>WLWD01003891.1_pt1 | contig 34154 bp, 31 predicted proteins | sample 6712731 | NCBI WGS metagenome assembly WLWD01 (sample SAMN12718690, study PRJNA576275) | sponge metagenome | isolation source: marine sponge | host: Mycale hentscheli | place: New Zealand: South Island, Marlborough, Capsize Point | collected 2014-11-01
GGGGGGGGGGGGGGGTTAGGTAAAGTATCATCAATGCCATAAGAACAGTGATGAAGAACTGCCAAACTTTTACCTAACGCCATTAATAAAGTCTCACTCTTGCTTTGTACCAATGCTGCCAAGTGAGCTAGGGGTGCAGTGTAGGGAGTTTATTTGAATAGTAGTAATTTTAGCTTTTTATTTTATGTTTAGTACAGACAAATACAGTAGTTTCTACTATTATTACTGTTATTATTATTACTGTAGACTTGGGTTGTTAAGCACCCCCGCTTTTAACTTATAAAGCGGTTAAGGAAATGATGGGCACTTGATAAAAAATAGGTGCTTAACACTGAGCGGTAACCTAAAAACTGGAAGTTGCCTGGATCGCTTAATTAAAAGTTTAAAACTGAGAAGAAAACAGGCACTTAACAAAAAGCAGACAAAGAGGGGGTGCATGCTTAACCAGAGTCTACAGTATTACTTATTGTTACTACTACTATTATTATTATTATTTTATAATGAATTTTTTGTTCTTGTTGTATATAGCTGGACAAAGCTCTTCTCAGTACGCTCAGCTCACTCCTAATACCATTGATGACGGTAAGGGCACGAAGTCTCCCTTGAATTCAGGCCCTAAAAATATTTCTTCTTTTTGTTTGTGTTTTTTGTTTGTTTATGTTTTTTGTTGTTGTTGTTGTTCAAAGAGGGAACGTATGAAGAGATGCACAGCTTTACCCAGAGCTGCACCAGCTCTCTTTCAGCGACCTCCTCTCTGTCTCCATCTGACAGTCGTCTCAATCCAGAGTCTCCGGTCACAACGGCCAAACATTTGCTCTCCACAGAGCACAACCTGCAGGGGGAAGACGATGGTGACTACATGTTCATGTCTTCCCTTACCATGGACGAACGTAAATACCCTTACTTTGTCTAATGTGGAAGTACATACATAACCAAGTCACCACTTCCTCTGCTTGTGTAGTTGCCTGTGTTTTCATGTGGGTACGGTAGCATTACTCGCTGTCTGTCCCTTTATAATTAATAATGCTATGACCTGGGGGCATGTAATAACCCAACATAATAACCCAGCATAACACAGGTGATATGAAAAAATACTGCCCTAAGTATATTCTTGTTTATTTCCTATGGGAAAACAGTTATTGGACTGGGATAGTTCAGATATATACAGTATATGCTTATAACAAACGATGTACCCTTTCCTACATCTAAATGTTTTAATGAGATGCTATCAATTACACTACAAATTTAAAAAAATTGTTGTTCATTTGTAGCTTCACACTACATGGGCTTCAATTCTCACCCATCATCTCACCAGCCAGAAGATTCCTGTGACCCATGAATACATGAATTGTTTTATTTGTATGTTTGTCAATTATGTTTGCTTCATTTCTCATAGTTTCAACGTTTATTTATTAAAAGCACTCCAACTAATGCTGAAGACAATACAAAAGTGTTGCTATAATTAAATTAAGTGTGATCTTGAAAAACAATTTCTCATCCACTTGGAGTAGCATTTAGTTTGGCGACCTTTTACCATATTACTGAGACCCTGATTCCGTCAGTCAGTGGCAGTGACGATGGGACACTTTGCCTGTGCAGCCATTGCCGTGCTGCTCTCTCTTCTCGTCGTATCCCGCGGGCAAGAAGTTTTAGTTACCTTTGGAGACGGAGGGTCTTTCGTAGTGATGCAGATTTGTTCCGTAGCGGGTCCCTCAATATCCGTTACGGAGGTCAAGTGTGGAGCTCCTCCAATACGGACTCCTGCATGCTGGTGGCCTCCGCATCGCAGAATGACACCGAATCTGGCGAAGATTCCATTGGAGTATTCACCAGGAGAAGGTGCGAGGCGTAGAAACCATACAGTAATTGCATGCTTGTAAAAGGTGGGTGGGGCTGAAGCTCCCTAGCTCCTGCATGCACATGATAATAATTATGTGTATAATAGTTAGAGAAATGTATTGAAAACTTGCTTGTAGCAGGGAATCCTGTAGTTACTTTGTTTTCACCTAACCAAGTGTGACTTCATAATCTATTGCAACTCTCCCCAGAGCATCATGTGATATAAAATGGCAATGGCCGCCATTTTTGTCACATATGATGCTCTCGGAAGCTGCAGTTTGTGAGCTGTGGTCTATTAAACTAACACACAAAAACATCGACCCTTCAGGTTCACATGGACAGCGTATCAAGACAAAAACACACCCACTGAAGTTACCATTGAGACATCCGTGTCTGTCTATGAGGACCCTCCAGCAGCAGTCTTTGATATTGTGTACCTCAAGGGCCTCAACAAATCTGCTGATTCAGACAATGATAAAGGAGTCCTCTCTACCTTCCCCTCCTTTGTGGTAGAAGCTGGTAAAGTGGATCGATGATGGATGACCTGGGCAGGAGCTAGTGAGTGAATTTGGATGAGTTAACATATTTGCTACATTGTTAAAATTTACTTCTTTTTTTGTTTTTTTTGTTTGTTTGTTTTTAATGCTCCTGACATTGGTGAAAAAATTCTAAAATCTTTCCATCTATAAATTACTCTATCCTCAAGTTCCAGCAAATATACAATTTCTCACACAAATTAACAGTGACAACCACGACATAGTAGCCTCCTCGACCCTAAAGTATAGCAAAAAAAATGCACAGCATTATCTGCGGGCATGCAGGAGACAGGTTGTATTGATGGTTAGGTAAAAGGTAATCTTACCGATAATAAGTGGTCTATTTTGCATGGCTTTGTCTTCACTGCTGCAATTGTCCCGAGTCTTTTAAGTCAGAACTTTCAAGTATTGTACTCGCATAAAAACTAATGTTCCTTTGTTTAGTGTGAAGTTTATATATGTACATTTAAAATGTTTCTCAGTATTTACTATTAACCTACATCATATACAGTCAGTCTCTAGTATTTTATAGCATGGCCTCAAGCATTTTGAGAATTATAGGTTGAGAGCTCTGCCTGTAGTAACTAGGATTTGACTTTCTTGAGCATGATATGCTTATTGCTGTTTGTTTGCACTCGCTATCCTCCAGTGACATCATCAATTAAGTCGGGCAAATGGGCAAATGACACAAAAGTGTACAGCGACCTGGACGGGGGATTCCCCCTGGTGTGGTTTGACTCTGACATGGAGACTGCTGTGGTCCTGTCTCCTCTGAACACCTTCATGGCCACTTCCCAAGCATCTTTCACTGACAAAAACACTGGCGAAACTTCCGTTACCATGGGACCTCTCAGCACCATTGATACGGTAAGTTAATGTAATTATATAAATAATCTTTATTGTATTCAGCTACTTGTAAAAATTCTAGTTGTGGATAAATTTAGCTTACAAACATTGCATAAATAATATGTCGGGTTATAAAGACCAGAATGAATAATTCAATAGAGCCAACTCAGTCTCAAGCTCTATCACTTGAATATTAACGGAGCATATCATAATCAGTGTTTGAGCTGAACTTATTTAGATGGTTTAGCCTTTTCCACACATCATAACTGACACTAAATATTTTTAGCTATCAGGAAATTTAATTAAATACTAGTTCAGATAATTCCCTCAACTGATACATGCCAACTTTTAGTCTATTTGTATTGGCTCCATTTGTATTGGCTGCAGATGGTAAGTTCTTGGTCATATAGTCATTAAAATACAGGTTCCCGAGATGTATAAGTACAGTACTGTAATGGTTGCTGGAGGGAACATCACTCACGCCATGAGAAGGTTTGGAGAAGTTCTCCGCACAGTCTACAAGAAAGAAAGAGATTACAGAGATTCTGACTTCAGTCTCAATTATTTGGGGTAAGTTTCAATGACTTCAAAAATCCATAATGCCAACGAATAGTTAGTAATACGTGAGGTTTAATTTTCATGAAAACCATACACAATATATATATATATATATATAATACTTATAGCACGAGTCAGAGTACAATATGGGAAAATATTTTACGAGCACGCAAAATATTTTCACGAGCCAAAGGCGAGTGAAAATGTGGCGTGAGAGTAAAATATCATTCCCATATTGTACGACGAGGGTGATAAGTGATTTATTGCTTCTTTGAAATTTTTCTCAACCGGTTACAATACAATTTTCATTGATTTTACTCGCTACGCGCGCGCTACAAGGAGCGTACAATATAAACCGTACAATATGGGAGAATACAGAACGCTCGCGTGATGCGGAAATATTCAATTATTGCAGCTTTGATATTTTTACTTGAATATTTCCGCATCACGCGAGCGTTCTGTATTCTCCCATATTGTACGGTTTATATTGTACGCTCCTTGTAGCGCGCGCGTAGCGAGTAAAATCAATGAAAATTGTATTGTAACCGGTTGAGAAAAATTTCAAAGAAGCAATAAATCACTTATCACACTCGTCGTACAATATGGGAATGATATTTTACTCTCACGCCACATTTTCACTCGCCTTTGGCTCGTGAAAATATTTTGCGTGCTCGTAAAATATTTTCCCATATTGTACTCTGACTCGTGCTATAAGTATTATATATATGTGACAGTCTATGGGAAAAGGGGGCACTTCACTCAAACCAAAAAAATTGAGTTTTTTATGCTAATAAAAAGCTACAATTTATCTCAACTTAGTGCTAAAATACTGGAGGGTAAAACCTTTGACGCGCAGAGAAACTGGCAGTTAAACTGGCAGTTAAACTGGGCTGTATTCGATTCAGCAAAGCAATTGAACTAGAAATCGAGAAAACATAAATTGAATTTCCACTTCCGGTATAATTAATGTTTCCGTATACTTAACGGCGTACTCCGCATACGCAATTAAATCATACAGCCGCTTTTTAACGGGGTCTAACGAAGTTTGCTAGAGTTCTTTTTAGCTTTCAGAGCGTCTCACAGCCTGTCTTGTCGGAATCCTTGGCTACTCTACTCCATGTAATGGTAAACTTTCAACCAGAGGTAAGCTGTAGATTGCATGCACTATTCTCAAAGCTATGCTGTTTTTTTAGCTGCTTGTTTGAAACTCCGCCCATTCCCCGTTTATTGTACTTCGAGAACGAGAGAATAAAAAGTAGCTTGTCTTTCCACGACACGCTTGGGGTCTTTTAAGTTGTTTCGGCATTTGAAATTTGGCGTAGACTTAGAGTAAGGGTCACTAAGACTAATTCTGCAAAAAACAAAAATAGGAGAAAGAAAGAATTTTTCCTATGACTTATTTCTGGAGCCCATATCTCAATTTCAATTTTTGCGTGAAGTGCCCCTTTTTCCCATAGACTGTCACATATACAGTGCTTCCAACTTAAAGAGTGGATTTTTTTAAACTACTGTATAGACCCTCACTACAGTCATTTAATATACACATATCTTTTCTTCATCATCCCAATAATGGTTACAATAGTAAAACTGCCTGTTTAGAGAATGGAAAACGGAGAACAGAACTTTTCTCATTCACTCTAATACATTTTACGCCATTTTTTTTTACGTCAAGATTTTGCGGTAGTTCGTCATTAAACGTAACTAGTTAACGAGCTAAGGTCGAACAGTTATTTCCCTGAGCGGTAAGACGGGACTTTCCCTAACTGCAATCGGCTGTATGGATTCTCATCGTTCTACTAGCAGCAGTAAACGAAGTCGAAATCAGTCACAGAATTGTTGGCTGGTATTACTAACTTGGAGCCAAGCCTATCCAAGTGGTCATCCTTTTCAAGAGCTGAAGAAAAGCTGAAGGAGTTTAATACTCCCAAGGCTCCCAGCATTCGGTATTCTGACAACATCAGGGCGATGCAGTTGGAATCCTACGGGTTGTGCAGCTCCAGACGGAAGCTAAAACGCTGGCCGCGATAGGCAGTAACGCCGTAAAACTTGATACCTGCTAGGGCCTGAGATACAACCGTAGCTAAATCAGCCATACCCGTGCAACAATTAGCGGTAAACTGGCGCCCTTGCACAAATACGCATGCGCTGTTTTGTGACGTCGCGTTTACGTGTACTATAGGCCCACAATCCGCTGTAAACGTCATCATTTGATGACCCTTACCGTGCATTTTTTTTTTTTTTGGTGAAAAACAGCCACAACTCACTTAATTTTCAAGGTATAGCTACCAAAGTTATACATAATAATTTTAAGGCAATTTTACATCATGTGTCAAAATTTTAGAGATATAACTCAATAAATTCAAAAATCCTGGCTTAAACACTTTTTCTCTTAAAATTTTAAATATTTCGAGATTCAAATTTCGTGTGCCCACAAAATTAGGCTCATATGAAACTTCAGGTACTAAAGTATCAGTATACCAAGTTATAGAGATAAGGACAAATAATTTCTCTTTTTTCAGCTTAACCTATAACCACAACAATAACCACAAACCCACAAAATTGTTTTGTCTGTATGTTAATATGACATTAATGTATAATAATACAAAATTTTAGCTTTCTATTACACATACTTGAGAAATTATAGCAGAATTAGCAACCTTAACCAAAAAGCTATCTTTAAGCTGGAAGCACTGTATAATAATACTAGTGATGTGCTTGAGCACAAATGGCGAGCGAGCCTAAAACAACTACACTATTGTTAAACAATTGATTTTTCTAACACATGAGCTACTAAAAAAAAAGTCGAGGTTTTAAATTCTCAATTTGTTAACCCTGTATAGTGTCTCGCTCGCTCTACGCTTATATCGAGCAAGCCTGCCCAGTTAGTTTACATAAAACTACAGTATTGTTACATAATTTATTTTAGGTTAGTTCATGCAAAAACAGTATAATAGCAGCTGATCATTAATTTAGCAAACAAATACTGAATTACTTGACTATATACCTGAGTAATGGTAACTTCTGTAGTATCAAATTTAAACCATTCTGACTACCTCAATTACCAGTAACTCTTGAACAAGCTCTCGAAGCTACAAAACAAAAATAGGCCCAAGTTATTTTTGTAATTAGTTAACAATGTGGAATTAGGTACTCACCTCAGCTTCCCCAAAGTAATGGTAGCTTTCTTAGAAGCCATCTGACTATCAGTGGCTCTTGACAACCAACAAGCAGCACTTAGCAGCTCCAAAAAGCGGCGAGTTTGAATTTACATCTGGTAAAGCCAATCCCATGGTAACCAGTCACACAGTTTTTTGTGACTTGAAAACAAGCATTTTTACAGGGATTCTCTTATAATTTTGAGCCCAAGCCCAAGTGTACCATCCATACATACACATATATATACATAACTAGTGGTGTACTTGAGCACAAATGGCGAGTGAGCCGAAAACTACACTATTGTTAAACGATTGATTTATTATACGGTGCATTTAATGCCATAGTAACCAATCCCCGCAACTGTTTGAATTGGAAGGGAAAAAAAGCAACAAAAAAAACAAGTCACGTTCTTCAAACTTTTTCTTTGTGATATTCTTAGTAATAGTTGTAATGCACAATACTCTCACATAACTGAACATACTTATGCAAGACTTACCTTCGTGGTAAGTCTAGTGGACAATCAATTTTCAAGTAAATACTGTTGCGTAGGGCTTATAACTATGACAAATAGTTAACTTACCACCACCACTAACTCAAATAGAAATGGAATTCCAGTAAGTTTTTGAGTTTAAACTGCACCCCGCAAAAGAATTCAAAGCGGTAAACAATTCAATTTATAAGGATCATACGGGTAATGATCGATAAACCAGAGGATACTGTTTAGTGATGTTTGGGACGGGGTTGAACACTGAGCTAACTCGAATATACGAGAGGTATATAATGACATACGTACGTCCAAACATATATATAAACAAACAAACATCCCCAATTTTCAATTGTGTTACCCTGTAAGTGTCTCGCTCGCTTCGCTCGGTTGCCAATTATATAACATATACCCGATTTTCAATCATCCACCCGTCTTACTCACCAATTATATGGCAGATAGGACTGCAATATAGCAAATTTTCAATTGGATTGGTCAACTTATGTACTTGTACACTTTCAACTGCACTAAATGATGACTACCAGAGCTGAATGATGTACAGACATGCACTAAATGACTACCAGAGCTGAATGATGTACAGACATGCACAACAATTGAATAGCAATACATTTCTTGTGCCTTATTGTTGTATGATAGTTATTGGACAGACAATGGAGCGTGCTATTATTATTACACTGGCAAAAACTACACTAACTATGAGGATGTTTTAGTGGCAGTGAAGGAAGATGCCGACAAGAACAATATTCCATACCGCTACGTGCAGCTGGACTCATGGTGGTACTACAAGGGAGAAGGAGGCGGGGTCAAGAACTGGACGGCCAGGCCTGACATCTTCCCTAATGGCATAGAGGCATTGGTGGCCAAGACTAACTGGCCCATAGTAGCCCACAACAGATACTGGTGAGTACATCCCTCTAATACGCATTATTAATTGACAAACAATATCATCAGGTGATACTTTTCACTATAAAGAAATACAACATCATTTTGGGATTTTATTTAGTGCCAAATCATCAATATATTTCTGTCTTGTAATGTAATTGTCTTCTACCTTAACTAATTAACTATTATTCCTGTAATTTGGGACCTATATTTCACCGCCACAACAGACATGGTAGATTATTGACTGAACGAAGAAATGATCATATAATTATGTTGTTGTTAACTAAAACCTTTTTGTGTGCACTCTTCCAGGTCACCCGATACAGATTACGCTAAAAAAGTGAGTTAGCTATTCATTAAAATAATGTCATATATATTATTAGAATGTTGGATCACCAGTTTAAGTTCATAGTCGATAAGAACGGTGCCGTACCAGTTGACCCCGCCTTCTGGGACTACCTCTTGTCTGATCCAGTGAAAGACTGGAGGCTTATCGTATATGAGCAAGACTGGTTGAATGTAGAGCTAGGAAAGGTCAAGGAATTGATGGTTGGTTTGTATAGAAGTAGCTAGAATGTTCATATTCAAATATAAAATATAACTCCAGGCGTATACATTTATTGTTTGAAATTTTTACATGGTAAATTGTATTTGAGACTCCTAAATCTGTAATGCTATTCAAACACAAAGCTTGAGTCTGGATCTTATTCTGTAGTAAGATAATAATAATAACTAGTGATGTGCTTGAGCACATATGGCGAGTGAGCCTAAAACTACACTATTGTTAAACGATGGATTTTAACTTCTAACACTCAAGCAACTAAAAAAAAGTCGAGTTTTTAAATTACGTATATACGGTAAAAGAGATTCAATGCCAAGTAACCACTCCCCACAACTGTTTGAATTGAAAAAAAAAAAAAGCAACAAAACACAAATCATGTTATTTGAACGTTTTCTTGTGATATTCTTTAGCTAAGTAGTAGCTGTAACGTGTAATACTTTCACACAACTGGACATACCTACACAAGACTTACCTTCGTGGTTAGTCTAATGTGTTTTCAAGTAAATACTGTTGGTACGGCTTATAACAATGACAAAGAGCACGTTGACTTACCAGCCACAAACTCGAATAGAAATGGAACTCCGGTAGGTTTTCAAGTATTAACTGCACCCGCAAAATAATTCAAAACAATATTTCTAAGGTGATAAAGGTAATGATCAGAAAACCGGAGGATTCTGTTTGGTGAAGTTTGGGACGGGGTCAACCACCGAACTAACACAAAAATACGGGAGGGTCAAAGTACAAAATGACATACATAAATGTCCAAACATATATACAAACAATATCCCCAATTTCCATTGTGTTACCCCTGAGAGTTTCTCGCTCACTTTGCTTTGCTCACCAATGATAATGATGATGATGATTATGATGGTTAATATTACTTTCAATTTCCTCTTCCTCTGTGGTGTTGGTAGTCACAAATAGATCTTGGCATGGACTGGTTAGATGATATGGGAATGGCGGCTCAGAGATATGGCATCACTATTGAGTAAGTCCACACACAGCAATGGTGGGTTGAAGCTGACTTCTACTTATTCCACAGAATAATGGTGCAAGTAAAGTCATAATGGCCCTGAAATGATACCTCAAGTTAACAGTTTAATAGGTTTCTTTGTGACATTAAAGATATAATTTTAAGGCACTGCTAGTGTTAGTAGCTGAGAGCTTGTTGTCTAGAGCTACTGGACTACAAGTAGCTAGAGAGAAGATTTTGAGGTAGAGTAATTTTTTTTTGTAATAGTCAGCTAAAATTAACAGTGGATTGAAATACCACTACTAAAAGATTTCATCCCTAACAGGAAACTTAAACAATGAAACAAAAACTATTACAGCAGTCTTTTTTAACTGCTATGTTTCATGATGTATTTTAATGAAGAGAATCAGTTTAGTATACATATCTAGCTATTCATAGTGATAAAGAGAAACGTTCAATTTAAAACTATGCTCATTTGCTTGCTATTTGTGCACCTGCACAAAGACACCTTTTTTACTGTTATTATATTAGTATTACTATTACTACTACTACTACTACTACTACTACTACTACTACTACTACTACTATATACACATATACACATCTCCAGGAACCTTAAAAAAAAAAAAAAAAAAAAAAAAAAAAAAAAAAAAAAAAAAAAAAAAAAAAAAAAAAAAAAAAAAAAAAAAAGAAGTTAAAATGGAGGTCAACAAATTACTAAATAAAAACCAAAATCAAACATTCTGTCTCTGCTCTATATAGATGTTGATTCAGTTGTTGTGCTATTTGTATTCTTCCAGATATTGCATGCCATGGACTCGGCACATTCTTCAGAGTGTCATGATCCCAGTGGTGACGCACAGCAGAATCAGTGGCGACTATCAGCCTGACAACTCACAGTGGATCATTGGGGACTCCACCATCCTGGCTCATGCTGTGGGATTAGCTCCCTTTAAAGATGTAAGTACAATATCTGACAATCTGAATTACGAATTTACTAAAGTTGGGATAATTTTTAGCAAGAGTATAAGAATTTATATCCACTTATTATTACTATTATTATTATTACTAGTAATAATATTACTATTCTTTATTTTATAATAGTATGGTGAAAATCACTGTTCAATTGAAATCGCACGGGAAAAGTAGAATAGCACGGTAGCTAAGTGAAATACCATGGAAACTAAGTGAAGTAGTATGGATAAGTGCACATGTGTGCAACTCTAGCCTTAGAAACAAGTTTCTAATTGGAGACTATGCCATTGTTTTGCACAAAAGTTCTGCTTGTGTAAGACAGAATTTACTTCAACAAGTTAGGAGGAGCCATAGGTTGAAAATGATGTTCCAGAGAAAGCTAATCCTGAAATACAGAGATAGCGAGTGAACGATGTAGTATAGTTAGTGTAAATGATTAAAAAAAAAAAAAGAAAGAAAAAAGCTGGCCTACTATTGGTGAATGATAGCACAGGTAACCCACTCGACGCGTGCTATTTCTCACACAAATGTTAGAATAATTTATACAATACTTATTATTCCTTGCATTGTTTATTATTTAGAATTTCCGTACCAGTGGTGATCAACTCGATTGTGCTGCTAAATATAAGAATAACGAGACGGCTCCCATATTAGAAACGTACGTGGCATCACTAGCTGGGGGACCTGTGGGTCCTAGTGACATGATAGGAACATCTGATACCCAACTCATAATGGCCACATGGTGAGTATTAGCAAATGCCATTATGTATAGCTATAGCCCTCACATTTGGTTCTGTTGATTTCTGCAGTATGACTGATGGGAGGTTATTGAAGACTACTTATCCTGCAATGAGCTTAGATTCTACTTTTTTGAAAAGAGCTTTAGGCACCAAAGGACCAGATGGACAAATGACAGCTGCATTTACAGAGGTTAGGAACTGTATTTTAGCACAATATTATAGTCTTTACTTTATAGCTAATTTTTACAGGTCTCCAGACACTCCTGGTACTATGTCATGGCTGCTGATCTAAAGGAAGACTATGCCATGGCCATTACTGAACTACCTCCAACTCACAATACTTTCCCACACACTTACATGAAGGCAATTGTATTCCAGTATGATGTCAGAACTGGTAAGGTGTCACACATTCAAGATGTGACCAGTACCAGTAAGATAACTATGAGCAAGTGTGGCAAGTCAGATTTCAAGTACATGGTCATAGCTCCTATCTTGCCCAATGGCGTGGCCATACTCGGTGAGCTCAACAAGTTCATCACTGTCTCGGAGACTCGATTTGTGGACGTGGACACTTCAACTGAGCTCACTTCTGTCTCTTTGTTTGGAGTCCCTTCTGAGAAAGTTACCATCACACTGTACAATGTCACATCAGCAGTATCTTCTACGGTTGACTGTGTCATTGATACTAATGGCTATGCCACTCTCTCTATGGATTCAAAGGAAAGCTCATGCAGCTAACTGCAACTGCATTGTGTTTACTTTTTTGGGTTATCATTTATTTTTAACATCCTTTTCAATAAATACAATTGGTTTAGCTAATTGATGTTGGTTTAATGAGAACCAAACCTTCGTGACTTTAGTAGAAACTCTTTTAGCAAAAAAAAAAAAAAGAAAGAAAAAAAAATCGAGAATTTTAAACTACATTTTAATTGTAAAGCAAATTGAGTTTGGAATACTATATCCATTTAAAATGTCATGGAAAGGAGGGAGAAAAATTGGTTTAGTGAAACAGTATTGTATATTTGTTTAATTAGTGAAATTCTTCCCCAATGAGCTAATTTTCCATAGAATAAGTCCCTGCACTCACTTTCTTTTGTTTGTCCTTGAATTTGCCTATTTCTTTTTTCAAATCTTCTACTCGCTGTAATTTTGAAGTATATAATTTTTCTGTTCTAACCACCAGAGCTTTAATTGTCCTATTATTTCTGTGACTCAAGTCACTACAAATCAGCATAGTAGTATACAAGTCTTCTTTAGCTCTATCTACAATTAACTTGTCGGTCTTGGCAAGCAGCCTTTTCCCCAGCTGTATCTCAAGTTTGCTTAGTTCATCAGTAACAAAATTTACTCCAGCTTCAAAGCTTTCCCTCTCATCTGCTGCTTCCTTTTCTTGCAATAGAATCCTTTCAATAAGCTCATCCTTCAAAGCAATTGAATCTTGCAGCTGGCTCACTTGCTTCAGAGCTTCATTGTGTTTTCCCCTTAGAGTTTCATTACATTCAGACTTACTAGCCTCTTCTGTCTGTAGTGATGATTTTAAGAGCAAAATTTCATCTTCTTTGTTCTGGATGATACTAGTTTTGTCTGCTAATTTCTGATCACTCTCACTAAGTTGCTGCTCCAGCAACAGCACATCCTTGTCCCTTTCTTCTAGTTGTGTTTTCACATCTTCTAGATTACTTTCACTAGATTGAAGGTCTTTCTTTACTTTCTTTGCCACAGCTGCTAGAGCATTATGTTTCTCATGAAGAACTCCATTTTCTTCTCCTAGTATCCTGATTTTACTGCTCAAACTCTCAACCACTGACACCAAATTTAACAAGAGGCTATTGGATCTCATTATCTGGTCAAAAAGAACATTATCTTTAGATGTCTTCATAGCTCTGTGAAAGAATGTATTAGACATTTGTGTGTTGTCAGAACACGACATAGTCACTCCTAGTGCAAGGCTATTGCAAGGTATGCTGGAAGCTGAATGAGATCTGTGGATACCTGAAGTAGTTGGTGCCTGTAAAAACATTATAACAACAACAGTCACAGTAATAGCACAACCACAACAATACACCAACAATAATATACAGCAACAGTGAAACATTAACAACAGCAACAACAACAACAACAAAATAATAATAATAAATAAATAATAATGATAATAATAATAATAATGATAATAATTTATTATTACCTCTAATAAAGTTCCAAAAGAATCATCTTGAAAAAGTGAAATATTTCTAGCTTGAATATTTCGTGTAAGGATTTCTTGATGGTCAACGTCTTGACCTCTTTTCATCCTTTTCTTTCTGTATCTTTTATACTGTAATTTAAAAAGAAATATATTTTGGGTTTTTTTGTACAACAAACAAATAAAACAAACTATTTGTAGCAGCAAGACATAGATGTGGTATTGCTGTAGCCATAAACTCACTAATACTTTTCCTCTCTTAATAAACTCTCTTTTTTGGGAAGGTTCTAACTGAGAACTTAATTTTCTTCCCAATTTTAAGTATTTACTTTCAATGTTCATTCTATATTCCAAAATTCTCTAACCTTTCCTTATGAATAGCGTCTTGTTGCCAGTCAACTGCACGACGCGCAGTTGCGGGAAGCTTAATGTTAGGTACAGGATCTCCAATTGGAAAGGTCACGTGTGACAAATTTATTAATCTCCGAGCGAACCCACCCCTAATAGGTGGGGTTAGTGACGTCGGGTGAATTGTTTGCTGAAGCTGTAGAGAAACTCTAGATTGATAGAGCGGTGGGAGCCAAGAAGTTCTAGTACACCTGAAAAATTGATCTTTAAACTCTTCTAGTTTTGTAAGCGCTGTGAGTTGACTTACTCGGATTCACTACGGTCCTCCATGGTTTAAGCTGTTGCAAGATAGAAGCTATTTGATTTGCTTAGTCGATTCCAAGCCATGCGACTAAATGAAAAAAATGTTGCAAGTTTTGCAGTTTGCTCCTCGCCAGTTGACAAAGAAGGCTACCTCCAAAAGAAGGGAGATTTAAATCGTGACTTTCAGAGGAGATGGTTTGTCCTCAAGGGTAACCTTCTCTTCTACTTTTTAAAGAAACAAGACCGTGAACCTCAAGGTGTGATAGTGTTAGAGGCATGCTCTGTCCAGGTGTCCATACATGGGCGCTATTGCTTTGAAATCTCCTTTGATGGGGCTGGCACTCGTGTATATATCCTTGGAGCAGACAACAACGAAGAAATGGAGTCTTGGATGAAAGCAATTTCTCATGCAAGCTACGAATACCTGAAGAGCATCGTGGATGAGCTCCAGAGAAGGGTCAACCTGCTGTCTTCATCTAGCTCTCCACAAGCAATGGCCTCTGGCATGGGGCAGCTTAATGTGGGAGCTGTGGCAGCTGCAACCACGCCCACCTCCAAGACCATTAAAACTGTGGGATTACCGGGCGACCCGTCAGTGACACTGGATGACTTGAGTCATCCAGCGCCACCCAAACAACTCCCTCGCTACGGCTCAGGCTCCAATTCCACCAAGGTGAGGAAGGGAATACTGGTGGACGTGGACGAGGCGCCACCCATTCCCGCCAAGAAGAAGAGTGCTACGTTGCACAGCTTGAGTAAGTCATCGGACCCAGAGCCTGGGCATAGTAGTTACACTGAGCAACTCTTGAAGCAGCAGCAGCAGCAATTGGGCGAGGACCAAATGGATGCCGAAATGCTTGGTGAAGCTCCATTGTACCACTCATCATCCACTGCCACCAGCAAGGCGCATGCCCCTCTTAGACGAGGCATGAAGTCTCTTCCTCCACAGGGCCCCATGCACCCTTCCCCCTTCTCAAGTCCGCTAGTTCCTCATGCTCCCATTGAAGACCCGGACAGACCCCTTTCCCCTCCGTCTACACTAGACAGAACTCCTGTACTGGTGCCTTCACCCGCTCATGAAAACGAGATCTCGGTGATCCGTGCTGAAAAAGAAATCGGTGGTTTTTCTGAAACTCCTCCTGCGTACCATCAAGTAAATCTACCCGTGCCTACAGCTACCCAACCCCCCAAGTCCGAAGAAGTAGCAGATGCTACTATACTTCCGTCTCGACACCCTCCACAGGCAAACAGAAAACTGGTGGCCCCTCTAGATCCCAACAAGACATTCATGGAGATGCATCAGGATTTTGCTGAGGCTATGAAAACGTTGAACACCAATAAAGCAAGTGCTGACCACACCCCTTCTTGATGTTGCTGATAGTAGGTATTTAACCTTTAGAGGGTTAGAAAAATGATATTATTTAACTTTTTTTTTTTAACTTTTTTATCAGAGAATCTGTTGCTTGTGTATAATAATTATTGAGAAAGTTCTATTTATTTAATTAATGCTATTTTTTTAATGGAATAATAGTGGTGCTAATTTTAAATCTATATTCACCTTGCTTGAGCATACATTAAAACAATATTATAATAATACTAATACCATTTCAGCTGCAACACAACAAGGACCAAAGAATGTCATTAAAATAAAAATGGGAATTGTTCATAAAAGTGTACCAGCACGTGGAAATAATTGTTTAAAATATCGCCAGCTAGTGAATGCAAATCAAGTGAAATAGAAGTCAGTAATGAGTGCATGAAGGGTGTGCAGTTACTCTCAGAAGACCAATCCTATGGCGGCAATTGATAAAATACATTACACGAAGAAATGTACCAGTATGACCTCCCAACTCCAGGTGATGGCCTCAATGCGACACAGAAAGTACGAAGGAATCTGCGCAGATTTCGCACACACGGACGGCTTTGTTGAGATCGAACTTGATGATAGGCATCTGGTGGTTTGTGCACTGTTTGCAGAGAAGTCTGCCGCAATGTCGGCTGCAATAGAAAGAGAAGTACAACCAGTAACATTCTAGTTTAGCTGCTGCAATGTTTACACCACATTTCTTCACATCAGTACACAACTTGTGCATTTGGTGTGGCTCACTGCACTACCGATTCTCCTTCAAGCACAGATGGTTCTGATAACCTTTGTGCTGAGAGTATCAGATGCAGTAACAAAATCAAACAATAGGCACTTCACAAAGAGACTGCTTGCTTTATTCAGCAAGCTGGAGGATTGGCATGGCAACGTACTCAAATAAGTCCAGATTGATTAAAAAAAAGGTATCTACATAGCCAGCTAAAAATGGAAAGTATGCCTAGAAAGGTACTCATACTCTTAGAGTAAACTCACAAATACTTACTAGCTAATGGCACTACAAATATGTACTAGATATTCTCCCAATGATCTCTTCTCTTACATAACACAAGCTCTGCTCAATTGACTGCTAGGTATATAGAATTGATTGCTAGGTATATAGAATTGATTGCTAGGTATATAGAATTGATTGCTAGGTATATAGAATTGATTGCTAGATTGATTGCTAGGTATATAGAATTGATTGCTAGATTGATTGCTAGGTATATAGAATTGATTGCTAGGTATATAGGCCTGCGTGAGTTACATGGTAAAAATGTTGGTTGTTGTTGTTTTTTCCTATCCGTTTATGTTGTCATTTCTCAAAGTAAATTTTACTTCCAGTTTGTAGAGGGGAAAGGGAAAAAACAACAAAAAAACAACAAAAAACATTCTCTTTATAGTAAAAGGGTATACATCTGTGTCCAACATTTCTACTGATTCTATTCCACACTGTCTGTACACTCTAAAAGGTTTCGCTGTTGATTCTGTACGTGCAACTCAAGGTTTCATACAGAAGTGAGAGCGCTTTGGGGTATCCCCCTTCAGAAAAATAAATATTAGTTTTTGCCTTGTTAATATAAAAGTTTACTTTGTGATCATACAGCAACTTCAATACAGGGAGAGAGAGGAATTAAGTACTTGTTAGATTTAATAATAATAATAATAACAATAATAATAATAGCAATAATAATAATAATAATAATAATAATAACAACAATAATAATAACAACAGTGACATTGTCTTTAAGATGTATTTTCCCACTCACCAGAACCCTAACTCTTGCTAGCTACTTGCTAAAGTCCTACTCGTCAATTTTGTCATTTTTCCGCAGGAGTTTTGTGGTGGACCAGAAGGATTCAAGTTCTGTTGAAAGTGTTCACATTTTCAATCAAAGGTTCCTGCCGTTCAGAATGGCAAAAACATGCAATTGTTTTTCCATGTAATGTTGATAAAGACAAGAAGCTACACTTGCCTACTCGTACACAAACAAACACAGACACCAGTTTCGACACTGCTACTCCGCCAGATGTGCACTGCCTACTCTGTTGCCATAGGAAACCAATGGGCAGCTTTAATTTGTCTTTAAATGTCAGCAAAGAGTAATGAAGAACTCCCAGTTTCAAAGAATAGAAATTGGATCAATGAGTTTCAAATCTTCACAGACACGAAAACTTTAAACTTTTGTCTTAACAAACCGTCTTGCCTGTTTGCAGCTGCTATTGATGTTTCACTCAAATATTGCCATGCTTTTCTACTGATCAACATAAAAAGTGCATGCAACAGCTAACTCTGACTTGTGTTTCTCCCCCACGCCCTACCACTCCCTCATCCAGCCTGCAGTAAATAAGACTCACCAGTGCAGCCACATCAGTAACGCTAGCTGTGTCAAGCTCATCAAACCTCAATCAATGTGGAATTTGAGTAATTTAAAAGGATGTTACTAAGGCTCTAATGATCCAATTAGGCCGATACAACCGTGTGGCGTGCTTAACGATTCTTGAAGGAAACCGTCCACAGCGACTAGTTATTGATACGCTACAATTCTTGTTGATATTCAGCGTCTTAGTTTCCACTTACCGGACCACCCACAGTCTGTGTGCCCCACCCACTGGTAATGGAGTGATAGAGATAATTGTCAAGTCTACTGATGTAGCTATAAAATATGCATAACCTAATGAAGGAAATGATGACAGGCAAGGGCCTTCCACCCCCCTCCCCCAATCAGTGATCAAATACACACCCACACACTTACATACATATACACACACACACGCACACACGGCTCACCAATGATGCTTGCGATGAGAGATGTTGAATTTTGCGTTGCAGTTGAGACAGGAATTTCCCTCCAGCCAAGTGGGCTCAGTTTGGATCTGGTCTAGGATTCTGAACAGGAGCTGCTTGGTTGCCACGGGCGAGTTGAAAATACTCAGACCTTGCTTGTTCGAGATTCCCGGGTGTGCCCCTGCCCTGATGAGGGCGTCACACAGCAGCGGGCTACCGGCAATGTAGGCCGATAAGAGTACTAATGAAAACAGAAAAGAAGAATGAATGAATAATGGCCGAATGAACAAACAAATGGATGAGAAAATGAATGAATGAATGAATGAATGAATGAATGGTGAGCCAACAACAACAAATGGATGGATAACTAAATGAATTGATGAATAAATGAACGAATGAATTAATACCAAAATGAATGAATGAATGAATGAGTGAATGAACAAATGAATGAGTGAATGAATGAATGATCTTCCACTTGTCAGTAAATCTAATTACATAAATTTAACACTTTATTGCACTTTTCGGAACCCTAGCAAACATCCTGCATAGTAGCCTTCAGTAGATATTGTGCATGTAGCCAATTCTCTAGTGACTAGGGCTTTATTGCACTTTTCGGAACCCTAGCAAACATCCTGCATAGTAGCCTTCAGTAGATATTGTGCATGTAGCCAATTCTCTAGTGACTAGGGCTTTCTGCAGCTCAAGGCTTAAGTCTTCCTAACAACACCCTATGTAACATGAAACTCCCAGAATCAGCTCAAATTTTAATTCTCAAACACACACAATCAAGGCAGAACTACTCTCTGACACATGCACACACATACAAACTCTGAGTAAACAGAATGTGACCATAACCTCCAATTATGCAAAGTATTTACTGTGAATTCTGTCAACTTTTCAACACTCCTCACATATACACACATACTCTTAACACATACACACACATACTCCTCATACACATACACACCTCACACACATACACTCCTCACACATACACACTCCTCACATATACTCACCAGTGTTCCCATCACTGTCTTGCTTGTTGATGGGATAGCCTGGAGCGACTTCCAGGAGCATCTTGAACAGCGCCGCTGCATTCTCACGAGGGTAGCGTGCCAAAAGATGCAAGCAATTCTCGCCCCTGTAACCCACCAAGAAAACCACGTCAATGACATTCCATAAGTAGGGAAGGGGAGGTGTGTGCGTGTGTGTGTGTGTGTGTGTGCGTGCATTTGTGTTGGAATATTAACCGATTAACGCCGGAAATTAAATTCGCGATTACGTGCGCGTACTCCTAAATTGTTTACAAGAAATCGTGACCGTCACCTCGAGGCTTGAACCGCCTGAGCTTTTTCTTGTCTGGAGGCAATACGCTTCGAAGTAACCGACGGCGATGTATTAACTGATTGAAGCTAAAGCCTTCCTCTACCCGCGGGCTAAGTTTTGTTTAGTTTCTAAGCGTTTGAAGTGTATGAAGTGCGCACTCATTGGAAACTACAAGCTTCAAGGTAAGTATACCATTGTTAGCATCAGTATTGTAAAAGTTTAGGCTAAGACCTCATGTTTCATAGCTATATATTGTTGTTTTAAATGTTCACCAGCCGCTTGCTTTGAAATAATTCAGCAACTATGGATTTTGGCTGTTTATTTTTTTTTTGTGTGAGCCATATACTAGAATAATATAATATTATAACATAACAAGCAATTATATAGACTACTGTGTTTGCAATTCTAGGATTTTTTTCTGATAATACTATGAAGTAGTCTGATTGGACTCCCATGGTGACAAAGCCACACTCCATAATCACCTCTGTACTGTACCATGATGTGTCTGTTGTTACTGTTCTTGACATAGATTGCACTTCCTTCTCTTCATACCTGAGAAACTTTCTCCTAAGAAATCCATTTTATGGGCACCTTCAAGTAGGGGAGAACTGGGAGGAAGAAAGTCTGTATCCTCATGCAATAATAACTTGACCTTTTTGTGGTTAGTGTTGTTCAAAATCTATATAACCCTCTGTGTATGAACAAACGAAGCTAAAATAGCTTGCCTTTTTCAACCTTTACTTCCTCCAGGTCATCAAATTCTTCATTGCTGCCCTCCATGAAGACTTCTTGGCCACGGACCTCTACACCTGAGAAGTCTTCTCCCTTATTCTATCTCTATTTCTTTGAGATCATAAAATTCTTCATCACTGCCCTCTATGAAGACTTCTTGGCTGTCTTTAAATTTTATTGACAAGTTTATATCATATTAATAATTGATAAATATTTTTGTCTATTAGTTATAGCTATTCATATTTTTTTTTGTAACTTTGATTTTCTTTATACACAAACAGTGCTACAATTTCAATCTACAAATAATAAAAAAATTTCTATGGTAAGGGTCATTAAAACCTTGCCTCCCTTACACTTACCTCACAGGAGAATCGCTACGGCGTTGTGGGAGCTCTTGAAACACTTGCGATTGCTGCTGGTAGCTAATTGAAGCGGGTGCAATGGCGAGTACGCAAAAATGCGTATCCCGGGCTGTGAAGCACCCTCGCGCGGTACGCAAAAACGCGTATTTCGGCGATAATCGGTTAACTACCCCAATGCCAAGGGACAGTGCCATTAACTGGGTGGGTAATTTAATAGAGCTTCCAGGAGTTCAGTCGCATCCAAGTAAGAGTTGGCAGCTCTGCATGTAAAGACGGCAGGTTCTTAAGTAGGCAACCTAGCTTGTTGGGCAAAAAAATTAATATGATATATACAATTAAATAAAAAAGAGAAAATGATTTTCACAATAATTGTCTTATTCTTACAGGGTTATATCTATATAAAAAAAAAATCTTTTTTTTTTAAGAGAGGGGGGGGGGGGGAGAGAAGTTTGGGCAAGTCAACAATCATTTATCAAATAACCACAACAACCATTGCAAACAAACACACACTCACTCTCTCGTGCTGTGGAGACTTTACACGTTTAGTCAATACATAAACAAGTAAACAAATGAATGAATGAATTATTAAGTAGCTTGCTATTGTTTTTTCTTATTTTTTTGGAGGATGCTCACAGACACTACCTGAATAAACACTGGTTAATCTTACTTTATGTTGATGGCCAGCAAGTTAATGCTAGACTCCTCCAACATAACTTTAGCACAGTTGAGATGACCGAGACGCATGGCCAGGTGAAGCCCTGCACACACACACGTGCACACATACACACACACACACACACACACACACACACACACACACATGTACACACGCACACATACACACACACAAGGATATAACCATAACCATAACTAGAATGCTGTAATAGTTTAAAACTCTGTCCCTTGCCTTCAACCACCAGATAAACATTGATGATTTCTTCCAGGGCTTACATAAACATTTGAACCTCCTAATTTAGCATTACTCAGCTATCACCAGCTACACACTCAGTCAAGGGCAAGCCAGTCCATCTGTACTCAATCCCAGGTCTACCAGTCACTGCCATAATCTTTATCGAAAAAGAAAAAAATTTGGGAGAGTGCACAATTTTGTGCTTTGGATTAATACAATACATATTTGTTAAAATAATTAATGGTATGCCACAGGGAAGTTTGGGGACATGATAATACAGTCAAGGTCAGGAGAAAGATATGCTCCATTTACTATGTTACCCATTTATACGCAAGCTTTTCTAATATAAAGGGACATACATGTACGTATTCAAATGTCTCTGACTAAATAGACGATGAACTTATTAGCAGCACACACGTGCACACACACACATACGCACATACACACCACACAACACGTACCACTACTGCCACTCTCATCCATAATATCTGGGTCAGCTCCGTGCTCCAACAGGACGCTGAGGATGGTGGAGAAATCTCCCTCAATGGCCATGTGGATGGCCCCTCGCTGGTGGTTGTCTATGTCCGACACTCGAGCACCGGCAAGAAGCTTCACACACACACACACACACACCATTTAAACAAGATATTTACACAAAAATGGTGCTCGTGTGATAAAGGAGAAATGGTAAACATTTAGGGTACAATAATGCCCTATTTTCAGTGTAAATATAATTTCCCTGCACGTGTGCAGTACAGCTATGAATGAGGTAGAAGGAGCTCACCAGATGTCTGGTCAGTATCTCTGAGCCGGCCTTGACGGCGTAATGGAGAGGCGTATTGAGACTGGGATTTTGCACCTTGGAGTTTATATCGACACGCACGCTCAGCAGAAATATCACCGCCTCCACATCCTGGTTCAACACGGCCAGGTGGAGGAAGTTCTGACCTTTGGAATCCATCTAAATAACAGAGAAAGGGGAGACACCATTGAGTGTTAGCTACTTCCAGTTAAATACTTTCAAGTAGGGATAAAGGAAATTTTTAGGTGGAAAGGGAAGGAAACGGGGGGGGGGGGGGGGAAGAGGTCATGTAAGTTGACATCACATCCTCAATGATGAGACTGTCTCTTCCAAAAGGGACTACTCTGGTAACCCTCTCCCTAACTCTAATTCTCACTGAACCACCAAGTTCCTGTCTCGCCCTAACCACACCCCCACACCCACCCACCTGTTCAGCAGCCTTTGATTCTCTGTTGAGGATGGCCATGCCTGCCTCGTTATCTCTAACGCTGAGCGCCTTGGCAAAAGGGGTGTTGCCGGACTTGTCTCTCAGAGTGAGGTCGAGGACCGGGTGGCGCAGGAGGATGTCCGAGCACTGGGGCTGCTTGCACGTGATGGACACGTGCAGAGCCGTCTGCCCGTAATGATCCTGAAAAACAATAAACAAAAGGTTAATGCAACACCGTCGTAGAATTCCACTGAGATTTTTCTTGTTTTATAAGAATACACAAATTGCAGTGAGAGTGAAAGAATTTACATATAATATTCCACGCAACAGACAAATAACAACATATGGTGTGTGTGTCTGTATGTGCATATGTGTGTTTGTTTTGCATACTAGTGTGAGGGTTATTCTGGGTATTTTCTGTTGTTTCCTTCTCGAATACCATCCCAATGGTATTGTAATGCTAACACAGAGGATGTGGCACACAGAAACACAAACCCTACAGAGACTAACTACACACAAGGCTCTTCTCCCTGGGAGAGAAGAGAGAAGGCAACAGTCTGCTACAGTCCCTGACAACCAGGGAGGATGGTGTTTCACAACCCTCTCCATTACAAGTGTAATATGAGTTATCAGTCCCTACATGTGTGTGTGTGTGTTCATGTGTGTGTGTGTTCATGTGTGTGTGTGTGTGAATTTTTCCATCTGATTTTCCATCTGCCTCCTACCAGCCCCACCAGTCCACCCAGCTGTGATTGGGTACCTGGTATTTGCTGGGGTGCAAATTCAAGGCCTTTTCTCATGAAACAGCAATGGTCCGGGTGGGACTTCGGGTGGCCACACCACTTGCTGTGAGGAAAAACCTGTTCTCCTGCGAGTTCCTAGCCCGGCTCCAGGAGCTTTGCTTGCACGGCTCACAGTGCCTGCTTAGTGCATAGGCATCCTGGCTCTGCCAGGTGCGCGTGACCGCCTAGCGGCAGCAAGAGAATTTGCAATTTGCATTTTGTGTTCATGTGTGTGTTCATGTGTGTGTGTGTGTTCATGTGTGTGTGTGTGTGTTCATGTGTGAAGTCACGCAGTTCGTGTGTATGTGTATGTGACTTGAAACAAAGGAAAACCACAAAACAAGCCCTAGCCCTTAGCCCTAGCCCTAGCCCTAGCCCTAGCCCTATGTGACTTGAAACAAAGGAAAACCACAAAACAAAGCACAACAAACTCAAAGCGGTTAAAAAAAAAATTTTTTTTAAGTGGAAAGATGGTGATGTCTAAGCACTGTGACCTTGTGACCTATCGAGTGACTGGCTCCTCCAGGAGCAGCAGTTGGCTCCATACAGATCAGTTCACCTACTGGTGCACACGCACACACGTATGACCATATACATACATGTTAAAATAACACAAACATCACATACACACACCTAGTACACAAGGCTTCGCACTTTACCTTATGACTCGGACAAGATGACTCGTGTATACACATATTTTAGAAGGCCAAATAAACCGAGAGATACAGCCTGCATCTCAACATACCTTCCAAGTGCTGTTCAGTTTTACTTTCAGTATTTATATCGGCAAGATATTCGTATGTAACAGACCAATAAACATAACATAACTACTCCACTATAAAATAAAAGTAAATTGAAGCTGTTGCTTTGGAGATCTTGCAAACAAAAAAAAAAAGAGAGTTGTTTTACACACGACTCTCTTTTGAAAGAAACAAAACTTACAAGTGTGTACTATTCAATACCCGCTTTCAAACATACACCCTAAACCTTTGTAGTGCCAAAATACTCCCAAACAATATTGAACTTTGGACAGGTAGAGAAATGGATTGACTGTACAACAAAATACAACAACAACAACAACAACAAGCAACATTGATTGTGGATGTCAATATGTAAAAAAGTTGAGCAGTTCTTCTAAGGGCCTGGAACTATTTCAAAGACCCACTGATTTGCAGTGTACAAACATTGGGTTAAGATGCTAATCAAATTTACAACACAAACAACAAATACAGTAATAAGCTTGATCCATCAGCGATTCAGCCCAATCCCCATAGTTGCCATATATCAACAGTAGCCTCAGGACACACCCACCAACAGTAGCCTCATGACACACCCACCAATAGTAGCCTCATGACACACCCGCCAGTAGTAGCCTCAGGACACACCCACCAGTAGTAGCCTCAGGACACACCCACCAGTAGTAGCCTCAGGACACACCCACCAGTAGTAGCCTCATGACACACCCACCAGTAGTAGCCTCAGGACACACCCACCAACAGTAGCCTCAGGACACACCCACCAGTAGTAGCCTCAGGACACGCCCACCAACACCCATCAACAGTAGCCTCAGGATACACCCACCAACAGTAGCCTCAGGACACACCCACCTTGACATTGACGTCCACATGATGTTCCACGAGGCACTCCACGACGCTCTTCAGACCTCGTTCACACGCCATGTGAAGCGGAGATGAAGATTCTTCAGGAGAGACGCTGGCAGTCCGCGCCAGTTTTTTAGAAGAGGAGGAGGAGGAGCCCATGCTACCTCCCACAGCTCCCACAGGGCGTGTAGGGCTGTTGACGTCAGCACCGTTGCGAATGAGAAAGCAGGCAGTAGGTGTGTCCTCCAGTAAGATGGCCCGATGGAGGAGAGTGCGAGTGTAACCGTCCGAACCACCGTGCCAGGCATTGGGATCACACCCGTGGACCACCTGTCACACACACACACACACACACATAATGTCCTCTGTTTCATTAATTCCACTATTTACTACTCTTAGGCTCCTATGATCTCTTCATTGATCCCAAACTACCTTTTAAACTTCAATGCACCCAGTTCATTTTATTTATTTATTTATTTTTAAATCAGTTTTAACTGAAAGTTTATGTAATCATGTGAGCAATACATATCTCACTTTTCTCTCTTTCCAAAGACAACCCACACTTTACCCGACACTTACGACCAGGAATCTAATACTCTAATACTATAACCAGAAGGCAAGGTCAACACTTGAGATGTGATGCCATAGTTAGCAGTTTTAATTTCATACTTTCCATAGTGATATTGCCTTACCAACTGCATAGATTGACTGCCCTCTGTGATATCGTACTCTAGTTGCTTGTGATCTGACAGCAATACTAACCACTGCTCATCCTCTATAAACCAATTCACTGACTGCCACCTCTTACCAACTTGGAGGCAATGTTCTCCTGTCTGCTCCTGAGTGCTACCCACAGGGGTGTGTTCCCATTGCTGTCTGCAGCAGAGACGGAGCTAATGTCTGCTCCCAGCACTTCACAGAGCTGGTCGGCCACTGACTCTAGCTTGTGGCGAATAGCCAGCAGTAACAAACTCTCCTTCTCGGGAGTCCTGTTAAAAAAATAAAAATAAATAATAATAATAATAATAATAATAATAATAATAATAATAAGTTTAACAGTAAATATATAATTAACACTTAACCCGGCGTTTCGAGTTTTGCTTTATATTGGCTGTTACTATTATTTCAGCTGACAATGACTGAAGCGTAAAAAAAGAAAAGAAAAAAACAACAAAAAAACAACAACAACAAAACAACAACAACATGCACACACAAATAAGAGAAATAGAAAAGTTGGGGAAGGCAGGGGATAGCACGTTTGGAATCTGTATCTGTAAGTCAGCACAAATTTAATAGCAACGATTGCTTATATATTTTCTAACACATGAAAGTGCAGTTGTGATAGTGCACACGCTCAGCACCCAACACAACATTTCACATCAAAACAAACAAACAAACAAAAAAAAAAACAACAAACAAATAAACAAACAAGCTTACCTCTGTTTGTAGTTGGCACCATTCTCCAAGAGGAAGAGGGCAGCTTTTTGTTGTTCCCTCAAGATGGCCCTGTACAGGAGGCCAGGATCCTCAGTGTCGGTAGCCTCCTGGTCAGCGCCACTCCCCAGCAACTGAGTGGCTATGTCAAACTGCTGAGACCACAGAGCCAGGCTGAGCGGAGACTCCTTGTTGCCGTCTAGGAGATTGACGTTGAGGTCTACCATAAGCTTGCCTGTCCCTGACGCTCCTGTAGGACAAACAACAACAACAACAACAACAACAACAAACAAAAAACAATTGAATAAATAAATATACTATAAATAAACAAGCAAACAAAACTTCAATGACTGACACCTTAAAGAATACAGAATTTAGCAAATCTTATTTGAAATGGGCCAAACCCTGTTAATTAAGACAAACTGTAACCTCTGCTTTTCACCACCCTGACTAGCCACATCACTCTGCTGTAGCATGCAGTGGCTTCAGTGTTTGGTAGCTGATGCAACTATTGAGCAGAATGGAACCAGAACATTCCATGGGATGCAATTATAATGATTGGAAGCCTTGAGTGAAATCGTTACTATGTACTGCTGAGTATATGTCTTCAAGTAATGAAAAGGACCAATGGATGTGAGAAAATCATTAATTAAAGAGTAAAGCTTCTTTAAGTGTTTCTTTCCTGGTTGAGTTCCAAATACTGAAATGAATGAGTTCCTGTTCCACTTTGTTCCATGTTAACTCAACTCTGGTGTAACCAACCACTTGACCTTGAAACTGGTTCTGGGTCCATCTTTCTACACACTCAGTTTTAACCCATCATAATAGCACAGGATAAAAGCAAGCCTAATTTCTGACAATGGTTTCTTGAATGAAATGATCTTATAGAACTAACATTATCCCAAGCCACGTTGTTGTTGTTGTTGTTGTTGTTGTTGTTATTTACCTTTGTGGTTGAGAAGTATATCCACCACTTTAGTATGCGAGTGTGCAATAGCCAAGTGGAGAGCGGTTCTGGCTCCGGGATCTAACGTGATGTCAAATTCTTCTGGGGGGTCCACAAATTCCACCACCTCACTGCCGGACACACGTGGTGAGACTGAAGGAGAGTCTGGAGATTGGACTGAAAAATTGACACACACACACACAGACAAGCTTAGTTTACGTTATATTGCATCTACTAGCCACACACACACACACACGAGACAATGTGGCCACCCTTAACCAGTTAAAGTTGTACCCACTTGAGATTCCGGTTTTACCGTTACTCACGTTTAGGTCTACTGTCCTGAGGGGTGGGTGGAGCTGAGCCTCTCAGGCTGTGGGTAGCAGGCACATGTGCATGCGCCGGTTGTGGGTGTGACTGAAGAGGTGTGACATGGTAGCCTGAGACGGGAGCACCGTGCAGACTTCCTCGCTCATCCTCCTCCTCCTCATCTGAATCACTGCCAAACGGATTCGAACCTGCCCGTGGAATAATTAAAAATCTTTGTTGACAATGAGGTCTGAGGGTTGCTTACAGTAGCCCTTCAGTCGGACTTAAATAACCAATTGAATCAAAACACGTAATAATTCCACAACAGGCGCGTGCTACTAATCTGTTGCCGGATGGACGGTCAAGTTAACATTAGGTACCTTGCCAGTAATGATGTTTACCTACCTTGTTGCCGTGGTTTCTGGGCTGGCGAGTTCCGTTGATTTGCGCCCATCACAGGAGTTCCTCCACCAAGTTGAGGGGGCGGGGCTCCCACAGAATAGCTGTTGGTCAGCTAAGGAGAGAACGCAAGACAAGTAAAACTAATCAGCCCCACCTACTGCCATAAGTCACATTAGCCAGTATACCACCACCCACAACAAATAACAACCAATAACAACAGTATTGCCTCAACAGTTCCTCCTCCTTACCTGGGAAGTGAAGCTGAGAGCATTGAGAGCTCCCAGAGTTGACGGAGACAAGATGTCCGAGCGCATGACCCCGGCAGACATCATGTGTGTGACAAGCGGGGAACTGGGGGAGGAGCTCCGCCCAGCCGTGTCAAGCACTTTTTGAGAGTCCCTGTTGGAACCGGGGAGAGAAAGGGGCAGAGGCTTTGTCGGCTTCAACAGAGTCTGTATGTTGGGGTCTGCTCCATTCTGCAGCAGAACTTTCACCAGCTTGTGCAGGCCATTCTGAGCAGCGATGTGAATAGGGGTTTCCCCAAGAGTGTTCTTGTGGTTGGAGACTGCCCCATGATGGACTAGGAAAATGGCGGCGGCCTCGTTCTTTCCCATGGCTGCACGATGTAGGAGGGAGTTTCCCGTCCGTGTGTCGATAGCGTCCGTACTAGAACCTCTCTCAATCAGACGGGCAGCAAAGGTGTGAGCATGCTCAGTAGGATCCTCATCGTCCAGGCAAGAGGAGTCCAACTGCTGCAGGGCCAGCCATAAGGCAGATGCACCACTGTTGTTACGAAGGTCAAGGTTCAACCTGAGTGTTAAATGGACAGGATTAAATGTTAAAAGCATCTTATAGGGCTTTTCCTGCCTTCTAGCTAAACTAATGAGTCATATCACTTTGTATAAGTCACAGACCTGCATTACACACAGCATACTACACACACAGTACACACCATTACACAGATACACTGCCTCGTACAATTAAAGTTGCGTAACTACAAATTACGTATGTAAGGAATTTAATCCAGTGCATGGTCAGCTTTGTACACACACACACACACACGCATACATGTTATTCATAATTTTTGCCCATTCTGCGCTAATAGCAATGGTAAGCCACAAATTGTATATAGCTATAGACGTCAGATACACTTTTAAAAAGGTCAGCAATAAAACTAATCCTCACAAATAGTCAAATAAATGACTTAAAAATAGATTTTAAAAAGTAGCAGCAACCAATGTTAAATGTTGCCTTTACTTCAAACATCCTCCGAACAAAATAAGAAAAAGCAATAACACGCTAGTCATAACTGAGGTTTTAATGACTTTGAATTCCAATTATATTTGTTAAATTCTTCCAATGTGACTTAACTGTGATGCTAAATTCCCTGCATTAGTTATCTCTTCCCACTAACATCTTTCCTGCATTAGCTTCTTTTCTTTCTTTTCTTATTTACTTCAGAGGATGTTTTATTTTTTGGTTCAAGAAACAACTCCATTTACACCAGATTACGCTGCAGTTAATACACAGAGTTGCAACCGTACACTGGGTTAGCCAGAAGAATGGTGAAGACCTCTTCATTCCTGCACTGAATGGCTCTTTGTAATGGCGTGAATCCCTCAGCATCTTGAGAGTCCGGGTTGGCATGGTACTCCAGCAGGAGACTAGCTATCTGAGCCATGCTCTCACTCGGCCAAGGAGCTTCCCGAACACTCACTGAAGATACGTTGGTCAGAGCCTGAACGGTAGGAGAGAGAAACAAGCTCAGCAAATATGACGTTTAATAATAATGTATAAACATGCTTATTATGTATATTAAAAAATAGATTGAAATGAAAGAAACAACAACAACAACACCAATAATAAGTAGATTAATTGGTTTATTTACTAATTAATAAGCAAAACAATTAAGTCAACTTGAGATATGCCACTTCATGTCCACTTGTTGAAGTTGTTTTATGTAAAGGTACAGGGGAGGGGGTGGGGAGGGGGTGGGGAGAGGAGATAAGAAGTTACTTAATGTCTAATTGCCACGTTTATTTTAATGTACGCATGCCCACATCAACCCATCTCCTCCTCCCCCTCCACAGTTTACCACACAACATAATGTAATGAACACATTTGTAAATCATAATTGACAAACTCTGTCCAGTCAATTAGAGTAAGAGTACCTAAACAAAGGCTGGGGGACAGGGTAGAGTTGCAGACAAATCCACAAGACACTGCTGCAATTGCCTAAACAATCCCTACTTTTTTCTAATCAGGTACTAATACAACCAACATCCTCTAAACAAAATGGCGTCTCAAGTCATGTCCCCTTATCAATGATGTTTATCAGACTCCATTTATAGTGCTCTTCGTAAGCCAGATAAATAATTAAATGCATGGCACTATCAAACATTTCATAATTTTACTCTGAGAGCAATTGGAGACGTATGGAAAGGGACGGGACTGTAGGAAAGTGGGAGGAGGAAAGCGAAATCTAACAAATTTCAGATCCTGTTGACCAGGATGTCAGCCTGGTTGTGAAAGACATCACTTTAATCCAATGATCTCTGACAAGCTAGATTTTTAATGTGTTTAGATATAAGATAAATAAATAGTATTGCACATTTAACTGCTACTTCCTTACAATAGAAAGCTCCACCCACACAGCCCGTACCACCTCACCTGCGAGGGGTTGTAGGTGGCCACCATGTGTATGGGCGTCTCTTGAGACGTCTTCCTAGACAGAATGGTGCTGGCCCCGTTCCGGATGAGGAACGATGCAGAAAACGAGTCTCCCCTCAAGATGGCCAAGTGCAGGAGACTGTTGCCCTGGGCATCCTGGATGTCAAGGTTACACTTGTGGCTCACCAGAGTGTTAGCGATGCCTTCATGACGGTTCAGCAGCGCCAGGTTGAGAGGCGTGGCACCATCCTTGTCGGACTCGTCCAGTTTCTGTGGGAGCTAAACATTAAAATTTTTTTATAAATATATTTAAGAAAATGAAGACACCAAGTAATGCTTCCATTGTGTATGTGTTTGCGCGCACGTGTGTGTGTGTGCATGTGTGTGTGCACGTGTGTGTGTGTGCGTGTGCATATGTATGAGGTAGTGTTAGTAACAATAGTTTTTCTATTATCAAGGTTGGTGCAAACAATGTTAAACTACTGTACTATATACAACAAAATACGTATACAGTAAATTAAAAAAGGTAAAAAAAAAATCCAGCTATAATACCAAACATCACATTGAAGGTTTGTGAGAATCTGATGTGAGGGTAAAGGGTCTACTGTGCCATGTGATGTATGTGTGCTTGGTAGTCAACATATTGAGTGAAGAGAAGCAACAAGGGACATTATTCGTTCCTCACGGCAAGAAATTCTATTATCATAATCCCTCCCCCCCCCCCCCCCCCCCCCAATTCAAGACATTCAATGGCTAACTATACGGACCCCACCCCTTACCTGTGAATTGTATTCTATGAGGAAGAGAAAGACGACATCTTCACGAAGGTGCTGGATAGCCAGGTGGAGGGGGAAGTTACTGTGAGCCTTGAACATGTCATACAGAAGAGGAGCACTCAGCTCGGCAAAGTCCTTCGTGTTCAAGTTGTCCTAGACACGCACAAAGAACATCAGAGCACAAGTAAGTACAAGACAAGAGCGATGTTTTCAACCAGTGCAATCAGATAGGACAATGGGACAGTAACTCATTACTCACATATAGAGATAACATAAAGGCTTCAATCCTGTTTGTATAATGGTGTGTATCCTAGAGACAGTGTTATCAAGTACAGGCAACAATAACAATGATATGATGCTGGTAAAGTGTCATTAATTCCATCTGAAGGCATGTGTGTTTGGTGAAGTATGCAGTAGGTTCTAGCTGTGGTGCAATCTAATGGAAATCACTTCCTATGGTGGGCAGGAAACATGTATTGATTGAAAAGATTACTACCTGTCAGAAGGAGTGAATAGGACTGTCTATAGAGGGTTGCTTGCAGGAAGGACCCTCTCAGTCTGAATTCTTGCCTCTTGCAAGAGTGTTAGAGGGGAATCCAAATAAGTACAAGTTGTTCTAAGTATAGGCTAGTCTAGTGTACTATTACAAAGTCCAGTCTAGGCTAGTCATAGCACAGATACTGTCAGAACAATAACAAATGACTGGAAAACACACGTGTCGTGAACCCACACACAACCACAACAACAGTGACAACCACAACAATAACAACAACTACTGCTACTGCTGCTACTACTACTACTACTACTACTACTACTATTGCATTGAGGTGGGACCGGGTGATACTGCAGAGTGTAATTTCTTTCGTCTAGTATTCAGACCCCTTACCCAGTGAGTGGAGATAATCTGGAGGCAGTATTCCTTGAGGAGTTTGGCAGAATGTTCTTCTGATGTCTGGTAGAGTTTGATACAATTCCTCACTGTCACACTAGAGATCAGGGCTTCCTCACATCTAGGTGTGTATGTGTGTGTGTGTGTGTGTGCAAGCAATGGGTGTGTACAGGCATTGTGTGTGTGTGTGTGTGTGTGTGAGTGAGTGTGTGTGTATGTGTGTGAGTGTGTGTGTGAGTGAGTGTGTGTGTGTGTGTACGTATGTGTGTGTTAGAGAGAATAAGATTAAATGATATACATAAGGGTTTCTGAGGAAGTATACAAGTCACTGTGAATAAAATAAAGAATCACACCATTCATTTAGGAAACCCTGTACTGTATTTAGTTTAAACTACTAACGCTATTTCAGCCGGCAAACACACAAACTTACAGCAATGGCTTACAAATAAAAGACAGATGACCACTGGTATGTTGATGCAGCACACCTTAAGATTGCTTTACCTTAAGATTGCTTTACCGTATTTGTGGCCGAACAAACCAAATCTGTTTGTTGGGTAAACTAAACACTGAAATTGATATTTAGTGAAGAAAGTGGATAAGTGATAATAATATATTATACTCCAGGCTCTCAAAACTAATAACCAATCTAAATAGCGAGAGAAAAGTCACTGAAACATACGTATTACATGTACCAACCAAATAACAACAACAACAACAACACTGCCACCAACAACAACAACAATACTGCCACCGCCACCAACAACACTGCCACCACCACCAACAACAACAAATACCAGGATAGCATCAGGAGCACCGCCTACTATAATCACTCACTTCTCCTTCAGTTGTGGCAAATTGTAGACATTGGACGCCGACAGGAGTTCAATCATGGCTGCCTGCTCGGAAGGCAGCACAATGCTGTCCGTGTAGACCCACCTCAGCATGATGCCAGCCACGTAGGAGGTCATGTGACTCAGGTCCAGTTCCGCGGTGTCCGCCAGAGTCCCATCCTTGCTCCACTGTCGGCTGCGAGCAGCTAGTACAAACCGATGGCCATGCACTTTTCTGTCACCGAGGGTGATGGTGATGTCACTAATAAACAAGAGACATAATAAAGGGGCACTGAATTATTGCACCGCTGGAAATCATCAGAATGTTTTATGTTATGCTAGTACAAACCGATGGCCATGCACCTTTCTGTCACCGAGGGTGATGGTGATGTCACTAATAAAC
>WLWD01003980.1_pt1 | contig 34143 bp, 18 predicted proteins | sample 6712731 | NCBI WGS metagenome assembly WLWD01 (sample SAMN12718690, study PRJNA576275) | sponge metagenome | isolation source: marine sponge | host: Mycale hentscheli | place: New Zealand: South Island, Marlborough, Capsize Point | collected 2014-11-01
AGTCAGTCAATCTGTTAGTCAGTCAATCTGTTATCAGTCAATCTGTCGTCAGTCAATCTGTCAGTCAATCTGTCGTCAGTCAATCTGTTAGTCAGTCAATCTGTCAGTCAGTCAATGTGTCGTCAGTCAATCTGTTATCAGTCAATCTGTCGTCAGTCAATCTGTTAGTCAGTCAATCTGTTAGTCAGTCAATCTGTCGTCAGTCAATCTGTTATCAGTCAATCTGTCGTCAGTCAATCTGTCAGTCAATCTGTCAGTCAATCTGTCGTCAGTCAATCTGTTAGTCAGTCAATCTGTCGTCAGTCAATCTGTCAGTCAGTCAATCTGTCAGTCAGTCAATCTGTTAGTCAGTCAATCTGTCATCAGTCAATCTGTCGTCAGTCAATCTGTCATCAGTCAATCTGTTAGTCAGTCAGTGTGTTGTCAGTCAATCTGTCATCAGTCAGTCAGTCAATCTGTCAGTCAGTCACTCAATAAGTTTGTCAGTCTGTCAATAATTCTGTCTGTCAGCCTGTCACTGCTGTTGTATTTCAATTGAATGCCACACATTTTTAATTTTTTTGAATGACTCGGCTATAGTATTACTCTCTAATTTCATTATTTTTATCCTCATCAGTCAGGATTTTTTTTCTTTCTAGTTATACATTGCTGTTGTTGTTAATTATTATTATTAATAATATTATTAGTATTACTACTACTACCGCTGTTATTATTATTATTATATGTAGGTAATAATCCAAGTTGGCCTTCGCTTGTGATGGAGTCTAATTTACCAAAGGATCTGGTCATCCGGACTGCTGGGAATGTCATATGTCTACCATTCAGAGATCGTTTTCCATGAGCTGTTCTCTGGGAGCCTTGGGGTTCTCTGCAGTCACTCTACTGTATACATCTTCTATGAGACTGAACTACAAACTAGCTGTACTAGTTGTCATTTCACTGATTTCGTTTCATTCACACTCATGATCTAGTAGACTTGGTAGCGTGACATGCTACAATTATTTGCAGAAAATCAAAGTTTAAAATGGGTGTATGTTAGCAGTAAGCTTGCTTGGTTCTGTTGTGGTGTGATTGAGGACCTGTTACTAAAACTGGTGTACGTGTATATTATTATTTTTATTCAGTTTTGTTTAAATAAATAAAAGGCAGCAATAGTTAACATGAGTATACTAACTTGGCAAGTGTAAAATCGGAGTAAAGAATATCAGAACCCGTTACACATTGAGGGAATGCTATTGCGACTATGGCCTCTACTTATAGATGCATTAGATCCAATTGCACACATTCCATATCCTGAGATGCATGCTGTAAGGTATATAATATACCATAGGTAGGAAGGCCATGCAGTTGTTATGCATTCAGTGTGGTGGGTGTTAACTACATAAACCTCATCATTGTACTATTGCATCGCTCATGATGACACTAACATTTGCACAGGACCACAACCTCCACCTATTTTTTAACCTATGGCACATATCTAAATACAAATTGCATAACAATCAGTTCAGAAACAAGAAAAATGGTATATAGAGAGACTGCAGTTGCTGTGCAATTAAATTGATACTTGCTTGGGATCATGCTATGGCTCCACCTTACGTAGGAGGAGCCCATGGTCACCATGTAATAAGTATTGTTAGTGTGATAAAGGAAGAACTTGTTCTACTATATATGTAAGGACACGTTTAATCCGCAAGGTCTTGGATTTCGCGCCTCATGCATATTAAATATGCATGATATATTTATTATGCATGCATATTAAATATGCATGCATTACTGATTATCTGGAAATCCATTGCACACCCTGCAGCATGACACTAATTGCTCAGCGACCAAGGCCTCCACCTGTGACCTGCACCATCTGCACACCTCCGCAGGACCAGTTGCATAGCGACCAAGGCCTCCACCTGTGATCTGGGCCAAACTGACTTTTGAGAAATAAGTTGCTAATGTATCTAAAAACTACGGGTAGAGTGCAGTAGACACTGGTCTATGAATCTGAATGAGATGGTTTGATCTGTATGCATACATGCATGTAGCATAGCCAGTGTGTAAGCATTGTTTAGAATAACTAAGGAACAACACTGCTGTGATTGCATGTCATTGATCAAAATATCACAATAACACCACCACCTGTCCCCAGTAATGAGGTGTATTCTGTTGCTATCGCCCTCTGTATCCCAGATAAACGTCCATTTGCAGCAGAATAATAAGCAGACAGGAATATTAGGTTCAACACTACCAGCTGATCATATGACTTCCTTTATTTTTTTCAATTCATTTAATACAGACATGCAATAATCACAATCCAACAAAAGATAATCAACAGCAAAATAATCACAAAAAGAAAAAAAAAACGAAGACGTAATGTTCGATAGACATGTCGTACAAACGTCACTTGTACTTAGAGATAGTCTTCATTTACTTCTTGAAATCACTTCATTGTAATCGTTACAGCCTGACAAAAAGAGAAAACATTAATAAAATGCAACAAAAACATATCCCAGTTACATACCTGTAGCTCTTATGAACAAGACAGTGTTGCTTCACATGGCTGTGTTCAAACATCTAGCATAGTACATCCTCCAACACGTGCTCATAGTTCCTCAACTCCACCAATTAGTGTCCATCTAAGAACATGCACACACATCCAAATACAAATTTGTAAATCTCTTGCTGCCGCTAGCGGTCATGCACACCTGGCAGACCCAGGATGCCTGTGCACTAAGCAGGCACTGTGAGCCATGCAAGCAAAGCTCCTGGAGCCAGGCTAGGAACTCGCAGGAGAATAGGCCTTTCCTCACAGCAAGTGGCGTGGCGACCCAAAGACCCACCTGGACCATTGCTGTTTCATGAGAAAGGCCTTGAATTTGCACCCCAGCAAATGCCAGGTACCCAATCACAGCTGGGTGGACTGGCTGGAGGCATATGGAAAACCAAATGGAAAATTGCCAGAGTGGGGCTTAAACTTGGCCCTGAGCCAAGGACACAACACACACACAACCACACACACACACACCTTGAACCGTGCCACCCTCAAAGGGTGATGCTCCTCTGCTAAGCAGATTGACAGTTGCATAGTGGTTAATCATTTTCTTGGTCTTGAAGCGTGGGTATACCACTTCTTACTTACAAACAACAAAAGAGAAACGACAAAGTCACAAACCCAGTATGACCGGTGATATAGCATGTGTGTGGTAATGATCGTCTGAGGTGAAAGTTCTTTGATGAGTTGGTAAAGGATCGATAACTGCCCGCCACAGTACTCCCCCTCCAGTGAACAAGAAGTGAACGATTAGTGGATGTAGCTGGCCAGGTGGGAAGGCCAATGCACATGACGTCCTGACCTCGTAGAACGTGTCGCACTTGGGGTGGTTGGTTGGGGTGTAGGTAAGGGCGTGGCGATATCCGAATTGGATGAGTTCGAGTTTGGTGGTGACAAAGTGACAGCAGTGGAGGGGTCTAAGTGAGCCACTTTGAGTCGGTCGACAGATACTGTGTCCTGGCGGCTGTTGAGGTCCAGAAGAAAATACTTGTCTGTACGACGCAAAACTTTAAACGGACCATCGTAGGGCGGCTGGAGTGGCTTCCTGACTGCATCATGACGCACAAAGACATAAGGTGCCGAGAATAGATCACCACTGATGCTGGATTGAGGGGAAGAGTGCACACGGGAGTTCGTCATACGCAAAGATTGCATAGCCCGCTTGAGCTCCATGACGTAACTGCCAGGGTCAGTGTTGAGCTCATCAGTAGCAGAGACGAAGAATTCTCCAGGCAAACGTAGTGTAGTACCATAAACTAGTTCAGCAGAAGTGCAACCTATGTCCTCCTTGAGAGAAGAGCGAATTCCCAACAAGGTCAGGGGAAGTGCCTCTGTCCAATGTTCAGGATGAGGATAGGACTTGATAGAAGCTTTTAACTGGCGGTGTAACCGTTCAACGAGTCCATTAGACATGGGATGGTAGGCTGTAGTACGTAAGTGCTTGGTACCAAGGAGCCTCGTGAAAGCCTTCCACAGGTGCGACTCGAACTGACGTCCACGATCAGTTGTTACTGTAGAGGGAGTACCAAAGCGAGATATCCACGTATGCACAAATGCACGGGCTACCGTGTCGGCTGTACTGTCTGGAATGGGAATGGCTTCTGGCCATCGTGTGAAGCGATCGACACAGGTGAGTATGTACACACAACCATTCGAAGGAGGAAGTGGACCAACAAGATCAATGTGAATCTTGTCAAAGCGAACATCTGGCTTGGAAAAGGTGCCGAGTGGAGCAGTGTTGTGGCGATGAACTTTGGAGCGTTGACACTTCACACAGGAGCGAGCCCAGTTCCGCACATCCATGTTGATTCCAGGCCACACGAATCTACTTGTCACCAAACGCTGGGTCTCCCGAATTCCAGGGTGAGCGACAGAATGCAGGCAGTTGAAGATTGCTCTGCGAGAACTCTCAGGAACGTACGGGCGATGAGTTCCAGTGGAGACATCACACAATATGGTGGCGCCATCAGACAGAGCTAGAGGAATGTGCTGAAGTTGAAGGGACGTATCAGCCTGGATTCTTGGCAGATCCGGGTCACCTGCCTGAGCTGCTGCTAAGAGCCTGAAATCCACTACCGGGGCTGTGTCTCCAGTGTGCAATGCGTTAGCAGTGATTCTCGATAAGGCGTCGGCAGCTAAGTTGTGTGAGCCCTGTACATAACGAAGATCAGTTGTGAACTGAGAGATGAAATCCAGGTGACGCATCTGTCGCGGTGAATGACGATCTGGACGAGTAGATAGAGCATAGGTCAATGGCTTGTGATCTGTGAGGACGTAGAATTCCCTGCCTTCTAAGAAATAACGAAAATGAGTGATGGAAAGATATACTGTGAGAAGTTCCCGATCGAAAGTACTGTACCGCGTCTCGGCTGGCTTGAGGCACTTAGAGAAGAAGGCAATAGGGCACCATTGACTATCGCGATACTGCTGCAGCACAGCACCCACTGCCACATCCGAGGCGTCGGTCATGACACAAGTAGGAGCGTCAGGCGTAGGATGTGACAGCAGTGTGGCGTTGGCCAGGGCATTCTTAGCCTCAGTGAATGCAGCTGAAGCAGCGTCTGTCCATTCAAGGGTGTCTGAAGGGCGCCCATGGTTCTTGAGCAGAGAGGTGAGTGGAGAGAGAATAGAGGCGCAGTGTGGAATAAAACGACGATAAAAGTTAATGAGTCCCAAGAATTCCCGAAGTTTACGAGTAGTGGTCGGTTGGGGAAAATCCTGAATCGCTTGGACCTTGTCCTCTAGTGGACGAATGCCAGTTGAGTCTACCAAGTGACCGAGGAAATGCAGGGACAATGCACCAAACACACTCTTAGCAACATTGATCACGATGCCATGAGCTTCAAGTCGTTCCAAAACCAAGCGAAGATGATGAAGGTGTTCATCTGGGGAGTGACTGGCGATGAGCAGGTCATCGATGTAGCCGAAACAGAAGTGCAACCCACGAAGGACTTCATCTATGAAACGTTGAAAGGTTTGGGCAGCGTTTCTCAACCCGAAGGGCATACGGCAGAATTCGAAAAGACCAAACGGAGTCGTGATTGCAGTCTTGGGGATATCCTCGGGCGCTACTGGGATCTGATGATACGCTCGCACTAGATCAATATGCGAAAAGATAGTGGTTCCTTGGAGTGAAACTGTGAAATCTTGGAGATGTGGGATGGGGTATCGATCAGGTACAGTTGAATTGTTGAGACTTCGATAATCGCCACATGGTCTCCAGTCGCCTTCTGTCTTCTTCGGCACCATGTGTAACGGTGAGGACCAGTTACTCGAGGAGGGTCTAATGATGCCAAGTTCCAACATGTGATCAAATTCTTGACGTGCTATTTTAAGTCGTTCCGGAGAGAGTCGACGAGTGCGTGCAGACACTGGAGGACCTGTGGTTGTGATGTGATGTGAAACATGATGCTTCACCGGCTGGTTACGGAATGGCGCTTGCGTAACAGTCGGAAATTCTGCTAGTAGGCGAGAATAACACGTATCGGTTGGGACGGGTAGCACGATAGCCGGGGCCACGGGGGGCGATGAACTCATGATTCCATTGACCTGCAACTTTGTAGTGGTGTCCAACAGCTTGCCGTTACGAACGTCCACTGCAAGACCAAAGTGTCGTAGGAAGTCGGCACCTAGGATGGGCTGGTTCACGTCAGCAATGACAAACACCCATCTGAAGGTACGGCGGAGGCCGAGGTCGAGTGAGAGAGAGCGTTGACCATAGGTCGCAATATCTGTTCGATTGACGGCTTGAAGGCAGAAATTCCCTCGTCGATTACGGTCAGTGCGGGCCGGAGGCACAATGCTAACCTCAGCCCCAGTGTCAACTAGGAAACGGAAACTAGTGGAGTTGTCGTGTATGTAAAAGAGGCGACTATATGGAAGGCCAGGTACACCCGTCGCCCCTAGGGTCTGGCCTGTTCGTTTAACTGACGGTCACAAGGAGATGTGCATCTTCTAGCTTGTTCCCCAAATTTGGCATGATACCAACACAGTGAGGGTGCATCTGACGCAGGAGGGGTCGGTGTAGGAGAGCGATGTGAAGGTGAAGAGCCGTGACGTGAAGAGGAAGAAGTTGAACGAGAAAAACGGGAGCGCTGATCTAGTGAGTGAACAAGTTTCTGCAGGCGAGAGACTTCAGTACGTAGCTGTTCTATCTCAGTAGATACTTCTGAAGGGAGTTTGACGGCAGATACAGCGGGTGCGGCTACCTCCAAAACTTTGTCAGCCAACTCAGCTAGCTTGTCTAGGCTTGAAGTTTCTGGAGTGGACGCCAAGACCATCCTCACGTTGGGTGGTAACCTCTGTAGGAACAGTTCTCTCAAAAAGGAACTATCTGCAATACCTGGGCGATCTCCAATGAGCTGTTGCATTCTTCTGAGGAGTTGTGTGGGCTTGCGGTCACCTAACTCTTCTGAAGTGAAAAGTTGCTGAAGCCTCCGTTGCTCAGAAGCGGCGGTTCTACGTATGAGCTGCTCCTTCAGGACTTCGTAGGGGCGTTCCCCGGGCGGTCTAAGTACTAAGTCGCGTACCACGGCAGCGTACTCGGGAGCAAGGGAAGAGATAACGTGGTCAAACTTCGACCGCTGGGCTGTGACGCGTCTGCAGGCGAACTGGGCTTCCACTTGCGCGAACCATATTTCCGGGTCAGAAGGCCAAAATGCCGGAAGTTTGAGGTTGACCGTTACCGCAGAAATGTCGGCAGCAGCAGGCATTCTCGATTCCTCCGTTGAAGCGTCTTCAATTTCGACAGACATAGCGAGTTCAATGTCCGGGCGTCGAGGTCACCAATGAAGCGTGGGTATACCACTTCTTACTTACAAACAACAAAAGAGAAACGACAAAGTCACAAACCCAGTATGACCGGTGATATAGCATGTGTGTGGTAATGATCGTCTGAGGTGAAAGTTCTTTGATGAGTTGGTAAAGGATCGATAACTGCCCGCCACAGTCTTGTTGTAGCACATCTGTGTCTAGCTATATCTTGGCCCCTTCTAAATGACCGACTACATCTATTGCAGGTAAAGGGTAAGAGAGTAGGGACACACACACACACACACACAAGTAAGTGGGTTCAATGCAGGATATAACTAGCACTAGTTTCCCATTCACATTTTCCAAGCCACCGACCCAGCCTTCTCCAAAAGTGACAGAACTAAAAAAATATTGCATTTTGAATTTATTACAAATGCGCAATAGATGGACAAAAGCTATTCACAGTGGAGCTGTTGTTGGGTCAAGGTGATATCAGTTTATGCTCATGTGCTTCAAATAGCTATGCTAATGTTACGTCTGATATAGCTGTTCTCCAATAAAACTTGTGTAGCCAGAGGGTTGTGAGAGTAGTACTAACCCATGGAGATGAAATGGACATCAGGACCATTATCAACGACCATGAAATTTATTTTTTTTTTAGTGATGGTTGCATGAGAAACTAGTAACTTTGTGCGGCCGTATCAAGGTTTTAGCTCACCTAGACAAACTCTTTACCCGCTGCTATACTGGGAAGGGGTCTGGTGGTATTAGTATTCAAAAGGAATGTAATTAGTCCTTTACCAGGATGCTCCATAAATAAAATCTAACTGAACATAAAAGTATCACACTTGGGTTTTTGGCTAAAAGCACATTACTGCCGTATTTAGATATGGCTTTTAGAATTCAGGAAAATGCCAATCATCTATGGAGACTCAGTGTAAGCATTCAAAACCTTTTCCTTACCCTGTTGGTAGTATTATCTCTACCACTTACAAGCCCAAAAATTAGTTATAGATGCAATTCTTTCAACCCTTCCCACTATCTTAATCTTTAGCCACTTTCTCTACTAAGTTCACAGCCACTCCTCAGTGGTTACTACCAAGTTCTACAAGACTGCAAGTAAGCAGTGGACGTTATTGGGAGGAAGAGAGAGGAGGAGATTTGAATCAGAACTATGTTATAATTATATCACACATTTCCCAGCATAGGGGTAGGTAAAGGCAGGGTTTCATAGAGACTATAGCAATGCTGGGATTCCCCCCCCCCCATCCCATTTCGTTCACCCTCCATACTTTTTCCCTGACAAAACATTTTAAGAAAAAAATTAAAAAGATATATGAAAAACCACAGCCTTACTGTACTGTTAGTTCGTTTAAAATAAATACTTCTCTTATAAAGTTGAGGTGCATAATTCATAATAGTTTGTCCTGTTTTCATCTGTCTGACTTCAATATTATCATTTGGCTAAATTAACTCTACAAAATCCTCCCACCTGTATAAATCACCTGAGACAAAACCTACCTAAAAATTGTAAATGATGCTTCCAGGTGAGGGGTTTTCCTCTGACGTCTCATGTAAGTTTCACGCCCTTTTCTCCCCAGCTTGTAGTAAAGACCCTTTACCAATCATTGTCCGTCATGCGTCGTGGTATAATTCTCCAGTTTTCGCGTATTTTGTGCGTGGTGGTGGTGTGAGTTGTACGAGGCAGATGGTGAAGGTCAGGCTCGACGGAGCCCCCCTGAAGAGAGATGTGATTGAGATGAAGTAAATTTTTAGTGGTAGTGATTTAGTGTGGGTGAACTAGTGTGATCGTAATTTGTGGTGTGCGCTATTTGTATAATGTTTGAGTTTGACTTAGGGTAGCTACAACTTTTTAATGACCATTGATTGAAAATTGTATTAGTATCTTGCAGCAGTAAAGAGAAGCCTCAGCATCATAGATGCAGCCCCCAGAATATATGCTGAATAATTCTGCTGGGATGTTGGTTCAAAATTTTGGCAGTCATTATGTAGTAGTAGACAGTAGCCAGCTACTTCTAAATTGTGAATGCATATTTTATCTGGAACTTGCACGTAGTGATCAGGCAACTGTCTATAAAACCCTAACCTCAGTCAAGGGTTAATTATTGTGTATTTTATAGATTCACTGCTGACAAACAGGGATAGAGCTGCAGACACAGATTGTATTGCTTGGCATAACATGGGGCAATGTGAGTACTGAGACATTGATAAGGAGTTACTATTGTGTTAAAAGTACTCGATCACATTTTAGCACACATTCATATTTACTCAAGTCAGGAGTGTTTGATGACCTTTTATGCATGCAAGCACATGTTTGGGCTATATTTAGAATCAGGAGTCTAACACATCTTGAGGTTACTTTCATTAACTTTTTTTCTCATCTCTATGTTCAGGCTGTTGGGAGTTCCACCATGCTATCTGCAGCATTGATGGAGCTAAGAGGACACTGGAGCTTATGAATATAGAAGTCTGAATAGGTCTGACTTTAATCCTCTACAGTGCACCTCCACTGGACAGCTGACACTGTGGAATAGCCCCCAAATGATTCTAGTAACGGCAGATACATGCTGCACTTCTATATTAACTAACGGTGAGATTCCATTTTTCTAGTTAGTAGAGTACCTCCACATACTTAGTGCTTGGATTTTGTAGCTGATATTTGAATTATAAGATAATGCACAAAGGTTGCGTGATGATCACTTATAACGTTAGAGTGGAGAGGCTAATATACATTAGTGACCATTGGTTGGAAAACTGTGCATCATGTGGCACAAAAAATTGAGAATTCGTTAGTATAACATGTCTATTGACAAGACACCCTATACCAATATATTGAAATGTCACCTCTTTTAGGATTGGTGACCTTTACCAAATACCATGATGGCTAGACTCCTTGTGATATATGTAGGATTAGCCTAGTAACTAAGATACATCTTTAAGTGCCTATCACAGGACTGTCAACTCTCTCACTCCAACAATAACTGTTTAAATACTTTATGCTTGTCAGATACCTAACGTGTGATTGCTGACTAAATGTGAGTCCTGGTGAATGGGCCTGTTAATTGGAATTAGGGACCCAGGGTTTCATACAGGATTTTCAGTTGGGGGGGGGGGGGGAGAATTTTCAGTGAAATTTTCCCAGAAGTTTATAATCTGGCCAAAATTTTACTAGCACTTCCAGTTGGAACAGCAACCGTCGAAAGATCGTTTAGTCACATGAAGATGATGAAGACCAGGCTAAGGAATCGCTTGTCTGATGAAAACTTGACTCACCTTATGAGAATTGCCATTGAAGGCCCAGACTTAAGTGAAGTTAATCTTAATGAAATTCTGGACATTTTTAAAGAAAAAATATGCGCATTAGACTGTAATTGGTATATTATTCTATTATAAAAGTTCGTGTAAAGAAATGAGTTTGGGGGGGGGGGGATCCCAGGGCTCCCCCCCTCCCTGTATGAAACACTGGGACCCTTTACCAAGTTCTAGACTGGGTTACTTTGACATAGTTTACGGTTGACCAAATGCCTGTGACACAACCTCAATATTTTCCAAGGTTTTAGGAATTCTTTACTAAATATTCAAGGCACCCTTTACCATGAAATTGGTTGATGTAGGATCGGGAACCCTTTACCAAGTACTTGTGTTACCTTATTGTGACAACACACCCTTTACCGTTTATTTGGTTGACCAGGTTCAAGTAACTGTTTAGATCAGGAACCCTTTACCATATATCTGATTTACGTTGTTGTGACAAGACATTCCTTACCGAGCAGATGTGTTCTAGAATATTCATAGGGAGTGCTTACCTAAACATTACTATTTTAAAATGCCATATATTATTGATAAACGTTATTATCTGTATTAAATTAGAATGATGTGGGTGTGGGCTCGATTAGGTCTGGATTACTCGCTCCCTTCTCTCGCTCGCACCTGGAGACAGCAAAGTAGTTGCTACCACCAGAGTGTACGCCTCCTGCTGACTACCAGGCGAACCGTACCCGCCCGAAGACATTTCATGTAGGTAAGGGGTCACAGGGCCGTCTTTAAGGTCTGTAGCATGGGCACTTTGTATTGGTAAAGGGTCACAGGCACTTTATAGAGGTCTGTGTTATAGACACTTCATGTTGGTAAAGGGTCACAGGCACTTCATAAAGGTCTGTATCATGTTTGTATTGGTAAAGGGTCACATGCACTTAATAAAGGTCTGTGTTATAGACACTTCATGTTGGTAAAGGGTCACAGGCACTTCATAAAGGTCTGTATCATGGGCACTTCTTGGTAAAGGATCCTTGCTTAAGCTATATTTGAAGATTATTTGATCGTCATAGTGTGAGTGTATGGTGGGGAGGAGAGAGAAATATTTTAGTTTGTTCTTAACTATTACATGAAGTGTGCAGTAAGACTGGTAGGGAACTGAACAGTCAGTTTGTACACAAGTGGGTATCAATACAAAAGACACTTAGTAGAATGTTTCCAATCATATAGTGTTGATATGATACTAATAGGTTAAATGAAAGTGTGGATGAACTTCATAAAGACTTCAAGAGAAAGTGTGGGAATGGACATGACTTGAGTGTCAAATTATGTCCATGGAATAATAAACGAAGTTGGGTCCTTATTGTCTTCTAAACATTACTATTGTTGTTGTCGTCATTTTTAAACAAGTGCAATATATGTTTTATTTAAATTTACTTTTGAAAAAAGTATGACATGCTGAGATTTGGGAAAGGGTATGGAATATCCGAAGTCAATTACCATTATGTTTTGTTGTTTTTTGTTTATTGTTGCTGTTTGTAGATCACAGCTTACATGAGTGATGAACAGTTCTAATCATCCTGGCTGTATGAAGAAGTCCTGAGCATCTTCATTCATTCATGAACAGTTAATTCTTCACCTATCACACAGATACAATGTCACATCACGGACTAATATTTATTGCATTTGCTGATTACTGGAATAAATTTTACACACTAAAATATATGGCTATAAAGTGAGTATTGTAGAACACCATTTGGAGTGTTGTAGTAGCTAGTTTAGGGAGTATCACAACACCCCATTGGTAGAGTATCAATAACACCATTTGGTGCATTATGAGCCCTAATAGGGGTGTAGTAGAACTTGGACATGGGCGTACCACAACACCCCATTTGGTATAATGAAGGGTGTACAGGGGTGTAACTGAACACTTCCTCTAGGTGAAATGGAAACACCCCATGCGGAGTAGTACAGCCAGTGTTACCTGGACACCCCAAAACGGGATTCCCATACACCCCATTTTTAACAGTGTATCATTAGCATTGTGAGAGCAATGCAGCAGAGCTATCGTAAAGCAATCCTAAAGCAATCTTAAAGCAATTAAATATTTGTTTTTTTTAAAGCCTTTACATCAGACTAAATGGTCAACAAGTAACTTGAAACATCATAATGGAAAGTTTTGAATCTCAAGTATTTGACTGTTGATTATTTTTTACCTGACACATCAACTATTTATGAACTCGACGTCTAGAAACCTCAGTGGCCGTTCCAGATACAGCTGAAGAGTTGATATCTCTTAATCACGTGAAGATTATTGGTGTCCCTCAACTTGACAGTTATAAAGCTTGCTTACAGTGTAAGGCACGAGTTGAACCATTGACGCCACCACTAGGACAATGCGCTAAAGACAATTGTAAAATGATGCATTGCAAAAATCACATATCTGAAAGTACTTCTGCACTACAAGGATGATGACGGGAACTTTCATCAATGGCATGTTTTGCATGGAGATATTGTGCATCAATTGGCGAATAAGAATACACAATCTGATGTGTTAATTCACAATCTGATGTGTTAATTCACAATCTGATGTGTTAATTCACAATCTGATGTGTTAATTCACAATCTGATGTGTTAATTCACAATCTGATGTGTTAATTCACAATCTGATGTGTTAATTCACAATCTGATGTGTTAATTCACAATCTGATGTGTTAATTCACAATCTGATGTGTTAATTCACAATCTGATGTGTTAATTCACAATCTGATGTGTTAATTCACAATCTGATGTGTTAATTCACAATCTGATGTGTTAATTCACAATCTGATGTGTTAATTCACAATCTGATGTGTTAATTCACAATCTGATGTGTTAATTCACAATCTGACGTGTTAATTCGTGATCAACTTCTGGCTTCAGCAATTCATCAAGTACAGTTGCAATCAACAAAAACAATAATTACTTTTGTTCTGAGGGAAGTATAATATTTCATCCCGTTGCATCATTTCTTCTTCGCTATCACTATCTATATCACCTTTTTTCACTGATATTTTCAGAATTTTAGAAGGAAACATTTATGTATGCCACAATTTTCACTATTTTACATTTTTTCACTGACCACATATACCTCCATTTTAAAAATCTTCAGTGAACTTAGAAGGAAATCATTTATCACTTGTTTATGTATACCACAACTTTCAGTATCTTGGAAGGAAACATTCTCTCACTGACTGTACACCTCAATTTTCATTTCAAATCAACTGAGAAGGAAATCATTGAACTAATGTATACCATGAAGGAAATTTTTTCACTGACCTTGTCTATCACAATTTTCAGTATAACTTAAAAAAAAAAATTATGCACTTATAAAGGAAAACAATTTTTTTCACCAATTATGTATACCAAAATTTTTACAATCTTAAAACGAACAACATTTAATTCACTGGCCTCTTATCCCACAATTTTCATAAAGTAAACAACATTTTTTTTCACTGTGATAAACTTGGGGAGTGAAAATGTATTGATAATTTAAATTGCAGAAAATCTTGAATTTGTGCATATGACAAACGGTTGCAATCACTTATAGCTTGTACAGGATTGGATCCCACTTGGACACAAAAGCTTTTGGTTTAATTGGAAGCATGAGTTTTTTTTGTTTGTTTTTTAGTTCAGCAAGTAATTCTTTCTACATTATAGTTAGTCCCTTCTATTCTACACTCCTGTATTTGCTGGCAGACTCCAATCATCTAAGGGGGGAAAAATGATAATTTGGTTAATTATAATCATAACTTTAACTACGAAATTAAGTTCCCCATTACTAACTATTCCACTCTTGGTTGTCACTGCAGACATGACACTGATATTATAATCTGGAGATGTTCTATAAAAAGTGCATTCTGCATAACTATATATATATTATATATATATATATATATAATATGCAAGAATTTGGTGCAGTATAATAGCACATTATAGTAATGTATGTTGTTGTTTTTTGGTGATGCAAGACCTGTTCAGTGTTAGCATAGACTTCATCAGTGGAAATGACTGTGTTGGTTTTTTGACACTGACCTGCTGGTATAGTTTACATTAATTTATTGGTTGTGATTTTGTGAGTGCAGTTAATTGAAAATAGCTAAATTTTCGGATCTTAAGGGTAGGTGAAGCTAACATTCTGAAACTAGTTTTAGGAAAATCTTGAAGGAGGTACTGGTGTTGAAGTGGAAGGTTGTGCACAGATAGCGTTGAGGGTTCGCACCACTGGTGCTCTAGTTTAGGTATAGTTTTCACATTAAAGAAACTTAAAAAACAAACTAAATTTTTTGGGTTAGAATACAAAGGCCGTTTGGACAATGCAACACATACTATATATATGCCAAAATAGGAGTAAGATCTTCTGTAGCTTACTACATGAAACAGAATAGCAGATGCTCCCTGTTTTGCAAAGTGATGAGTCAGCAAAATACTGAGCATGTGCAGCTGTAAAAGAATTACACATTCTAATTTTTCAAAATATAGTTTTGTCCCTGACATAGAGTCATAAGTTACGTGAGATACTGGATGACACAATTCAATAGGTTAATTTTAAATCAAAACGGCACTGGCTAATTTTGACACCTACAATATTCATCATTTCGAGATAAAAATGGCAAACATTTAAGCACTCAAAAAAGTAAACATTATTTTTCTATTGCGGTACATCATGAAGATTACATAAATTTACATAAATGCATAAATTTCACTTTCTCCACATATTTCCAATGAAAAACATTATTATGACATACAAACCCAAAATATCTATAGTCAGTAAAATGTAAAACTAAAGCTATGTAATTGAAATCATGTCAATGCTTCACCTGGTTGTTAAACAATGTCAATAATGCATAAGAAACCCAAAAATGTTTCAATAGGAAACCTGGCTGTTAAATAATTTTAGGTTACAAAACAAAGGAACACCTGAAAGCTTCCCTCCATGAACATGTTACTAAACTAGTTACAAAAGATGCATTTCAATAGGAAACTATTTCAATGGTAATTTCACAATAGGCAATAGCTAACGTACTTCGCTGTCACAATACACACATTTGTGTTTCATTTTTTTTTGCTAGAATTTTTTGACAATCTGTGAAATATATGTCCAGTGGAAACATTCTTTCCTATAAATGCCTAAAATGTCATTTCCCAGGAGGACCTAAACACAGAGCCAAGTATCATTTCAACTCCTTCTACTAGAGCCAAGAAATGAACCTTCGGACGGGGCTTGACCTTATAACATAAGTAACCCGTATCAGTCAGTTGAAAGTCGGGGTCAAGATCAGTCAGAAACAAACTTTCAGTGCAATTCTGTGAATGAGTTTTGTGATGCAAGTTGTTAAATTAAGCGAAAAGTGGGCATGGCACATACATTTTTTTAAAATTATCCTTATAGACCTGATTTGTGGCATATAATTTAGATATGTCTCTATTGGCAGTAAAGGCAACATATAAAAAATAAGCAAAATCCAACTAGATCAATTTGAGAAGGTGGCTGAAAATGGGAGATTAAACAAGACTTTTTTTCATACTCCACATTAGGGACAGTTCAAGATGTGCTGTTAAAAGGGAGTTGAAGAATGCCGTGTATTCCGTGAATAATTGTTTGTTTTTTTCCCCATCATCCTACAGATTTGGCACCAGACTCCTGTAGACATTGTGATGCAAGAGACCACAAATACACTTTTATACAAAGCAATAAATGTGGCTGAATGGTAACCTGCAACTGCTGTTGATGTTTAACACATTATGGCACTCATGGGACAATGCTTCAGAGTTCTTTAATGGACCTATCTGGGAAGAATGGTGAGAATAATATTAGGTTGGAGCATATTTTGAACCCATTTTAGTAGATAAAATGGAAATGGCTCAAATTTCTCCATAAAATGGTTATTGCACTTTTGAGAGTGCTAACTGGGACCATCCCATTTATCCTTTGTGAGTATTACTTGCAAGATCCAGGCCCTTCTTAGTTTACCATGTGTACTCGCAATCTTTTGCCTGTGAACACACTCATAAAGCTTCTCAGTACATAACTATGTGGCAGCTGGCTAATAAAAACCCCTATTGTGTCATCAAGCCACACCATTTTTAATAATTGACTTTAAGTGTCATTGTTGAAGCTTTATTTCTAGGCTGTATAAGGTGAAGACATAATACTTGACACACAGTGTTTATGCACCCATATGGAGGCATATTCAGGGGAAAAATTTCCACTGCACCTACCCTTAGTAAGTGGTGTACTTCAACTACCTGAGCAGCAAGTGGACTAGCTTAGCCGTATTTCATGTTGCCAATTAAGCACACTTATAGTGTTGTCTATTCTTAATAAAATTTTCTTTAATGTGGTAAATAAAAGAGTGCTGATTATAGCTCAGCTTTTATAGTTTTATTTGAGCACCAAGTGTGTATCCACACACCTTAGTTAAAATGTCTGCATGTCCATGCTGAAGTCTAATGGCATGTTAAAGAAAAATAGCAAAAAAAAAATTAGCAACCATCTAGAAAACCTATAGCCTCTATTGTGTCACATTCAGCACTTGTAAGAGTACAATTGTTTAGGTCTGCCAAATACTACTAGAGCTATTAACAAGTTGAGTTAACTCAAGTCTTGATGGATTTTATTTATGTTAACTTCCACCACTGTCAATTGTAAGTACCGGGAACATAGAATTAACTTAAAGAAGTCCTACAATAAAATTTCCTACTTCTTTGCTACTATAAAAGACCTCAGCTGCGGCTTACCATCACTACTGGATCAACATGCAAAATGTTCAACAACCAGAATTACAATTATCCTCCAAATAGCAATAGAAGTGCATCGTTTAACATGTCTGACACTGAAGACCAAGATGCTTGCTTTTTGCAGCACATTATATATTTCAGAGAGTGTGGTAGTACTCTCTATTTAAAGTTGATCACAAGCTTCTCCATAGGAGTAATTCAAAACACTTCTCATTATATCTGGTTTCAGTCAACAATAATTTAAATAAAGTGATTAGTTGTCTTTTGGAGTCTCTAACGATTAAATTTCTAATCAACAGTATGCAAAAACCAAAGATATAAAATTTCAAAAAAATGAAGATATTAGCTATCCTCTAATTTCTACTCTTCTTGAACCAGCCTAGAGGAAAACTATAAGCATTTCTGGGGCTACTATTAGCATACATTAATAACTGTTTATTCAACATAGGTCCATGGCCTTTCTGTTTAACTTCCTTATGTGATTCTAACATACAGTTGTTTCACAAAGCAGCATCCTAGCATTTTTTGATGTCATTACCCTCTCATACCTCTATTTGACACATATTAATATAATTTTATGACGACATATACAATATATATTATATAATTTTATGATGACATGAAATTGTGGTAGCTACAAGCAGCAGCTGAAGTTGGAGGGTGGTAAATAGCTTCCCCATAACCATAGAGAACTGTACCTATAGATATGAGGAGTAATGGACAGCTAAAGCATAAATAGTGGCATATAGAGTCTATGATGAATTATATATCTTATTATCTTGGTCAGCAAACAGTAAATTGGCTGAGTTTCTAAATAAATAGGCCCTATTTAAACTGGTAAGAAAATCTGATTGGACACACAACCCGTGTTACAAACGTACCTCACACTGTAGCTTGCTCTTGTTAAGTAGCCTTGAATAGCAACAAAGTCCTGAGCCTAAAATGAACCAGAATGTCAAGCAGAACGGTAGAAACGAAGTCACCAAACTACGACTGCTCTTTGTTTACAATTGTCTCTGAGGTACTGCGCATATGGTTGGCCTGGTTTGAGCGTGTGACTAAATCCTGCCACGTGTAGCGCGGGGAAACGTGTGGTTTTATTTATTCCCATAGACTTTTCTATTGAGTTTTGAAACTGCACTTTCCCACTTGCTCTGAAGTTTTTAAAGGGAATATTTTGGACCGCTTCGGCACGAGCTTTCGAATGTTATAAACCCCCCCTCCCCCTCTGGAAGCGTAGCTACTTCCATTCAAAAGTTATGAACGGTTTTTACTGGCCAACTCAACTTGGACATTTATCCACACAAGTAAAAGCAGCTGCTTAAATATCAGCTGGTGGTATGGGGAGCCCTTAGAGAGTTTTACAGCAAACTTTCCAAGAGAGCTACCAACTCTAGTAATACTACTACAGTGAAGTATCTATACCATAGATTAAACCACTTATTACTCTCATATTTTAAGGCTTTATTTTCACTGCCCCTGGCTCATGAAATAAAGTAGCCTACTTCTGAAATATTTTGACTTATCACACTCTGACTCGTGCAAGTATAATTTTTTCTGTGCTAGATATCTTAATATTTTTAGGTTCCTGACCCATGAGATCTCAAGATATCAACCTCTAGATATCACATTGTGACATGCTGAATTGTGAAAGTTCATTATCACCTTAAATTCACTGGTAGCTATAGCAACCACCCTCAGCTTCCTAGTTTGGCAGCTACTTTTGACTACAAACATGTCCACCTAGGGTCAAAGCAGCTGCTAAAATATCAGCTGGAGGGGGTGGGGGAGCCCCTTTGAACTAACACAGCCAACTTTGTAAAGCTGAGTTACCAACCCTAATACCAACTACTACAGGAAGATATCTAGCAGAGAATAAACCACTTATTGTACTCCTCAGAGGTGATATTGCAAGATAATTTACTCTGAGATTTTATTTTCACTCCTTCTCTTGCAACTGCTCCTAAATTATCTCCACCATATTTTACATGACTCATGTAATACCTGTAATATATATATGTATATATGTCATGTAACTATAGCTATAAACTCCTTTTATTATTTGCTCTTATGAAAAGGAAAATATGCAGTTCTTATTAGCTACTACAGTGAAACCTCTCTTAATTGACATTACATATAACGGACATCTCTCTGCAATGAACAATAGTAAATACACTGATGAGACTTACCATAACTAAATAAAGAACCTCTATGTAAAGTACACCTCTATATAATGGACAAAACTGGTTGTTCCTTGAGTGTCCATTATTCAGAGGTTCCACTATTCCTCAACTGTTCATTATTCGGAGGTTCCACAAATTTGTCCATTATACAGAGGTGTACTTTACATACAGTAGAGGTTCTCGTTTAATTATGGTAAGTCACATTGGTTCATTTACTTTGGTCCTTTGCGGAGAGATGTCCGTTATATGGAATGTCCATTAAAAAACAAAATAAAACATATAGAAGCAGGCATTTCTCAGGAATTAACACACAGGTTTCAAGGTAACCCTATAACATACTTACTGTGTAGTAGCTGGAAAACAGTATAAAGGCAGCTCAAATTTATTTGTTAGTTAAATGTTGACTATTCTTTAGCTAGGCATTAGTTTTAATGAACCACACTTGTACACAGACTTGTTCACTGGACATACCATTACAAAACTCACCATAGGTGTATCTTACAATTTTCAATTGGTGTGGCCAACAATAATGGGTACAGTTAATATGAGTGGGTGTGGGTTGTGCTAGGCAGTACAGGCTACTGGCCTTGTTCCTTTTTATTCATGTATTCATTTATTTTTCCTTTATCCCATTATATCTATTTACTACCACTTATTTAAATAAAATGTATCCAGGTATATTCATAAGCACAGTTTTATTAAAAGCTTGATAGTGCTAGTGATTCCAAGGCCATGATTTGGAACCCGCCAGATTTTGGTATGTTTATTCATCTATACTATCTGTTTTTGTTGAGTTAGCAAGCTACAGCAACAGTTGGGCTTTGTGTATAAAATTATGAGATTGTCAGAGCTGTTTTAATGCTAATTTCCTATCAATCTACTATAGATGTGCTTTGTGAGAATTCTGACCAACTCTGGCTGTACTCTGCCTCCAACTATACCAAAACTATACTTTTTTAATTTTGTACTATTGATATATTTTATACACTACATCAATAGTCAACATTAGCTATAAATGAATGAAACAATTGATTAATTTTATTACAAACTAATGAGCAAGTATACAAACTTTAGCTACAAGATATACATCTGAACCTGATGAAATTTTGTGGATATATAGGTAGGTAAATTGACTGTTTTCACTTTTGTCTCTTTGGAAGGACGTCTCACCAGTTGTGTTCTCCATCTGTTACACATTACCTGTGCATAAGAAACACAAGTTTAGTGAAAAATTCATGAGATGGATTGAACAACGCCCGAAGAAATCTACAGACTACACTACATCTTCCTTCAAAAGTTTCAGCATAATGGCACATTCGTAGTCGCCCCTTTTACACGTGCAACATTAACATTTTTGCACATAATTGCCATATATTCACATACTAAAGTGCTCAGGGTTTTGTACTAAGTGCATTCCTTATTTACCTTGCTTGTGGTCATGCCAACTCAACTTGTACAGACTATAGATATTAGGAACAGTTCGTTCTCCGGCTTGGTCCAGTCACGAGAGTTGTTGTAAGTGGTTACTGTAAGGTGAGGATTTTTTATATTTTAGGTTTTAATCACCGAAAACATTTGCAAAATATAACCAAAAAATCAATGTGTCAATGTTAACCAGATGACAATCTTGTACACAATTATGATGATGACCAATACAGGCAGTTCCAGTAGTTACTATGACATAGGTTTCTTTACCAGACTTACAAAATCTTAGCCATTTTTAGTAGTTGAGTGCTTGTTAGTTTGGTTGTAAAGGGACAATTCAGATAGTCAGAATTTGCACTGTGCTGCTTTTGAAGATATTATTACAGTAGAATGTCAGTTATCCCAACACGTTGGGACCGAGAGTTTTTCGGATAACTGAAATGTTCTGATAACTGAACACCATAGAAAATGTATTATAAAACACTAATAAAAGGGTGTGGTGAAGCAATTCTTCATGTCTGCACGTGCTACTATTAGATTTTGGGTGTTCAGTTGAAGTTCGGATAACTGACATTCTACTGTATGTTCATTTTGCACTGTACTTCTTCTAGCTGGCAATTGTGGAACATTCCTATTGGTTATCAGTTGGAATTGCTCTTGGCAGCTAGCTGGGTTATAAATAGCAGCTGGCTTAGAGATTATAAATATTTCATAGCAACATAATGTTTGTGGTTAGGTATTATATCAGTTGTTTTATGTTATCTTCTTATTCAATGTATTATTCTGCACACAGGTAGATCATTAGAACTGCTAAACTGCTGTCATAATGGAAAAATTAATTTGTGTACTTGCTATCACAATTAAAAGCCAAATTACTGAGGCTAGGAAATTCAGGGAAAATGTCAGAAAATGTTTCAGTGTCTTTCAATACCAAAATTCATTAGGCTCATCAATACCCATTCCATCTGGTGATCATTACCCATTCACTGGGTGGTGGAAGGTCAATAATTATAAGTCAATATCCATTTCCTTGAGGCAGCTAATATTCACTCTAACTTGACAGTTTACATCAGTTCATACCCATTACACGTTGACAAGTGTACAATAGTTTTTGTTTTGGTTATTGCAGTACCAGAAGAATTTAGTTTTAGTTTGAAAAAACATCAAGCCAACATGGATTGTGGTTTTCTGAGCCCAGTCCCTACCCATCCTTTCAAAACCCCTTACTTTTTAATATGCCATCTCTGCCTCAAAGTCAGACCCATTAGTAGTTGTTTTTGTTGTTGTTCTGAATGACTAAGTTAATCACTTTTTACAATAATGGTGTAAAATGATTGAACACATGCAAAAAGCCATAGTATAGAATAAAAAAGTCCCACCATGCAAGAAGAATTCCAATTCCAGTCAGTAAAGTGTAAAGGTAATATGAATTCATATCAATGCTTCAATAGGAAACCTGATTGTAAAACAATTTCAATACAAAAAGAATACCAAAATGCTTCAATAGGAAACCTGATTGTTAAACAATTTCAATACAAAAAGAATACCAAAACATGCTTCAATAGGAAACCTGATTGTAAAACAATTTCAATACAAAAAGAATACCAAAATGCTTCAATAGGAAACCTGATTGTTAAACAATTTCAATACAAAAAGAATACTGAAAATGCTTCAATAAGAAACCTGATTGTTAAACAATTTCATTACAAAAAGAATACCAAAAAATGCTTTAATAGGAAACCTGATTGTTAAACAATTTCATTACAAAATGAATACCAAAAAATGCTTTAATAGGAAACCTGATTGTTAAACAATTTCATTACAAAAAGAATACCAAAAAATGCTTCAATAGGAAACCTGATTGTTAAACAACTTCAGTGTACAAAACAAAAGAACACCAGAAAGTTTGCTTCATGAATATGTTACTTAACTAGTTACAAAAAGTTATATTTCAATTTCATGGTAATTTCACAATTGGCAATAGCTTACATACTTCGCCAATACTACACTACACATGTTTTTTCATTTTGCTAGAATTTTTTTACAAGCTGTGCCCAATCTCCCTAGCTACTTAGCTATATAATTACATGTATATTAAGATTTCAAGGGTTGCCTAAACAACAGTTGCACCAAGTTTTAAAGACTAAGTCGAACTGTTTAAGAGTTACACCCCTCAATATCACATACACATATTAAACGAATATTCAATTGAATCATAATTTGACAAATATTTAGGTACTGGTCATCAACCATACTGTACAATAAAAAAAAATCATGAGTGATATATCAGTAAGAAAGTTTTGCACAAGAATAAAAATTAAAATAATGGAAGTGAGGTATTATTTACCTATTAAAGCTTGGAGACAGTCTGGGAGCCAGCGTCTGCTCTAGGGAGAAACAATACTGATAAAGTAAGCCAAGGAATACAATATCAAGCAGCTGCGATCTTTACAACTTATAGTTGGGGCGGGGCCTCGGTTATCAATTGGTGGGCGTGAAGCTTTGAATTACCCGCGTAAGCTAAGTTAGCGGTCGTTTTTACTATTGCGAGCACGGCGAATTTGTGGTTATTTGTGGTGCGTGCGGGTGAGCGTGCGTTGCTACGCCAAAGCACCCTTTACTTAATTTAATTTTGCCAAATTATTAATTCATCATTTTATTCTCGTTACATACATAAAATGTAGGGATACTATCTGGATTGAATAAATTAAAAGTCTATTCAGTCAGTTCGCCAATTAACCGGAAGTCCATAGACCGCTATGTAATTTTATTTGCAACACGTTACCTACTGGACTAGCTTCATGAATTATTCATAACACAACAAATCTCTCATTACCTTTTACAATGGCACTACCATCATTATTTATTATAATGAAATTTTTAAAAAATCCAAAAAGCAACTAGTATATAGTCTGCACCGATTGTTGCACCTCATCTAGAAGTAGTCCGAAAATTGTTTTTGCAGTAGATAAGGCGTTCTCTCTTTAAAAAAAACTCTTTTTTATGGCCTTTATCTAAAACATATAAAAAATTTGACCGTGTTCCCACTTGAACTAGCCAAGTTATGCACACCTCAAACCACATATGGTCAGTTAAGTAAACCTAACTGGAGCATTAGTGTGGAGACTGGAGCATTAGTGTGGGTAAGTCTATATGTAACTGTAGGCTTTTTAATAAGCAAAATTAGATATTGAGGGAATTCATACATAAATATAAAATGTTAATTGTAAGTCTAGCAATGGCTGAGCGAAGGAGTGCTCGCAGACTGTCTTTTCCCACACCAGAACAAGGTGTTGTTTGTGGTCTCTGCAATAACACAAGTGGCCGAACATTCAAGTATCCTAGTTGGAAGGATAAACAATCACAGCAGTATATCTGTGAAAGCGGGCGTAACTCCGCTCACAGGTGGACAGCTATCTGGTCTAAGCTTCAGTTCGAAGGACCAGGATTGAGCTCTGCAACCGCTGGCGCAAGGAATCGCCTCAGACGCAACCGCTGTCACTTGGGTAGGGTCTCATTTACTGACCGCACCGGGCCAATTTTTTTTTTTGGGCCCACTTTCGACTTAGATTTTTTTCCGCGCCACTCCAAGCGTCCTGATAGGAACCACACCCACTATCGTGCGGAAGCCTAGCCTTCCAATTACTTAACGGGCAAAGGCTTAGAAGATGTAAAACTTATTTCTTCTGTCCCCTGTACATTTTCTTTTCTTTATGATTGTATGTGGTTATACCACTGTGGCAGATAGCAAAGCTTTTCATTAAAAAAAAAAAAAAAAGAAAGAATGAAATTTAATACTAAATGACAGATAGTTTAAGATAGAATATATGAATGTATATATGTAACATAATATAATAATGAATAAAAATACAGTGAGGCAGAAAGATAAGTTACCATTTGCCAGCATTCTGCGGTTCCTTTTTCAATACATGATTTCAATGAATACATTCGTTTGCCTCTTGGTTCTTTTCTAGGTTTCATAGTAAAAGTTCACCTTTAGGACGTCCACTTAAAGCTTTCCCTTTTCCTTTAGAACTCTTCCCACGACGTCTACCTGCTGCTTTTGCACTAATCGGAATTCGATGACCACGTCGAAAATGTCCACCTTGTGTATTCTGTATAGAGCCGCCAACACTCCAGCCAAATTTATACAATGCGCTACCAAGTGCTGCATTTGAAAATTGTCCCTGTGATATCATGTTCTTGTATCTTCTCAGAAAAGTTTTTGTCCCTTTTGCCACAACACTACTCTCTCTAATTCTTGTTTTTAAATCGGCCAATACCTCTTCAATTCCTTCAACAATATCTTCACAGTTTATTTCTTCTTCTGTTTCATTAAAAGTTTTCTGATTGTCTTCTGAAGATGCCTGCCCTCGTATCAAATCCCATGCAGAACTATCAAATTTCAAATCTTGTGACGGCACTACTGGCAATGAATTCACCTGATTATTTTCATGAAGTAAAGAATAAAACTGAGATTCCTGTATTGCTTTAGAACCTAATGCAATATTTGCCAAAACTTGCCGTGATTTAGGACAAATAGGAATACAATTTACTGATGTCACATGATAATGTTTAGCAACAGCTGCCTGATGCGAGCAAGGTGTCCTGACCAGCATTACAATTACAAATACCTAACTCCATATTAACCAAATATTTTACATCTCGCTCAGTCTTACTATTAACAAAGTAGATACTTTCTTTTGAATCAATTTCATATATACTTTCATAACTAATTTTGCTGCAGTTAAGTCCTTGATACTTCAAGGAAATGTATCTATCTAATCGATTGTGGGCAGCACTAAGCAGCTTTCAGCAATAGTAAAGCTCCATACATTCAGTTATGAATGAAAACATCTGAACATGATTATATGCTTTGACACGACTAAATATCAGTTCCTTTAAAATACGTATTCCAGCTTCTAAATAGTTATTGGTGTGATTGCCTCTTACAAGGAGATGCTTTCTCAAGCATACAGCCCACTCTCTTCGCCGATTCCAATGATTACCCACATATGCAATGTACTTTGGGTACTTCACTGCAGTTTCATTGGTAATGAATGATTTGTAGCGGACAAGCAGCTGTTCCTCATTTTCAGAGTAAACAAGACCTTTAGCCACTTTAATAAGAACTTTACGATCTGCATTTAGTACTTTATTTGTATTATCATGAAGCCAGGTCCAGTTTCTTTGAAGGAAATGAAAAGTGCAAAGGAGAAGAGTAGAATTGGGCAAAGCCTCGTGAAGAGCATTCCGTTCAGCACAAGAATCATCCGTCATAATAATAGATGGACCGTTGTCAGACCCACTTTCATAAAAGCAATTAGTTGGGAGGACAGTTTTAAGAAGATCTAAGCCCTGACTAATAGTTCCCTGCTCTTCATCTGAAGTAATTATAACCCCTAATGGTAATCCACCAATGGCGTTAGAAGTTGACAACACAAAAAGAGAGGTATTGAATCTGTCCAAAGAAGACGTTGAATCACAGAAAATCATCTCCTTGGATTGCTGAATGTTTCGATGAACTCTATTCATAAGTGGTGTACAAATTGCTATAATCATAGGTTGTGATCTCTTCCTCTTTTTTCAGGAGGCTTTTTTTCCTGCTTCTGACTCCCCATCACTATCATTACATGAATTAGAACAATCTTGGTACACCAAAAGCCTTGCCCGACCAACATTGTGCTGATTAGCCTGGTTATACGACATTATTTCCATTTCCAATTTGTCAAATAACTCTTTTCCATTGTCTGGCCCAAGTTCAATTTTCCTCCATTCATTATAAAGCCTGCTAACATCTGACTTTGTTGGATTTAAAGCTCTGTCTGCAAATGCAAGTTGATCATCATCATTATCTAGTAACATTTTTGTTTCACTCCAATGAAACGCAGATGAAGCACTAAGACCTACTTCAAAATGCTTAAAGAAAAATTCCTTTGTTTCCTGATGAATTGGACGAAAAGAAAGAGAATGTGCTGACTCAATAGGATGGTTGTGATTATAGCTAACTTGAAAAATAGCAGGATGGCTCACCAAATAAGGAAAATTAACTGAAGCACGTTGATCTTTTTTTGTTGGAACCGTGACTTTAAATTTAATAATGGAAGGACAATCTGTCTTCTTCTTACGAACTTCATGCTTTAATCCCTTACCAGAATCAAAGACTTCAAAGTTGCAGCTTGCTCTCTTTGTTGCTGAGTCAAGGGTTTCTTTTTATGTTGACAGTGCATTTCTACTTTATAAAGAACCCGTTTACATCCAGGTTTTCTACCTTTTGATTGGCGATAAGTACACATGCTATGTTTCATCATTCTCTCCAACCACTTCTTTCCATCATTTTCAGTACTAAGATTAATTCTAATGGTACTTTTGAAAGCATGAGCAGGTGCCCCTAAAAACGATTCTTTAGGTAATGAAAAAAAATCTGTAATCACATATGTAATTCCCTCTTCATTCAGTAACAAACTCCTTAAGTGAGTATCAAGGTTGCTCCACCTTTTAGGATTAGAATCACATATGGAGCCTGTAGTACTGGTTGATGAAGTCTGGATGTTATCTTTCAAACAAGTAACTACACTTTCTTTTGATGTATATTTATTAGCAGGAAGATTGCTAGCACAATAGCTTCAGATTGTGAATTACAAGCTATAGGGAAAAAAACAACAGTAATTTCATTTAAGTTTACCTAAAATATTATGCACATACCTTGCTGTTGAAATACAGACAAATTCTTTAGCCCAGGTTTATTAACAGATGAACACTTATCTTTGAAGAAACTACCTGTGTAACATTAAGTCAAGTAAAATACAAAAGTTACACACAAAAATGAAAAAGCTCAGTGGTGTCATTGCAGGGAAACAAAAACTTACACAGCACATAATATATTGGATTAATATAAATGCTGTAAAATATTGGTAAATAAAAATTGAAATCACCTTTTTTCTTCAGGTGAAGGGATAGTGGACACTTGGTGTTTAATTGAGGTAATAATCTTTCATTTTCTTGAGAAGATTTGAGTATAGATGGACAAAAGCTGTCAGGATTTCTAAAAAAACACACAAATAAGACACTGCATATCCAATCAAAAACTAAAAGTTCAGAATCTCACTCAGATATGCTGGAATGGATCATATCAAGAATTTCTTGCCGATACAAGTGGCCTTACCCTGTAACAAAATCCAATTAACAATGAGTGAGAATCATATTACATCAGTGATATTTCTTACTGGAACAATTCGTGGAAGTATAAAATCGTTGCCATCATATATTTCATGCCAACCCCTGCATATGCATAATAATAATAGTAATAATAATAATAAAAATAATAATAATAATAATAATAACAATAATAATAATAATATTATTATTATTATTATTATTATTATTATTATTGGAAAAAGAGCGAAGTGAGCAAGATGCCATTAGAGGTATTTGCTGCAAAATTGGGTGTATATATATATATATATATATATATATATATTATGTATGTGTGTGTGGTGTGCAGATGGTATGTGTTAGCATCGAGGGCACTTGGAGTGATCCTTTCAAATTTTGATATTCTTTACCTAACTCAGTTTTCCAACTGTGACAACAAAAACTTTCTCAGAAATTTTCTATTTACATGCAAAAAACACTACAGTGGTTTTTACAATACTCAGTAACAACTATAGAACATATATAGTTAGAAGAGTGCAAAGAGGCCCAATATTTTTTTTGTAAGCTAAATTAGCCTATTGTATATTATAAATTGGTTTCCATGAAATTTAATAACACCAGATAAGAAGCAGACCTGCTGCTTCCAGACTAATTCCAAAATGGCTGGAACGAAGTGGACTGGCACAGTGCCATTTGATAAGGTTCAGATAACAGAGGCATTTACTAAAGAAAGATTTGGAATACCAAAACATTTTGCTATGGTAGTAAGTGTTTGTTTAGAAACTTATCTCCTATATGCAGGGTCGTAGGAGCCGGAGCAACCTGTACGGCTATGACCGTACAGGTGTTTAGTGGGGTGGGTATGGCAAAATTGTTGTTGCTGATTCTAATTGGGTGAGTAATGAGTAATGGCTACGGTGTTGGTTTCATAACTGAGTTTGCGGAAGAGTCTATTAATTTTATAGTTATCCTCCCAATGGGGATGCTGTGGCACAGTCACAGCAAGAGAGATAGATTAGGTATGATCCTTGAATCTTCTAGTGCGCAATTAAGCGTAGCGGCTGGTTACCTAGTAGCAACACAACTCGCCCTTAAATGAACGAACACTGCACTGGGTATGTCTCTTCCTGCGCAAATGTCCGTTGTATGCTAATCCAGAGTGCAGTTAGACTACGCCCCAGACAATCAAAGGTAGATAGGTTTTAAGTTATATGAAATTGAAGAATAGTACAATGATGAGTAAACGAATAGGAAGTCGAATAATATTCAAGAAAATATGAAATGAAGAATGCGATGAATGGCTAGAAGAGTTGAACAAATGCAACAAAACTGAACAACTGCAACAAACTGAACAACTGCACAACTGATTGAACTGAGCTGGGTCAGTCCACTATATACTGTAGCTCAGTCCAAGGGGGGTTGTTTTCATGAAGCTAATGCGTAAATGTGTGTTTGAATGAAGTGTGAATGTATGTTTGTCCTTTCTCAATAAGGTGTAAATCGTTAATTAATTGTTTATTGTTGTGCCATCTGGCCTATGTTTGTCACTTGTTTGCTTGCTCCAACATCCCGGGCCCCAAAGGCGGACTTTGTTTGGCTTTATCACTTTCCTTTAGCAGAAGAACAAGTTTGCAGATTGGACGTCGTAACAAACTCTTGGCTGTCTTGACTAACACCACTCTGACTAGACCATCTTGTCCTGGGTAAGTCTTGACGATTCTTCCCAGAGGCCAACTGTTTTGAAAAGTTGTCGAGTCTTTGAGGAGGACGATGTCTCCAACTTGAATATCTTCATGAATTTTCCTCCACTTGTTGAGTCTGTTTAATGTACGAATGTATTCTGTCGACCATCTGTACCAGAACTCTCTGATAACCAATTGACAAAGATTCCAGCGTTTGAGCGTTGAAGGTTGCTGCAGTATATCTCCCTTGTCTGGTAAGGCTTCTAGTGGCCTTCCTACCAGGAAGTGACCTGGCGTGAGGACATTGAGTCTGTCTTCATCTGTACTGTCAAATGGCACTAGTGGTCGACTGTTGAGACATGATTCAATCTGAGTGATAACCGTATAGAGTTCTTCATAGGTGAACTTATGGAGTCCCACAGTCTTCTTGAGAAGTGTCTTTGCAGATTTTACTGCTGCCTCCCAGAGGCCTCCAAAGTGAGGGGCTCTCTCTGGGCTGAAATGCCACTGAATGTCTTGATGGAGGCAGTAAGCATGAACAGTGTCTTGCAGTGGTTTCTCCTTCAGAAGTTGATACAATTCACAAAGATCTCTTTCTGCACCTACAAAGTTGGTGCCATTGTCACTGAATATTTCCTTGGGCTTTCCTCTTCTTGCAATGAATCGCCTCAGTGTAGCCACAAAGGCTTCAGCAGTCATGTCTGTGACCAACTCCAGGTGAACGGCTTTAACTACGAAGTCTACGAACACACAGAGGTAGTTCTTGACCATAACAGGCTTCCTTGGGTTGCCACATTTCACTAGGAAAGGTCCAGCGTAGTCAATGCCCACTGTGGAGAAAACATCGCTGGGTGTGATACGCTGAGGCGGTAGCTGTCCCATGCGTTGTTCCGCGACGACCTGTGACTGCTTGCGACAAATCACACACTTACGGCAAACATCACGGACTAAGCGTTTCCCAGCAATGACGTGGAACGATCGGCTAAGAATAGACAGGAGAAGTGTAGGGCCAGCATGACATGATGTAGTGTGAAGATACTGAACAATGAGGTGAGTTAGAGGCTCCTTTCTGTCGAGCACTACGGGATGACGTTGGCTGTATTTGAGTTTTGAGCGTTGCAGACGTCCTCCTACACGTAACACACCTTGATTGTCAAGAAATGGATGCAGCGATAGCAGAGGGTCACGAGTAGTCAAATCATTTCCCTTTCTCAGGCGTTGGCGCTGCTCGGAAAATGTATTCTCTTGTGATAGTTTCCAAAGAAGCTCTTCCGCCCTCCGCGTCTCGTCAACTGAGAGTCGTGGGGATAAGCATCGTTCCTTGGAATGCCGTTTGCAGTTTTGGCGGAAGCGTAGTATCCACGCTACAGTAGTTCGTAGCTTATGGTAAGATGAGTAGCGTTGCGTCAGCCACGTAGTGTCTGCTGCAACCAGATATTAAACAGTCTTGACTTCCATAATGTCTTCCGGAGGATTAGTTACAGGCATATGTGGCCAGTGAGTGGGAGGCTTGCACAACCAAGGGGGACCATTCCACCATAGTTTGTGCTCTTGTAAATTCCTCGGCAGTAGACCGCGAGATGCGCAGTCGGCAGGATTCGAATCAGTAGCGACGTGGTGCCATTTCTTAGACGGCATAAGTTGTAGTGTAGAACTGACTCGATTACCAATGTAGGTCTTGTAGCGTCGGGGCTGTCCATCCAGCCATGCAAAAACTATTGTAGCGTCTGTCCAACAGTAAACATCCTGCAATGGAATGGACAATGCTCTTCTCGTAGTGTCGAGAAGTTTTGCCAATAGTTGAGCCGCGCACAATTCCAGTCTGGGTATGGTCAGTCTCTTCAAAGGTGCGACTCTGGTCTTCGCTAGAACAAGTTTGACCTCAGTAGTCGTATCTAGGTACACGGTGCGAATGTAAACCACAGCTGCATATGCTGACTCGGAAGCATCCGCAAAACCATGCAGTTGTACGCTAAGTCGATCCTGGTCAAGTGAGAAATAGCGTCTTGGAATCGGCCTTTTAGCTAGTGCAGGAATCTGGTTTCTCCAGGAGAGCCAAATTGTAGCTATGCTGTCGGGAACTGGGTCATCCCATGCTAGTTGTAGTTCCCAAAGTCGCTGCAGTAGCAGTTTGAGTAGCAGAATTGCGGGAGCAATCCAACCCAAGACGTCAAACGTCCTAGCGATATCCGAGGTGAGATTCCGCTTGGTGAGTTCCTCGGACGGTTTGAGAGATGAAGTAGAAATGTGAAGTGAGTCTCTACACGTATCCCAATGGATTCCCAGTGCTTTGTGAAGCTCATTAGGAGTCGGAAGTTCCTGTACCACTTCTTGTTCACGTAGATCTTCCGGGACACTGTCAATGACACTCCTAGAGCTCGAGCGCCACTTTCTCAGCTGCATGTTCCCTTGTCCCAGTAAACCATTCAGTTGTGCTCTTAGCTCTGTAGCCTCTGTAACAGATTCTGCACCAGTGAGACAATCGTCCACGTAGAAATTCTTTTGTACAACCTCGGCTGCTTGTGGGTAAAGTTCGGCATTATCCGATGCAATGCGTTGAAGTGTTTGAGCAGCAATGAAAGGTGAAGAAGTGATGCCGAAGGTCAAGCGTGTCATTCTGCAGTCAACCATATGACTGCTGTCTGTTGTCCATAAGAATCTATGTAGGTCTCGGTCTATAGGGTGAAGCTCAATCATGCGGAACATTTTTGAAACGTCGGCTGTTAATCCAATCTTATGAAGACGAAATCGAAGTAGAATATCTGGCAGTGGAGAATAGACATTAGGACCCGGGAGCAAAATATCATTCAGTGATACACCGGTGGACGTAGCAGCGGAAGCATCGAACACTGCTCTTAGCTTAGTGGAGGTACTAGACTGTTTCGTTACTCCATGCATTGGAAGATAAAATACACTCGACGCTGGTTTCTTCAGGTCTTCATTGGGAACTAGTTCAGCATGTCCACCAGTGAAATAGTCGTTGATGACTTCTCGAAAGCAGTCCCATTTTTCTTTCCTTTTCAGTGACAGTTCTGTTGAGGCAAGTCTTCACTCCGCTTGTTTACGTGAGTCTCCCAAAACTGGCGCGTCAGGACGTCTAGGAAGCTTTACCTGATACAATCCGTCACGTGTTTTGATGGTGGTCTTCTCATAGTGAACCAATGCAAGTTGCTCTTCATCAGTGTAGGAATCTTTAGGAGTGTGAACTTCTTCCACCTCCCAGAAAGCTCTCAGCAATTGATTGCTTGTGTCTTCTGATACAGAATGTAATGTCAGATACGCTGTAACATTTGCTCCACTATCGGCTTGACCGTACAGTAGCCATCCAAAAATAGTATATTGTGCTGTGATGAAAGAAGAAACCTTGAGAATTTTGGGAAAGACTATGCTCTGATATACATCCATTCCTAGAAGAATATCAATCTTACCAGGACGATTGAAGCGGGGATCAGCCAATTGCAATGTTTTTAAGATCGGAATATCGTCCGTAAAGGCAGGTTGAGTAGGTAGATCGATAGTGATTTTGTCCACGATAGCAGGAGAGAGAGTTATTCCATCGGCCTTCTTTACTGATGGAACTAAATGAAGTGTTGTGCGATGAGTGCTACTTGGAGCTTCCGTTCCTTGTATTCCTGCTATCCTCGTCGAACTAGGAAATTTCTTTGCATGAAGAACGTTAGAGAGTTTGGTAGTGATGAATGAAGGGGATGATCCAGTATCAAGAAGTGCTCGTGCCATGGCAATGTGTCCATCTGGTGTCTGCACCTTGATTTGGCATGTCATGAATAGAGTAGTAGAATTTGAAAACTGTCGATTGTGAGTGCAAGCAGGTTCAGGCAATGCTACCATGGATGCAGCCGGAGGGTTATTACTTGAAGCAGCAATAGTAGTAGGTAGCTTGGGCAATGCTACATTCGATGCCACTGGAGGATTATTACCTATGGTAGTAGGTGGGTTGGGCAATGCTAAGTTGGATGTCCCTGGAGGATTATTGCTTGAAGCAGCAGCAGTAATAGTAGTAGGTGGTGAATCATCCCTATGAAGAAGAGTGTGATGCTTGCCCTTGCATTTCTTGCAGTAATAAGTACTTCTGCAAGATCTGAGCGCATGTCCATAACCGAGACAGTTACGGCAAAGTTTGTATTTTTGAACGTGAGCTTGTCGTTGTTCAACGGTCATATCGATGAATTTTGAACACAGATATGGAGGATGATAAGTACGATCACAAAGTTCACAGTTACGCGTGGTCTCTGCAACGTACACTGGCACCTTGCTGTGCTTCTTCGGCCTTTGCTTAGAACCTTTGCTTGAAGTTTTACTCACAGATTCGTCCGTATGCATCCATGAG
>WLWD01000713.1_pt1 | contig 34089 bp, 19 predicted proteins | sample 6712731 | NCBI WGS metagenome assembly WLWD01 (sample SAMN12718690, study PRJNA576275) | sponge metagenome | isolation source: marine sponge | host: Mycale hentscheli | place: New Zealand: South Island, Marlborough, Capsize Point | collected 2014-11-01
TGGGGCATAGATGATCCAGTGGGTAGGGCATAGATGGTCCAGTAGGTGGTCCAGTGGGTGGGGCATAGACGATCCAGTGGGTAGGGCATAGATGGTTCAGTGGGTGGGGCATAGATGATTCAGTGGGTGGGGCATGGATTGTCCAGTGGGTGGGCCATTAATATAGACATAAAAGTTCTGGTAGGTGTGGCATTGAGGATCTAGTGGGTGGGGCATATGTACAGAAGAGGTCAGTCTAAAGCAAGCTATTGTCCACGGGATATAATGTATTTCACTGTTGGCACAACTTGTTTGTCTGCTCTATTATCACTGACTGATTGGATGTAATTGACTCCTACTTTTCTCTGTTATACTTACTGTATTTACCAAACATAATAATAGGAAAAATATGAGATTTTTAAATTGCAGAGAGTACAGAGTATGTCCAGCATAGAGACACCATTGTCTTGTCGATCCTCTCATCAAACCGGTCCAACCAATCACAAAGTATCCTCTTCTGCTTGAGGTAAGCCATTGGAATGCACAAGTTATCATCAATACGTGGGCGTAATAATCTGACACTCTTGCATAGTGACCATTGTAGGCTAGGGTTGTTGTCACATGTGCATGTGTGCGTAAGTAAATGTATGCATGATATGCAGGTTTTTATACAGGATATTTTGCTGGGGTGGGAGACACTGCATCGTACATACTTAGTCATACCTTTCATTTTAATGTATGTACGTGTGTGTGTACACATGTACACTGTCAATGTGTGTACGTGTGTGTGTGCACATGTACACTGTCAATGTGTGTACGTGTGTGTGCACATGTACACTGTCAATGTGTGTACGTATGTGTGTGCACATGAACACCGTCAATGTGTGTGCGTGTACATGTACACTGTCTATGTGTGTACGTATGTGTGTGCACATGTACACTGTCTATGTGTGTACGTATGTGTGTGCACATGTAATCTGTCAATGTGTGTACGTGTGTGTGCACATGTAATCTGTCAATGTGTGTACGTAAGTGTGTGCACATGTACACCGTCAATGTGTGTGCGTGTACATGTACACTGTCAATGTGTGTACGTACGTGTGCATGCACATGTAATCTGTCAATGTGTGTACGTGTGTGTGTGCACATGTAATCTGTCAGTGTGTGTACGTGTGCATGCACATGTAATCTGTCAATGTGTGTACATGTGTGTGTGCACATGTACACTGTTATTGATCCCGCACGGGTTAGTAGGCCAGCTTTTTATATATCATTTATAGTGTAGCTATACTATAATGGGGCACTCACTATAACTTTCTAAGATACTTTCCGACGGCTCCCCTCCTAATCTGTTTAAAAAAATTCCGTTTCTTGTGCTATTAATATCGAATAGCATATTTACCCCTGCCATTAATCTTACTAATTAATAAGTGCATTACTTTACACTTTATAAAGAATAGATGTAATGTAGCAAGCTTTACTCTTGCCAACATGAGAGCGAAATTTTGTAGTCAAGGAGCTGAATGGACACTAGGCCGTCCATATACAGAGTATGAAGTACATCAGGGAAAGCAGAGAATTCCATCGCAGGTTCTGCACGATGGAACGAATGATGATATTCCAGAAGTTGTATGGGGGGTGTAGCTAAAATATTTACTTCCGGTCACTCAAAAGGGAGCTTCGACTGAACCACCCCTGGCTACGGGTATGATTAGGTCACCATGGTGTGTATTTCTAGGTTTTCATTATTGGGGAATGGGATGATTGACTGTAGCTCAACTTTATACACTGATGCTCTAGCTTGCAGTAGTTGATGGAGTGCCAGCCAGTGGAATGGACTCAAGTAGGAGATTGTGGTTGAGCATGGCTGATCAGACCACCACAAGTACAACACATGGGTTTGTGGTTGGTAAAACTTGTCACCACTTGACCATATGTTTTGGTGTATAAGGTGTAGGTGTTTGCAATGCAGTCATGTGGGGATTCCTATTGCTGGGCATTGATATCTGTATGATGTGTGTTCAGTCATGTCATGTGCAGTCCTGTGTTGCTGGACTTTGAAATTTGTGTGTGTATTTTGTACAGTTATGTGGGAGATCATCTTTGCTGGGAGTTGTAGTCAATACGTGTATGTTTGTGTGTTATTGGATATATGAGTTGCTGCTGAAACTTCTATAATCAGTTGCTAGGGTATGGTCACGCCACATGGACAGAATGTTTGTGTGGATGTACTTCACACATTGTCATGAGGTTCTTATGTGACCAGTGACTAGAGGTAATGAAGATGTTCTTGTGTGACCAGTGACTAGAGGTAGTGATGAGTTTCTCATTTGACCAGTGACTAGAGGTAGTGATGAAGTTCTTATATGATCAGTGACTAGAGGTAGTGATGAGGTTCTTATGTGGCAGTGACTAGAGGTAGTGATGGGGTTCTCATGTGGCCAGTGACTATAGAGGTAGTGATGAGGTTCTCATATGACCAGTGACTAGAGGTAGTGATGGGGTTCTCATGTGACCAGTGACTAGAGGTGGTGATGAGGTTCTCATATGACCAGTGACTAGAGGTAGTGATGAAGTTCTCATATTAGCCAGTGGAGTAGTGATGAGGATCTCATGTGACCAGTGGAGGTACAAAAAGTGATGGGATTCTCATGTGACCAGTGAACTAGCGGTAGGGAGGTTCTCATGTGACCAGTGACTAGAGGTAGTGATGATGTTCTCATATGACCAGTGACTAAGGTAGTGATGTGATGTTCTCATATGACCATGGACTAGAGGTCGTGAGGGGTTCTCGTGGACCAGTGACAGAGGTATGATGAGTTCTCATATGACCAGTGACTAGAGGTTTCATGAGGTCTCATGTGACCAGTGACTAGAGGTAGTGATGGGGTTCTCATGTGACCAGTGACTAAGGTAGTGAGAGTTTTCTCGTGTGACCAGTGACTAGAGGTAGTGATGGGGTTCTTATATGACCAGTGACTAGAGGTAGTGATGCGGTTCTCGTGTGACCAGTGACTAGAGGTAGTGATGAGTTCTCGTGTGACCAGTGACTAGAGGTAGTGATGAGTTCTCATGTGACCAGTGACTAGAGGTAGTGATGGGGTTCTCATGTGACCAGTGACTAGAGGTAGTGATGCGGTTCTCGTGTGACCAGTGACTAGAGGTAGTGATGAGTTCTCATGTGACCAGTGACTAGAGGTAGTGATGGGGTTCTCGTGTGACCAGTGACTAGAGGTAGTGATGAGTTCTCATGTGACCAGTGACTAGAGGTAGTGATGCGGTTCTCGTGTGACCAGTGACTAGAGGTAGTGATGAGTTCTCATGTGACCAGTGACTAGAGGTAGTGATGGGGTTCTCATGTGACCAGTGACTAGAGGTAGTGATGCGGTTCTCGTGTGACCAGTGACTAGAGGTAGTGATGAGTTCTCATGTGACCAGTGACTAGAGGTAGTGATGGGGTTCTCGTGTGACCAGTGACTAGAGGTAGTGATGAGGTTCTCATATACCCGTGCTAGAGGTAGTGATGAGTTCTCATATGACCAGTGGAAGTATGATGGGGATCTCAATGTTGACCAGTTAGGTATGATGGATTCTCATGTGACCCAGTGCTAGAGTAGTTATGATGGAGGGCTCATATGACCCGTGACTAGAGGTAGTGTCTGGGTTTTCTCTCGTTGCCCATTGAACTTAGAGGTATGATGAGGTTCTCTAATGGACCAGTGACTAGAGGTATTCATGAGGTTCTCATGTGACCAGTGACTAGAGATAGTGATGGGGTTCTCATGTGACCAGTGACTAGAGGTAGTGATGGGGTTCTCATGTGACCAGTGACTAGAGGTAGTGATGAGTTTCTCATTTGACCAGTGACTAGAGGTAGTGATGAGGTTCTTATGTGACCAGTGACTAGAGGTAGTGATGGGGTTCTTGTATGACCACTAACTAGAGGTAGTGATGGGGGTTCTCATGTGACCAGTGACTAGAGGTAGTGATGGGGTTCTCATGTAACCAGTGACTAGAGGTAGTGATGAGGTTCTCATGTGACTGACTAGAGGTAGTGATGAGGTTCTTATGATCAGTGAGTAGAGGTAGTGATGAGGTTCTCATGTGACCAGTGACTAGTGGTAGTGATGGGGTTCTCATGTGACCAGTGACTAGAGGTAGTGATGGGATTCTTATATGACCACTAACTAGAGGTAGTGATGAGGTTCTAAGTCAGTCAATCTGTCAGTCAGTCAATCTGTCAGTCAGTCAATCTGTCAGTCAGTCAATCTGTCAGTCAGTCAATCTGTTGTCAGTAAGTCAGAGGAAAAAGAAGCTAGAGGAGGGAGGGACTAGAGGAGGAAAGGACCAGAGGAGGAGGTACCAGAGGAAAAAGGGGCTAGAGGAGGAAGGGATTACAGTAGGGAGGGGCTAGATGAGGGAGGGACTAGAAAAGGGAGGGACTTGAGGAGGGAAGGGCTAGAGAAGAAAGGGACTAGAGAAGAAAGGGACTAGAGGAGGAAGGAGGGGTTACAAAAGGGAGGGGCTAGAGGAGGGATGAACTAGAGTAGGGAGGGGCTAGAGAAGGGATGGATATGCGTGCGTGAAATGCAAGTCCAGATTTGTCAGAAATTAAATGACATTATCTTGAGATTGCTGTGGACGACACTTCAGTAGTTGATTTACAAAAATACTTTACCAATATTGTGGATTAAAGTTGTAATTTCATCAGCGAGTGTTATTGATATGTTTGATTGGGCCAGAGTGCATGACTAAAGCCAGGTATGTTTAGTACAACGCTGCTCACATAATAGTTACACGCTTACCAATTTGATTGATCCCTTATATTGGAATGGAATTCATTCTCTATCTTAGCATATCACTGTTACATTTCTCCTAAGGGATGTTATTTTGAATGAATCAGTTTTGTGGTTTCCTCTGTAGGACTAAGTGATTGTGTGTGTGTGCGTGTGTTTCATGTAGCAAACCATTCGTATGTACGTGGCAGAATCACGTATGCAGATCGATCAATGTAGACTTCTCCCTGAAAGCTACTCATGCTATTGACTGTAAGGGAACTAAAGGAGCTAGAAAGGAGGTAAAGGAGAACTCACAAGTCTTCTAGTTTCCATGGGTTTCTCTTTACTATTTTGATGATCCTTACCTAATTCACCAAAGCATCATGTCTTTGTGGTTTATAGATTGCTGCTATCAATGTTGCAGCTGCTCAGATGGCATGTGACGTGTTGGACCGTGCTATACAGGTGCATACATATATATGAAAGAGTGTTTTGATAACAAGTTATTAATGGAGTAAATTAGTTTGAAAAGTGCTAGACAATATCTTGAAGTCAGGATTTAACTCGACTGTTGCAATGTCATTTAACTTCTTTTGTTTTCATTTCAGGTTCACGGAGGCATGGGAGTGTGTCGACACGCCCCTTGCACACATGTATGCTGGTACCCGTTCATTGCAGATAGCTGATGGCCCTGGTCCACTTGGAGACAGTGGCCAAATTAGAACTACAGCAACAACTGGCCAAACTATGAGCAAATTCACATACTTTCTCTTGTTCTATAAAGAATTGATTATGTTTGTAAACAATAAAATTTTGTGTTGGATTTAAATGAAGTAGAAATTTGAAGTTATAATAGAATGGAAAATTTGAAATATAGGATGTATGATATGTAATACAATGTGAGCGTTTCCAACCACCTAGGATCACTGCCCTTAGATGTTTTCTGAATCAGCCTCTGATGTTAGTTTGGTGAGAGGAAAAAACCCCAGCCACTCTTAGCATGTAAAGAGGGAAAATCCCTGTTGTGATATTATTATAATAATGATGACAAGATAAATACTGTAGCTAAACATTTTGCTGGAGTTGTACAGGTGATCATTGGTAACTAAAGTTCTAATAACTTGAAAACTATGTATATACTATTCTGGTATGCTATATTAAAATGCTTTAATAATTATTTATTAAAAAAATAACAATAGAAAGAAATCCACAATGTTTAAATTTGAAATATGGGATATGATACATAAAGTATAAAATACAAAACGAATGTTTCCATATGTATGTTTATGTAGTGTTGATGAATTCAATCCACAGCAATTCTATTACACAAACAATACAATTATTCAAATGCCACAATAAAAACAATACACTTAACTGGAGCTGTTGCTGTATTTTATCTGCCACTTGTCTACAATAATCCACTTGAGACAATACAGTAATAAACTCCTTGAGGGCAGTAGGTCTAGTTGATAAGATTGTACGAATGCTACTCAGAAGGTTCCTTGTCTTCTCTACATCCATCCAGTTCTGACGTTGAAGGAGCTGGTCATACATGTCAGGAGATATGAGCCCAATACTGTAGCAGTGATCAGCTACTGTCATAACACAAGGCTTCACTGAGAGGACCAAGTCAGGATACACACTCAGAAATATACTCAAGTTATTGCCACCTAACAATAAAATATTTGTAATAATACCAAATAAAAACAATAACTTAACTTACTTTCAGAGACCTCTACCACAGGATCTTTCTTCTCATATTTCTAAAACCAAAAAATGATTGTTAGTTTATAGCAAGTTACAATACACAAGTCTATTTCTACATACCTGTCCATACCAAATGAGATGTCTATTCTGAAGTGCAATTCCTTGGGAATTGTTGACACATGTCATGGCTGAAGGAATGGACTCTACTTCATGAACTATCCCGAGATGATTCCCTCCTTCATGTGAACGACAGTCAAAGGCAAACTGGTAGTCCATGGAGCTGTTGTAGTTCATTCTGGAACTAGCCTTCTTTAGAGCGTCTTCTATTTCTTGTTTTAGAGCAGCACATTCATGGTGAATGGAGTCTTGGAAAGTAGGATCACACGAAACTACGACTTCAAAATATTTGCATCGAGATATAAAAGTTACACGAATTCGTTTAGATCCAAACAAAAAGTGCACCATGTTTTTCTTGACACCTTCTGTAATAAAAGTAAAGGACTTGTTGGATACGAGACATGCCATTGCAGCAGGAAAGAGTCCCATAGGAGTAAACCCACTGCTGAAGTACATCAAGAGTGGCTCCACGAAACTTGAGCTACAGGATTCTTTGTGGAATAGGTCAAGTTCCTTTGCACTAGTGTTTTCTAACACGCAAGGCATGATGTATTTTTTCTCTTCTCCTAAAACTGAGTTAGGATCAGAAGATTCGACTGACAATGCAATCTCAGCTATCAAGTGAAGATATGCAAGCAAAGCTACCAGTTGCTCTGGTGGAATCAGATCTCCTGAAATATCAGCTGTAGCTGTCTTCAAATGTGTCATAGAGAATCTACCTGTCTTCCTGAATCTCTCGGATGTGGCCTGACCTACGCTATCAAAGCTCATGGCTTTGAGAATGACACCAGTGATACTGTCATACACTACCTGGGTGTCTATAATGACCAGGTCTTCCAAACCAGGCACACTGGGGAAGTACATCAGAACACCGGCATGGTGGTGAAGAAACCACAGAGCTGCTTTGGTCTCGTAGGGTGTCATATTGAAGGCATGGGACAAGGCCAAGCAGGTCTCCAGGCTGGCTGTCCTCACTTCTCTCATGCGAAGACACAAACTGAACAGAAGCCACACAGCTGGAATTTTCAGCTTTTTAAAGTGTTTCTCCATGGCATTCTCCAGTAGCTGATGCAAGTGGTTGATCTCTTCTACTCCACCTCCCATGTTGTCTAAAGAAACAACAAGCTTGTCTTTTGAGCAGAACTGAACTATGCCTTTTTTGTAGGAGTCAGTGTCTCGAATCACTTTTTGAAGCTGTGAGTCGACTGTAGCGATGACTTCCTCAGAAACCTTGTCTTTGTGAGTGCCCACTATATACACTACTGACTTGGAGGACTCCAGTATTTCACCAATGGCTGAGTTGTCTGTTCCCGGTAGAGGTTGAAGATGGGTGGAGGAACTGAAGCAAGATATACTGGCCAGAGTACGCAAAAGCATCTCTTGCAGGGTAAACTCTGATTTCTCTGGTGCAGTTGTCTCTCCTGAAGCTCTCTGATAAAAGACCCGATACTCCTCATCTAGCTGGAACCTGTAGCTAAAGAACAGCAAGTAGAGGCCAGGTCCTATGGTGAGTGCTGGTAGCATGTCCATCAGCTCAGGCTGACCTCCAGTGTCCTCCATTCTCAAAAAAACTTTAAAAGAATGCTTCACATTTTCTGCAAAGTGTGGTTGTTTGGACACTGTCTCAAATATGGCAGCTATTTCAGAATAATCTGGTGATGATACCTCCTGATCAGCTGGTTGGTCATGTGCTGTTGAAAGTGGAGTGATTTCCTCATGCTTATTTTCTTCCACAGAGTGAGACTGTCCAGTACTGCTAGCCTGACTGACCTCTGCCCTGGTGTCACTACCTCTATGGGAATCAGCTGTAGCTTCAGAAATGGATTCAATCTGAAAACTATCTTGGAGAGTGTGAAATAGTAGAGATGCTTCCTCAATGATATTTTTTACAATGGTCCAGTTTGTGGTTTTTTCTGCTGTAATTGGATCAGACTTGCCTTGGACTACCATATTAGAGCAACACTGTACAGTGCCTGTGCTGTCATGAATCTGCTCCTCTTCTTTAGCTGACAGAAGATCTATGATCTCTTTTTTAATTCTCCTGAGAGTTGTACTCTTGCCTTGTCTTGGAGGACCAAGGGACATAAACTTTAAAGACAGAAGCTCCAATACTTCTTTGGAAACAATGAAGTGTTTGTATGCATCTTCATACTTGAAAGCTATTGAACATAAAATAAAATATGAAATATAAAATATTGCAAATAATACACTAATTACAGGTATTCAGTCTCATTGGTTATACTATACAAGAAACCCACACACTGCACCAGTACCATTAACTGGCTCAGCTGATTTTATAGCCTGGGGTACTAAGCCAGTAGAAGCAGCTGCCTGTAGAAGCAGCTGCATTCTAGCACTTGCAATTTTGGCAAAGACAATCAATTACTTTACTTATTATAATATCAATAATTATAATAAATATTTAGTTTTAACATAATTAACAATAAATAATAATATTCTAGTTATATTATAGCACAAGTTTTAGTACCTAACTTTAGTTTCCCATATAATCTATAAATGGGACATTCTAAAGAGAAGCCAATATCACTGAAGGCAAGATGGCTTTCTAGAGATGCTGCTATTTGCTTACACTAACCTGACAGAGTTTCTTTGTATACTCCATCTCTATTAGCAACCAGCAACTGTCCAGTAGACAAGACTGCAGTAGCTATCCATCCATTATTATACTTCAGACCTGGTCCATCTCCCTCACTAGTAGTCTCAATCCACTCCTCTGTCTTGTTGGAGTAACTTCTAATGGTAGAATATTTATCGATGCAGATTAGATTCGATACATAGGAGATGATAGCAAAGATTTCAGCAAGTGTGGTTACTGTCCTCCATATTGTTTGTCTTCTTGTCCTGCCATGACTAGCAGATGCTATAAGAGACTCTAAACTGCATATAAATAGAATCTCTCTCTTGACACCTCCTCCTGTGAAGTAGAAGTTGCCTTCATGGAATGTTGAGCGCATGTCCCAGCATGAAGAAGGAAGTGAGTCTGCAGTCGTCCAATGGTCGTTGAGTAGAACTTCCACTACGTCCAATAACTCGCCATGTGAGCCACACCCACCAGCCACGACCAGGACCTCTGGTGATCCTCCACTAACAGATGATGCCAAGGAGCGACATGTAGGCATGGCACGTAGCGATGGCTTCCAGTCTAGACCGGTAGTACTAGTCAACAGAGAGTTAGTGCGTTCATAAGTGGAGGGATGCTGTCCACCAACCAATACAAACTTAGACTGGTAGGTAGTTAGGGACGAGTCTTCATATGGTGCACTACTAGTAGTCCATGAGTGAAGGTCAGTAGAGATGTGAAGTGTGTGATAATCACCATCCATAACTATGACTTTATCATGTAGTACTGCACATTGTACAGGCTCGACATCCTTACTCCATGTATGGCAGTGCTCCCAGTGAAGTGAGACTGGAGGATGGAGATCTCTCTAAATACAAATAAATAAATAAATATATAATTAAATTGATATACAAACAAACAAACAGCACTAAGTGCTATTTAAACGAGACTTTAACATGCAAACACACAAACAAACTTATATAAGACTACAAATATAAAACAAACACACAAACAAATTTATTCCTATATCAGCAGTGAATACGCTTTCTAAACACTTTGCACAACTATAAATAAATAAATAAAAGTACATATAAAATGCCAATACTGTAATTAAAACCATGTAAACAAACACACAAACATACAACTATAAATTTACAGAAATGTAATAAACAACAGCCACTCTATGAATGCTAACACACAAACATACAATTTCTCGCACAATGATCAAATACAATACAATAATATTTTAATATAAAAACTAATGATGAGAAATTGGCAAATAAACAAACACACAAATATATAACTGGTACAATGCGTAAATATGTGCACACAACACACAATAACAACATGATATTCCAAACACATAATAAGAGAATGTGCTGTTTCTTCCTGTGCTAAAATAATGTACAGTAGGCACCAGAAAAGATAGGTTTTCAATTTTGTTCAGTAAAACTTTTTTTTTTTGCACGGGAGGAGCTATAGTAGAAAAAACAAACAAAACGATATGGTAGTTGATATAGTATAGTTTTTCGGTTCGACTATGTCAATGTTCACTGTTTACCGCATGCATCACTTCTAGGAATGAAAAAAAAGATGCTATTTTAAATAGTGGGGCCATCATTGGCTTAGATATTCTCACTACTTGAGACCCAACTGTAGCTGGTAGAAAGACTAAGAAGTAGGAACCTGTCAGAGCAGCAAGTTCAGCAAAAATCCAGTCAGTCTGTTTAATTGAAGCAAGTCATTTTTTTATTTTTATTGTACAAGCTGTTTAGCATGATCCTAGAATGTAGTATAATGCCTTAGCTTGCTGATTATAGCTGTGGAATAGTTTCTAGCTTTTAGCAGTAAATCAATAGAAACGAAAACTTGACTGTTAAAAATTTTCATGTAGTGGTTACCAACTGTTTAGTCAAAATGCAATGAAAAAAAATTGTAAAAAAAGCTTTTTTCTTTTCGAAAGATACCTGCTGTTGTTTATCAAAATGCTAACACATGAACATATACATTAAAAAATTACAAATAAACATAATCTTCGTATAAAAGTGCACAAACATACAAATACCTCCCAAATACAAATTCAATACACATTGTAAGAAAGTTTAAATAAAACGATAACAAGCACAACAACAACAACAAAAAAACAAAACAACAACAACAGCAACAACAACTAAGCAGATAAATAACATTACAACAAATATATATTGTGCTTATATGTTATTAACACACAACTTACTGTGTTTCTGGAACAAACTAGACTTCAAATGGAACAAACTATTATAGACTTCAAATGACTAGAGTAAAATAGTTACAAACTATAGCAAAAAGAGAGAGATAGACTTGTCTAACTGTCCTCAAAAACACAATAGCAACTGAAAAAAAAGAGAGGGAAAGTCATGTCTGAGCATGCTCATACAAAGAACCTGGTGCTTTTTAAGAGCATGCTCAGGAACATGACTTTTACCCTCTCTTTTTTTTCCAGTTGCCAGTGCATTTGTTGTGAGCATGCTCACACATTAGTTTCCCTCTTTTCCAGTTGTTAGTATTTTTATGAGTATGTTCAGACATAAATTTCCCTCTCTTTTTCCAGTTGCTGATGCCTTTTATTGAATGCTCAGACATTTAATTTCTCTGTTTTATTTTAGTTGTTGGAAAATTATGCTTGAAATTATGCTAAGCACTTGGCATGTGTGTAGGTAGTAGTGTTTTCCCTTCTTTCAACCCTTTTGTAAAAGTTATCTATACAAACAGTGGGCTAGTGAAAAAGACTGGATCTAATAAACAAACAATGGACCTAGTAACTAGGTAAATCAAACACTTGATCTATAACCGGCTAGGGATTAGCTACGTGCTCACCTTATTACGAACTTGCGGCCGGCTTTCCGCCATAACTGGCTAACCGTTTTCCAAAATTGGGCGTTCTCGCATTCTCTGTCGTTTATCTCTGACCCACCACACCCAAAATGCAGACTGTAAAGTAGATTCATAAGATATTGCGTTATTGGAAGAATCACGCGACTAGAATTAATAATGAATGACGACCTTCCTTGTGCACAAAGCTGACCTCCACCTTTGTCCTCAATCGCTATCCCTGGAAGCGCACTTGACCAGCTCTCACTGCTGAAGTGATGGCGTTGTAAGTGTTCTCCAGTGTGTGTTGGTAGTATAGAGAAGTATTAGTTCCAATAGGTCTACATTGCTAGATGATAATGCAGCATCACCAATACTGGAGTGCTATTACTAACACTAGGCTAGCTCCTTGTAATAACCTGACAACAGTGTGTATGTTTGTGTGTTAAATATACATGTGCAGTGGAACATCAGTTATCTGGACATGTTGGGTTATGGCTATGAGGTCGATGGATTCATGAAGGTCAAGTACGTATACTGTTCCCATACGTAGTAGTCCCTGCCACCAGTTCTTCCTTTTAGGTTCTCTTAGCTACCGCTAATGCCCTTTCCCCAGAGGAATTGTTCAGTATTTAAATATAATTTAAAAGAATCTCAAATTCACAGAAAGAAGAAGAACACAACTCAGTGCCTTTATAATTATAGCCAGCCCTTAACAAAGAGAAAAATGAAACAAAAGATGAACAGAACTTACAAATACAATAACCTAGACAAGCTGTAAATGTGAATAATAATGCTTAGTTCTCATGTAGGCTTGTGCCTACATCTCCCCCTCCTTCGAAGATGACTTGGGGTCTGATTCCTTTGTGCCTACAGTGAGTAGAAAGAAAGAACATGTTTGTGTGTGCCTATGAGAGCGAGTTTGTGTGTGAGTAGAAAAAAGAGTGTGTTTGTGTGTGTGAGTAGAAAAAAGAGCGTGTTTGTGTGTGAGTAGAAAAAAGAGTGTGTTTGTGTGTGAGTAGAAAAAGTGTGTGTTTGTATGTGTGTGAGTAGAAAAAAGATTGTGTTTGTGTGTGAGTAGAAAAAAGAGTGTATTTGTGTGTGAGTAGAAAAAAGATTGTGTTTGTGTGTGTGAGTAGAAAAAGAGTGTGATAGATGAGTGTGACTTATTATAAACTAGCAAGTACCCCGCCATGTAGTAGCTTTTGACGTATTTCAAAATGCAGTAGCAATAGTTATTTATATTCATGTTATCATTCTCTACAGATATTAATTTCATTTTATTCATTGTTTATACATGTTGTTGTTGCCACCTTCTCTTCCCCCAGGCTAGTCGGTGGTGTCAGAACATGATGGTTTTGCTGGACAAGAAATACCAGCAGAAATACCAGCAGTGTGCCGACATCCGGACATCTGTACGTCTGGGGAGGCGTTGGCTCTGGTGAGCGAACTCAAGGACTACATGGCCACACACGAGGACCAGCAGGAAGCCAGGAAGGAGCAGGTGAGAGGGGAGAAGCTGAGCTCTCTGTGGGGCTGTGTATGAAGGTTCAATGTACCTAACTTGAAGTTTGTACTGAAAGGATTAATATCAGAGACTTTCTTTGTATGCACACAGTTTAGTATGTTTGAATTAATGGACACCAAGATGGTGAAATTATTGTAAAATAATTTTTTGTATCAATTACTAAACACGTAGGATTAAAATATAGCAGTTCAATATGTCTCAATCTATCAACAACGCCGTTCTCTCACCTCTTTAATTTAAAAGATCATTATTAATGTCCAGACATACATGTGGTTACAGGAATCACATGATAAACATGTGACACAGAGTTCAGGGGTTGTTTGCTGATCACAACATTACCCATAAATTATAGTTAAACGAGAAGGTCACGTATATAAGGGCATAGGGCTGGGGACATTTTGCGATAAGTGGAAGGCAGCTGACAGTTTTTGTCACCGACTTCCCGAAGACCATTTTAGTATGCATTACAGCAACTTATCGCACAAAAGCTGGGAAACAGTGTCACATGTAAGTCATGAGCATCTTAAGAAGACAAAACAATAAACAAAAAAAAACAAAAAAGAAGGGAAAACAACAAATGGCGGGCTCTAAATAGAGAAAGAATAAATACTGTTTGTTTGACACATTAGCTAAATTCAACTGCACATATTATTCAGCATGCTATCAGAGTTTTGCAAGATACTATCCTGAGGGTTCATCTTCAATCAAGAAATACTTTGGTAGTACACACGGCCAATCGCAAAAATGATTACATATACAGTAGGAGACGAAATAAAGTTCTGAAATCCATTCCATAGTACGGTTATAAAACGGTGTGTGTGTTTTTACCGTAGTTTTTATCATTGCGCTCCTTACCAATTTGGCTCAACGGCCGACACCGTTTACTAAAACGGTAAAAAAAAAGGTTATAAGCTTTTCCATCGGTTCACAGATATTTTCTAGCTAGAAGCTCTTGCTATTTTGAATAGAAGGAGATTGAGGTCAAAGGACATGCCGGGGATTCTTCCTTTTCTACCCAGATCTCCGGAAGGAGTTCAAAAATGTAAATGAGGCCACAGATTTCCACATACGGAGGATAGCATTGAATTATAAACGCGACCTCTACGTTTACGGGAGGAGACCCATAGCAACCATTGTCAAGGCTGAATAGAAGTGATAAGTACTATCAACCACAGGACATCTCGCCTCAAACTTTGCTCCTAACTCACCGTGCAAACTTAATTGAGATTTGTATATTAGCGATCGGTGGTTGTCTGCAATTACCCGGTAGCTTAGTAATCAATTTACCAATTGTGGTAGAGTTTATCATTGAAATTTAACCTAAATATATACAGCCAAAGAAACTTTTTATTCATATTTGCAACGACACAACTATAATTATCACATGAATGTATAATAATAAGGTATTATATTGACAAAGAGTGAAAGGAGGGTGTCATTCTCTACTCTAAGTCCTGAAACTGCTGCATGTAGAATAGAGAAGTCACAACTCACCAGTGTTACTCGGATTAGTCCTACATACAAAAATAAAGCAATATGTAGTTCATAATGCATGCCTACAAATATAGACATTGTACTAAACTAACTGAAATGATGAGGCTAAGCTAATATCCATAACAAAGACAAGAAAACTCGGAGTTCCTTAGCTTATTTTGAAATATGAAGCGTCAAACTTGAACACTATCAGACTGGAAGCAAATTCTCAGCAGCTAAATACTGTCATTAGTCTCTTACTCGCGATTCAGTGATTCCTTCAATCTTCTGTTTACTATCCACTGGCAAAAAGGCATAATCCAACCTTTCTTTCAGACAAGAAATTCAAGTTGTACGAAAATGCTGAGCTGTCTAAAATTCAGAACAACAAAAGGCTGGGGTGGGGCGCGCCTATTACTTGTGGGAGGAGCGTTTTTAGTTTTACGCACACTTAGAATAGAAGCTGCTGCAATTCGTGGCGGTGAAGATTTTGACTGCAAGAAATTCCAGGTTCCAGGCGAGAGGCTCCCGGCGCGGGTAAAGTTAAATGTGTGTGTCAATTTTTACCGTACCAAGCGAACGGTCCAACCGTTTAATTTACTGTTTTACACGGAAACTGTGCAACGTTTTCTACAAACGGTACGGCCGTAGTACGTTCACGTCACACGTTTGACAAAAAACGGGTAAACTACAGCAACGGTTTTACCGTACTACGCCCGTCGCACAGTGCGAAAACCGGCACATTATTTTGACGCCTACTACTGTACATGGTGATTTGATGGTCTAATATAAAGGACCACCATGCAGGGTATCATGTGATTTTTCACTGGGGGTGGGGACTCTGTGTGTAATTAACCACGCCCACATTGTTTTTACATATACTTTGATGCGTATTAAAAGTGTATACTTCGCAATGATCAGCACATGCATGATTTTACTGCTCATATAACTTTGGAACATAGCTGGTGTAGTTCTTGTACGGTGACAGAGGGACTTTAAATTCCTAAGGTCCTTCCAGGACAGGGCTTCTATATGTAAAGTTCCTCAGATTGAGTTGATAGGAGTTAGGTCACCATGGTGTCCACTTAATATGGTCACCATGTGTCCACTTCACTAGGTCACCATGTGTTCACTTCATTTGGTCACCATGGTGTTCACTTCATTAGGTTGCCATGTGTTCACTTCATTTGGTCACCATGTGTTCACTTCATTTGGTCACCATGTGTTCACTTCATTTGGTCACCATGGTGTTCACTTCATTAGGTTGCCATGTGTTCACTTCATTTGGTCACCATGTGTTCACTTCATTTGGTCACCATGGTGTTCACTTCATTAGGTCACCATGTGTTCACTTCATTTGGTCACCATGGTGTTCACTTCATTAGGTCACCATGTGTTCACTTCATTTGGTCACCATGTGTCCACTTCATTTGGTCACCATGGTGTTCACTTCATTAGGTCACCATGTGTCCACTTCACTAGGTCACCATGGTGTTTATTATTTATTTAAATTTGACTTGGTTTTCATTATTGGGGAATGGGATGATTGACTGTAGCTCAACTTTATACACTGATGCTCTAGCTTGCAGTAGTTGATGGAGTGCCAGCCAGTGGAATGGACTAAGTTTGAGTTTGTGGTTGAGCATGGCAGATCAGACCACCACAAGTACAACACATGGGTTTGTGGTTGGTAAAAACTTGTCACCACCCACCATATGTTTTGGTGTATAAGGTGTTTGTGGTGCAATGCAGTCATGTGGGGATTCCTATTGCTGGGCATGTATATCTGTATGATGTGTGTTCAGTCATGTCATGTGCAGTCCTGTGTTGCTGGACTTTGAAATTTGTGTGTGTATTTTGTGCAGTTATGTGGGAGATCATCTTTGTTGGGAGTTGTAGTCTTGGATGTGAGCTGTTGCTTTCAATTGCTAGGGTATGGTCACACCACATGGACAGAATGTTTGTGTGGATGTTTGTACTTCACACTCATGAGGTGCTTATGTGACCAGTAACTAGAGGTAGTGATGGTGTTTTGTGTGACCAGTGACTAGATGTGGTGATGGGGTTCTTGTGTCCAGTGACTAAAGGTAGTGATAGGGTTCTCATGTGACCAGTGACTAGAGGTAGTGATGGGGTTCTCATGTGACCAGTGACTAGAGGTAGTGATGGGGTTATTCCATTCACTTCATTAAGAGGAGTGTTAAGCAGGCAAGAGTCACAAAAAAAAAAACACAACGAAGTATGATACTTCAAATGTGACAGTAGTAGTACCGTATGTGAAAAACCTGTCAGAAAATATTAAGATAATTCTACATCGGGCCTTGACATCAGAACGGCTTTCACACCATACCAGACACTAGAAATATATTGGGTTCAGTTATAAGCCCTACTAAACTGTATTTGCTTGAAAATTCTTTGTCCACTAGAGTAACTATGAAGCTAAGCCTTGTGTAGGTATGTTCAGTTGTGTGAAAGTATTATACCAAACGTACTAAAAGGTGTTAGTTGTTAACACCGCTTAGCACTGATTTGCTCTCTTCTTTGTGCAAATTCAGACTCCTAGGACTCCCCAATCTATAAACTTTGTTGTGTGTTCCCCCCCTCCCCCCAACTATTCCACTTCATCACCTCACTCTCTCTCTATTTTTTTTTTTTTTTTTTTTTTTTTTTTTTTTTTTTTTTTTTTTGTTGGCACATCATACACATGTGGATTGCCAGGGTGACTTGACATGAACACAGATTTGAAATTCTTTTCAAGGCCAGGCTCCTCCGCTGACTGTTACCGCAAATTAGGCGAGGGTTGGGGTGTTTGTATTGCAGGGTGCTAAGTGGTATTAAATTACTCCTCACCACCTACCATTCCCTTTTGGTTGGTCAGATTGGGTGCTATGTGGTGTTAGTTGTTAACACCGCTTAGCACTGATTTGCACTTTTTTTTTTTTTTTTTTTTTTTTTTTTTTTTTTTGCAAATTTAGACTCCCCCTGCTGCTCATCACACTAGGGTTCCTGCTATTAGCAATTTATTTATTTATTTGTTTATTTAGGTTACCCTAGAGGAGGAGGTCTACTATCCTGCTACTTGCCATTGATCAGTTAGCCAGCGCTACCCTAAGTAGAGAGGTGGGTGGGTGGGAAACTCTGATACGCTCCGTCTGCTCACACTGGCTGTCGCACTTGGAATGTGCTCGCTTCACATGTGCCCCATCTTATCCAGTGAGTGCTGATATCTTCTCACCTGCCACTATTATACTGTGTGCGCTTTTTCTCGTCGTGCCTTTCCTTCTCCCACGTTAACCTCGCTTAATGACTATTGCCATTAAGCTTCATCTGGTATGCATTGTTTTTCCATCTTCCCAGCATCTTGATAACAGAGTCTTCCACTCCAGCTTTTGCTGCCGTGGTGGCTGCTCTGCTGCGAAAACTATGTCCAGAGCATGCCTTACAGTCCACTCCCACTCTCTGCAGCACTTTTCTGACCCGTCCCGATCCTCGGGCTACCAGGTAATCTAATACTGCCTTGACTGGTCATAGCTGGCTGGCCACTTTACCGACTCACATCCACCCCTTCCTAAACAAGTCTGTCTTTGAGGCTTTCAGGTGTAATTTTAGCATGGTGGGAGATGCTAGATTGTCCACTGCTCTACATCCGTGAATGAGTCATGAGTAGATCTTTCGTAGGCGGAGTCAGCGGGTATGGTGATCTCCCCCGACTTCAAGAATCCAAGATAACGGAGGGATGCTACTGCCCACAGCATCCGGCCATCCCGGCCCTTTCCTTGCCACAGATTCCTCAGTTTCTCCATTCCATTCTAAACTTACCTCATACAAACCCACTGTTTACTTTGGTTCTAGTCACTCCCTTCATATACTCTTGTAATGTAGTTCTTAGTAGTATTATTACAGTTGTGAAAGTCACAGTTGTCTTCTCTCTCTCCTAGCTGTCCTTGTGCAGTAATAGTTCTTGTGCAAGATCTCTGCTCCTGTTCTAGTCATTGTAGTAGTTAGTCAGTCACATTGTGTCTAGATAGACTGAGCTTTAGTAGTGACAGAAGTGCTGTCTGGTGCATAGCTTAGTTCTTAGGTGATAGCTAGGCCTTAGAATTGAGTAGTGTGTTAGATAGCTGGTCCTTCAATTGTCGCTTGATTAATCGTTTCTGTCCTGGGCGCCTTACACCCGCTCATACTGTACTAAACTAGCCTATTTCGCTAAAAAAAATGTCTACATATGTTTGAATTGCAAGCACGAAAACACAAATCCAAGAATCTTGAATTATGTTAAGCTAATTTTACTTAAGGTGTACGCTTTCAATGTAGGAATGTGAAGTGGGAGGTGTATATTGTGGTGAACTCCACTGGTCTACACGAGTGCTGATGACTCCTATGCAACTAGAGGTGAGGAACTCTAGAATGACTTCTTAACTAAACTAACAAGAAAGAGGCCTTTTGAAATTGATTACTGTGTCATATTGTATTTGGTTTATGAATATTTCCATTTAATACACACTTAGACTACCTGAAATAATTATATAGGGAGCGGGACTTAGAGTCTGAACTTTTCGAACTCTTGTCACTTCATAATCCTTTGAAACATTTTGTATGTGTGGCTGGGGATACACACACACACATACATACACATACTGCACACACATACACACATGCACACACATACACACATACACACACACATACATACACATACTGCACACACATGCACACACATACACACATACACACACACATACATACACATACTGCACACACATACACACATGCACACACATACACACATACACACACATACATACACATACTGCACACACATACACACATACACACACACATACACACACATACATACACATACTGCACACACATACACACATGCACACACATACACACACACATACACACACACATACACACACACATACACACACATACATACACATACTGCACACACATACACACACACACACATACATACACTGCATACACATTAACTCTTCATTTGTCAAGTATTGAATACAAATGAAAGGTGAAGAGTTCCCGGATCATTTGGTCAATGACCTGACGACAGCCGTGCACTATCACCTTGTCTAACACACACACACACACACACTACAGTAATGAAAAGTTCGGACTTACCATTACCAACAGTACTAACTGAAACTCAATTTCTGATGGTCTCAGAACTGCTATGTGATTCAGACAGAGTACACGGCTTATTCGTCTTCTATTTGATGGATTCTGAGCTTCTCAATCTCGTACAATTAAATATTTTTGGGCGGACAGACAACTCAATGGTTAGCGTTCCAGCAGCCTTATTTTTTTTTAATTGTAAAATAAACAAACAACTAAATACTTGTGCTATCATTTTGATTTTTTAATTACAGGAAGTACTACATCAGAGCAACGTATAAACAAAAAATGGGAGCGTTAGATTGGATAATTGATTTTTTTTTAATACGGGGAACCACCGACCAAATGCAGAACGCCATGTGGTATCTACGGTGATGAAAGGGTTAATGCCGTGACTGCAGATCAGTGTACTTGCTAGTCTTGCCTTCTACCACACACATATACACACAGACACACACTAATTTATGTACCCATTTGTGTTTAATGGATTATACTATATCACCTGAGATTTGATTTGGGGATAGTTGGGTGCAATGAAGAAGTTGAGTGTTGTAGAGGATTGTGTGTGTGTGTGTGTTTGTTTGTTCGTGTGATTAACAAACTATCATTTCCCCATCTGTCTTGTGCTATCTTGGTTCTTATATACGGCCAGAGGGAACTAACTGGTCATGGCCGTATAGGTAGTTAGCAAACTGGGTGTGGCACCAGTGGTACTAATTATGGCAAACTTATACATTTTACACAAGAATGCTTGATTGCAACTCTGATCATAATGAAGACACTTGTGGCAAGTGCTCCAAAGGAGACACTACCACTTGTGGCAAGTGCTCCAAAGGAGACACTACAAAATCTTTGTCTAAAATTTGACGAGGAAATTCAATGTCTACTGTGCTGGTGTATATTTCCAAGTAAAATAGCTCACTGGTGTTTTAAAGTCAGTGACTTAAAAATGTTTTGCTTGTGGTTTTTGAGGTGTGGCTTTGCACCTGAAATTAATTCTGCAATTGCCAAAAAATAGATGCTATTTGGTAACACAATAGAATGTCATTATCCAGACACTTCAGTTAACTGAACATTATAAGTCTAATTGGCGAGCGAGCAAGACACTATTAGGGGTAACTCAATAGAAAATTTTATACTACAAAATCGTTGTCTAAAAATTAATGAGGAAATTCAACTGAATACTACTATAAGTTAAATTGGCGAGGGAGCGAGACTCTAGGGGTAACTCAATTGAAAATCAGGGATATTTGTTTACGTATGTGTATGTGGGGACGTACGTATGTCATTTGTACTTTGACGCTCGCACATTTTTGGGTTAGCTCGGTGTTCGACCCCGTCCCAAACTTCACTAAATTGAACCCTCTGGTTTAGCGATCATTGCCCGTATATCACCTTAGAAATTGAATTGTTTACCGCTTTGAGTTCTTTTGCAGACCCACCATACTTTCACACAACCGGATATATCTACACAAGACTTACCTTCGTGGTTAGTCCAGCTGACAATGAATATTCAAGTAAATACTGTTGCGTAGGGCTTATAGCTATGACAAATAGCGCATTAACTTACCACCGCCACTAACTCACACAGAAATGGTACTCAGGCAAGTTTTTTTTATATTCAAACTGCACACAGCTACTATTATGAATACCACAAAGAAAACGTTACTTGTTTGTTTGTTGTTTTTTTTGTTGTTGTTTTTCAATTCAAACAGTTGTGGGGAGTGGTTACCATGGCATTGAATCCCCTTTTCTGTATACGCATAATTTAAAAAAATTCGCCTTTTTTTTTTGAGCTTCTAAGTGCCGCTTGTTGGTTGTCATGGGCCACTGGTAGTCAGAATGGCTTCTAAAGAAGCTACCAATACTCGGGCTAAGCTAAGATGCTTGGGATAAATACGCAATAGATGTACTTCGAACAATGTCAGCACTACTATATGCTTCAGATGCTGTTTACTGTGGTTTGGTATATCACACCTCTTACACCACACTCAATTCCTGGCCAGACCACTTAGAAATGCCAGAGAATCCCCTAGTGGTCTCACGTTTGATTCCTGGTGATAGCCAAACTTCTTTTTTTTCTTGTGTTGTTTTTTAAAAGCCTGTTAAAGAGAGAGAATACGTCTAATGAGTAAAAAAAAGGCTGAGTATTTCTATGCTCTTGATTATTAGATCCAGTGAACTGTGAAATTCTGCGGATACTCGTCTTTAGTTACATGAAAATGGTGACGTTACGACTATGAAACAGATTATTAGACGAAAACTTGGTCAAACTGTTGGAAAGCCAACTACTTAGAATTTGTACATGGGGCCCATTGCCCATGTGCAACAAGTAGAGGAATGGCAGTTGTACCATGTCTACCAAAACTGTGTGTGAGTTTGACGTGTGTGTATGTATGTGTGTGTGTATGTTGCAGGAGGCAGGCATGACATGCTGTGTGTATGCTGCAAGCAGAATGATTAATGGAAATTGTGTTGGTATTTCAAGAACTCATTGTGGAGACACGTGAATGTGTGTAAACATTGCATTATGACAGTTATTGTTGTTGGCTGTGATCTGCTGGTGTACTTCTCATCTTCATGTCATCAGTGTACACATCTTAGACTGAGGTGGGTACACGGATACATGGATGATTTCATCTTCAAAGAAGTGAATCTATGGAGTAAAATAGATTGCATAAATCCTTGTTTGAAGGAAAATCTACTGGAGTATTGAGGACAACTAAACCTATCACTGACACTGTCATAATCCAACTCTTTAAGAGATTCTTCATACTGGAAATGTACAGTATTTTATTTTTATGGAATAGATTTTGTCAATTGCATTGGGAATGTTATACTAGCTTACAAGCAGACGACATTTTCAGAATAAAGTTGACTAACTAACATAGTACTCAAGGTTTCTTCAGTTAGTGACCTCTTATTGCTGCCTTGAGTCGTCACGCCGATAGTACTTAAGTTGTATTTAACTAGTAATACAATCCTACCATTTGCTCTGACGTATTGGAGAAATGTTTCTATGAGCAAATTGGGGTGGGGAAGGGGGGCGTGTGGGGGTTGCATGTGGCTGTTGAGCGCACAAAAAGGGATCGAGAGAGATGGAGCGTAGTGGAAGCTTAAGCGATTTTAGTCAAGTTAGCGAGCATGCCGCTAGTTCTTAGAACTCATTGGTGGGCAGCCTTGCCAGTTCTTCTCAGAACTCGATGACAGGCGGCAGTGGTTGCGTAGAGAATGGCAGGACTGGAGCTTGTATCGCTGGCAACACTAGCTGTGATCATTCCACTACTAGTAATTCAAAAAGGATGAAAACAGTTCGGAAGCATGAAAAAGTATATTGCAGACACTGTGAACGCTACATTTCAAATCTACTTGGTATGTTCATCATCATAGATTTTATTGCCCTACCACTAAAAGTTGGAAGAAACATGTAGTGCCTTTTAACTTTGATGACCACAGTAGTGAGGAAGACTGTGATTTCATAGATGAATGCTTTGAAAATGATGACAACAGTTTTCAGGAAAGTGATGATGATATACAATTTGAAGAGGGAACTAACAATGAGCAAGTAAGCTTAGCTATCCTTAATACTGGTTTACATTTCCTAAATTATTATTATAATAGCAAATTATTGATCTTTATATAATTTAGTATAATCACAATGATATAGCTAACTCACTTTTCACTTTTTTTAAATTGGTCTCTTTTTCCAGTATACCGTCACATGTGTGTGTGCATGCAGTGTGTGTGTGTGTGTGTGATACATAGTTCCCTTTTAGAAGTCTCATGGAACCAGACTTTTTCCAAGTACTGTAGTTACCAATCATATCACACTTTCCTGTCAAGTTTAATTAATAAATATTACAAAAACCAGAACTGAAAATTTAGTGTGATCATAAATTAATCTTTAATAATTTAGTATAATATGAATGCAGTCTGTTGAGTCTTTAAAAATGGGAGAAATGCGGACACACCAATCTTGAAGTCAAAGCTTTCAATAAGAATAAGTGATGATCTCTTACCAATTCTACCAGCTCACAACCACACCAAAAACTACAATACTAATATGCCTTTCTTCGTTTCAATGTTCAAGTGCTGCACCATAGCACAGTCTGCACAAATCACTCCAATGATATTTTCATAAGCTTAACTGCTCAAGTCTTTGTAATCCTTAATGACTTGTTCTATGGCCACAAAACTGCTCATGAAGTCTTCCTGAGTCAGACCAAACTTGCTGTATTGGTGGATGTAAGCTCTGGATGAGAACATATTCCATGCTCTGCCACACACCTGGTCGAGAGGGCTCACGCTAGACTGACTGTTAGACACAACAGTGCAGGACTTTTCATACTTACTAAAAGAACCATGGCAACACCACACTGAGCATGTGCAAGCGCTTGGCACTGAATTAGAGTATAGCAATGAATCACTGAACAAGCTAGGATCCGATTTATCCAGCTCATTGCCACGAAGAACCAAAAGGTTGGCCAAACTCTTGTTAGTTCTACAAGGTAGTCTACAGTGTCCACGAGTGCCCACTGGGTCAACAGTCCAGTCCATTCCTGTGTCAACTGGAGAATCAGTCAACATCATCTGTCTCAAGTCCTTCAGTAGAATAGACCAGATGTAGTTGGAATACGGTAAAGTAGAGTCTAATATGTGTGGAATAGACTTAACTGAGAGGAGTTTGTAAAGAGGGTGGGGACACACAGATGTAACAATGTTGCTAGGACGACAACTGGAATACAACAGTCTGTCATCTCTCATGACGGTATCAGGATTTGGCAAAGTTGGTCTTGTCCGGTTTCCTCCTGGAGCAGTTACATCACAAGAGCTCTCAGGGAGCAGCTGTGCAGGTAGAAGGATGCTGGCCAGTGTGTGGGCAGCGATGACATTGATATCAGCTAATGTTATCTTTTTCATGTGCAGCAACTTAGAGCAGATGGTATGAAGCTGCTCGTTTTGAAGCACAATAATCCCGTCTGAACTGGACTGGAGGTGAGACATGGTCAGCAGAGAGTTGTAGTCCTGAACTATGACCTCTCCAGAGGAATAAGGCCAGACAGCTATATTCAAGAGGGCATTATTTGGGTATCTATCCCTCAGTGCCTCCGTCACTCTAGCACCCACTCCAGAACCTGTTCCCCCAGCAACACTAAGGAGTACCAGAAAGCTGTCCAAATGATCACATCTTTCAACTTGTCTTCGTATCATCTCTAAAATGGTTTCTATACACAGCTGGCCTTGTCTTAAATACCCGTAGGCCCAATTATTACCAGAACCTTTCTTTTCTGCATAAACACTCTTTTCATCAAAGGTGAACCGTCCACTTCTTGCTGCATCAGCCAAAGAATTGTGCACTACCTTGGACTCCATGTCTACTAGCACAGCCCTTGCTTGACACTGAGGTTCTTCTGAAGATCCTTGTCTGGAAAGCTGATAGAAGAATCTGTCAATAGCTGCTTGTCTGCAGTGTGTGGGCAAAGACTGGTACACTGACTCCTGGTACAGTTTGGAGAAGAGCTGGGTGCCTATTTGATTCCCACACTGGCCTAGCTGAACTGTTACAACCGACATTACAAAAACTACTTACTGAAATTGTCATTGACATTGGATTGCCTTAGCTATGCTTTATTTCAATTTTTATACTCAAATTCAGCGTAACTGCTAAGTCAGCATTGGTGTTGTGAAAAGGGGTGTAAGGACCCGCGTAAGGCGGCGTGGAATTGCAAAAATACCTCATACCATAAAAGCTGTATGTAGTTGGTACTATTTATGTAGCAAGCATCTTATTTCACCGCCTGAAAGGCTAAAACGTCCTCTCCTTATAACACAATAAGAAAAAACAATAGCAAGAAGGCGCGCGGGCGGGAGGGTGAGACAAATGACGTTATCAAAATTTGTTCTCGAGGAATGTGGACGGAAGTGGTCAGAGCCCCGCCTCTCCTGTACCTGAATTCAATGGAGCTGCAGATTGTTTTTTTTTTTTAAGTTTCTGTAGCTTTAACTGACAGACTAATGGCTATAACAAGTTGAAAGAGTTGCTAGTGGACGTGATGAGACCTTTAGCCACACGTAGAGACGCATTTAGAAATTTTCCAACGGAATACAGTCTGCTTAGCTGTATCCCTTTCTTTACTTGTAGCCATGCTTGCTAAACCTAGCTGTGTAAGGGTGGCTGACATGTACAGGAATATCTATTTGTGCCGTAGAAAGACGAAGCTTAGCCTTAGTAGTCCCTTACCAAATTCATTACCACCCCAAAACTAAGGTTTGGTGGATGCTCAATCCTATATGTGCTGTGAACTTATCTGTTGAAGAGATGAAACATTTTATAGCAACAACACTACTACTCATAGCTCTGGGAATAAGGAGTCCAGAACAGATGTAGCTATAATTAGGGCTATACCTGGATATAAAAAGTCACAATTCATGAATATCATTATAACATTATATGTAAATACATACAATACATGTGTTTGTACTGTTGGTGTTTGCAGGTGACTGCAAGTGATTGCTGGTGTTTGTAGGTGATTGCTGGTGTTTGTAGGTGACTGCTGGTGTTTGTAGGTGACTGTAGGTGATTGTAGGTGACTGCTGGTGTTTGTAGGTGACTGCTGGTGTTTGTAGGTGATTGTAGGTGACTGCTGGTGATTGTAGGTGACTGCTGGTGTTTGTAGGTGACTGTAGGTGATTGTAGGTGACTGTAGGTGACTGCTGGTGATTGTAGGTGACTGTAGGTGACTGCTGGTGATTGTAGGTGACTGCTGGTGTTTGTAGGTGACTGTAGGTGATTGTAGGTGACTGTAGGTGACTGCTGGTGTTTGTAGGTGACTGTAGGTGACTGCTGGTAATTGTAGGTGACTGCTGGTGTTTGTAGGTGATTGCTGGTGTTTGTAGGTGACTGTAGGTGACTGCTGGTGTTTGTAGGTGACTGCTGGTGTTGTAGGTGACTGTATGTGCCTGCCTGTGTTTGTAGGTGACTGTAGTGACTGGCTGGTGATTGTAGGTACTGCTGGTTTTGTAGTGATTGCTGGTGTTTGTAGGGGACTGCTGGTGTTTGTTAGGTGATTGCTGTGTTTGTAGGTGACTGCTGGTGTTTGTAGGTGACTGTAGGTGATTGTAGGTGACTGTAGGTGACTGCTGGTGTTTGTAGGTGACTGCTGGTGTTTGTAGGTGACTGCTGGTGTTTGTAGGTGACTGTAGGTGACTGCTGGTGATTGTAGGTGACTGCTGGTGTTTGTAGGTGACTGTAGGTGACTGCTGGTAATTGTAGGTGACTGCTGGTGTTTGTAGGTGACTGTAGGTGACTGCTGGTGTTTGTAGGTGACTGTAGGTGATTGTAGGTGACTGTAGGTGACTGCTGGTGTTTGTAGGTGACTGCTGGTGATTGTAGGTGACTGCTGGTGTTTGTAGGTGACTGCTGGTGTTTGTAGGTGACTGTAGGTGACTGCTGGTGTTTGTAGGTGACTGCTGGTGATTGTAGGTGACTGATGCTGGTGTTTGTAGGTGACTGTAGGTGACTGCTGGTGTTTGTAGGTGACTGCTGGTGTTTGTAGGTGTTTTTAGGTGACTACTGGTGTTTGTAGGTGACTGTAGGTGACTGCTGGTAATTGTAGGTGTTTTAGGTGACTGCTGGTGTTTGTAGGTGACTGCTGGTGTTTGTAGGTGACTGCTGGTGTTTGTAGGTGACTGCTGGTGTTTGTAGGTGACTGCTGGTGTTTGTAGGTGACTGATGGTGTTTGTAGGTGACTGTAGGTGACTGCTGGTGATTGTAGGTGTTTTTAGTTGACTGCTGGTGTTTGTAGGTGACTACTGGTGTTTGTAGGTGACTGTAGGTGACTGCTGGTAATTGTAGGTGTTTTTAGGTGACTGCTGGTGTTTGTAGGTGACTGATGGTGTTTGTAGGTGACTGTAGGTGATTGCTGGTGATTGTAGGTGTTTTAGGTGACTGCTGGTGTTTGTAGGTGACTACTGGTGTTTGTAGGTGACTGTAGGTGACTGCTGGTGATTGTAAGTGTTTTTAGGTGACTGCTGGTGTTTGTAGGTGACTGTAGGTGACTGCTGGTGTTTGTAGGTGACTGTAGGTGACTGCTGGTGATTGTAGGTGTTTTTAGGTGACTGCTGGTGTTTGTAGGTGACTACTGGTGTTTGTAGGTGACTGTAGGTGACTGCTGGTGATTGTAAGTGGTTTTAGGTGACTGCTGGTGTTTGTAGGTGACTGTAGGTGACTGCTGGTGTTTGTAGGTGACTGTAGGTGATTGTAGGTGACTGTAGGTGACTGCTGGTGATTGTAGGTGTTTTTAGGTGACTGCTGGTGTTTGTAGGTGACTGCTGGTGTTTGTAGGTGACTGCTGGTGTTTGTAAGTGACTGTAGGTGACTGCTGGTGATTGTAGGTGTTTTTAGGTGACTGCTGGTGTTTGTAAGTGACTGCTAGTGTTTGTAGATGACAGTGGGTGTTTGTAGGTGACTGCTGGTGTTAGTAGGTGATTGCTGGTGTTTATAGATGACTGTAGGTGATTGCTGGTGTTTATAGATGACTGTAGGTGATTGCTGGTGTTAGTAGGTGATTGCTGGTGTTTGTAGGTGACTGCTGGTATTTGTAGGTGACTGTAGGTGATTGCTGGTGTTTGTAGGTGACTGCTGGTGTTACTAGGTGATTGCTGGTGTTTGTAGGTGACTGCTGGTGTTTGTAGGTGACTGTAGGTGACTGCTGGTGCTTGTAGGTGACTGTAGGTGATTGTAGGTGACTGTAGGTGATTGCTGGTGTTTGTAGGTGACTGTAGGTGACTGCTGGTGTTTGTAGGTGACTATAGGTGACTGCTGGTGATTGCAGGTGACTGTAGGTGATTGCTAGTGTTTGTAGGTGACTGTAGGTGACTGCTGGTGCTTGTAGGTGACTGCTGGTGATTGTAGGTGACTGTAGGTGATTGCTGGTGTTTGTAGGTGACTGTAGGTGACTTCTGGTGTTTGTAGGTGACTGCTGGTGATTGTAGGTGATTGTAGGTGACTGCTGGTGTTGTTTGTAGGTGACTGTTGGTGACTACTGGTGTTTGTAGGTGACTGCTGGTGTTTGTAGGTGACTGCTGGTGTTTGTAGGTGACTGTAGGTGACTGCTGGTGTTTGTAGGTGACTGTAGGTGATTGCTGGTGTTTGTAGGTGACTGCTGGTGTTTGTAGGTGACTGCTGGTGATTATAGGTGATTGTAGGTGACTGCTGGTGTTGTTTGTAGGTGACTGTTGGTGACTACTGGTGTTTGTAGGTAGACCTGCTGGTGTTTGTAGGTGATTGCTGGTGTTTGTAGGTGACTGCTGGTGTTTGTAGGTGACTGCTGGTGTTTGTAGGTGACTGTAGGTGATTGCTGGTGTTTGTAGGTGACTGCTATTGTTTGTAGGTGACTGATGGTGTTTGCTGGTGTTTGTGAGTGACTGCTGGTGACTGTAGGTAACTTCTGGCATTTGGAGTTGACTGCTGGTGTTTGTAGGTGACTGCTGGTGTTTGTAGGTGACTGCTGGTGTTTGTAGGTGACTGCTGGTGTTTGTAGGTGACTGCTGGTGTTTGTAGGTGACTGCTGGTGTTTGTAGGTGACTGCTGGTGTTTGTAGGTGACTGCTGGTGTTTGTAGGTGACTGCTGGTGTTTGTGAGTGACTTGCTGGTGTTTGTAGGTGACTGCTAGTGTTTGTACGTGACTGCTGGTATTTGTAGGTGACTGGTTATGTTTGAAAATTACTGGGGTATTTGTGTGTGCATTATGTCTTACTATATATATTTTTTAATTTTTAGTCGTTTCGAAACATAAAGGCCAGTTGTAATACATAAGTGCAGAAGCACAGAGCAATCACTTTATAAAATTCATATTTTACTATCACGGTATATTTAAAAATTTTAATGCAGATATGCTAAAATACAACTCGTGCAGATAGGGTTAATTAGTAGAAACCCATACAATTAACACTTGTATTCAATTAAAAGTGTTGTAGAGTAAACAATCATTCAGTCACTTCACACTTGAGCCCACATGTCTGCATCAATTTGAATTTTAGCTTGCTTCATTGGTAGTCAGATTATACAGTTATATACTGCATGGATATTCCAGCACAATTTGTAGTATGGATGTGCATATTTAGCTGTTATAAATCAGCATTTGGAGGACTAGAACTTCATCAAACTCAGTTAGATTATATCAAGTCAGTAATTGACCAGTTTATCACATGTAAAGGTAAGGCATAGATAATTAGTTACAATTTAATTAAGGATGTAAAAATTCTAGTTGGATCTTGTTCACCTATGAGTTTATATAGTTACTACAATACTATTCCATAAATATATATATTACTTGGTTTCAAGACATTGTCGTGCAATTGTGGTGCTAGCCATATAACAAGTGTAAAAGTACTTGCTGTGGGCACGTTCATTTACTTGATTGGAGAATATTAGCAATATTATTCCATGTAAAAATTACTCATTAGCTATCTAGTTTTTGTAGAGTAAGGTGCAAAAACTGTTTAATGTCATCTGCCAAGTATATTGTGAAACTAAGTTAATTTATGTTATCCTTAATTCAGGTTAACATTTATAGTTACTTGGGTCTGTAATTGTGGAGTATCGGAGTATAAGAAAACATTCCTTACACTAGATTACACTTCTGTCCCTTACTTTTGTATACTGATACACACAAACAGTCACTCACAAACACCAAGAGTCATTCACAAGCACCAACGGTCTCTTCCAAACACCAACAGTCACTTACAAACATTAGCAGTCACCACACTAGCAGTCATGATTAAACACCAGCAATCACCTATAGACTACAACACCAGTAGTCACTCACAAACACCAGTAGTCACCAGCAGTCAGCTATAAACACCAACAGTCACCCACAAATACCTACAAACTGCAGTAGTCACCTACAAACGCCAGCAGTCACCTACAAACACCAGTAGTCACTCACAAACACCAGTAGTCACCAGCAGTCAGCTATAAACACAAACAGCAGTAGTCACCTACAAACGTCAGCAGTCACTCACAAACACCAGTAGTCACTCACAAACACCAGTAGTCACTCAAAAACACCAGTAGTCACCAGCAGTCAGCTATAAACACAAACAGTCACCCACAAATACCTACAAACAGCAGTAGTCACCTACAAAAAAAAGCAGTCACCTACAAATGAAGCAGTCACTCACAAACACCTGCAGTGACTCACAAACACTGAGTCACTCCGATTTTACCCACATTTACTTGCACTGTCACCCACATGCCAGCAATTATTAGCAAACAATATTATATCATTAACTGTTTGTGCGCATGCAAGTGAGGGTTGCAGTAGTTTACTCAGAAGTGAAACACCTCTATGTTTTCATATTTGTGGTGGTCACTTCATAAGCTACTGAAACTTATTATTATTATCCTCCTCATGATCCATGTGCCTGTTGCAGGTTGTTTATTTAATGGAGTTATATACCCACCATTTAGTTTTCCTTCACAACATATTCTATCACCTCTTGACCTAACGAATGAGTTCTTACTTCCTACTATTGTCCTATGGAACCCCATCATCAGTCATCATGTGATTTAGTTGTAAGGAGAATTTGCAACTATCGTCATGGAACGATGGAAGTTTAATATATAATACTCCTCGACTTATTCAGGATTTAAAGTGTCACGTGCTCCTTGTGAGTGCTGTGTATACCTGTAAAAATGGTCATAGGATTCTTTCACATGATGAAAGAATTCTAAAGGAAATCAACCCAATTGCAATTCCATTTGTCTTACTTCACAAAACCGGATTTACCAAAGATTTTGTTAATTTTGCTGCACACTGTGTCAAAGTGGAATGAACTTTCACTCCCTTGAAAAGGCTAATATTTTGAGTGTCGATCATACATACAAAATAGCTTCTAATGTTGGGTACTTGGGAAGTGATCAAAAATGGATCTCTCAGTATGATGCAGTATTTTTAGTGTTTAATAAGGATGGAAAAATTATTTCTTGGCAGTTTACAAAATCAGGAAGTTACAAAGAAGTGAAACCAATTTTAGAAGCTGTAGCAAATCGCAACAAAACAATTAATAATGCTGTAAAAACAATTTATATAGACAACTGCTGTCAATGGAGATTTAAGTTACAAGAGGTTTGGAATAACATGTCAAGTAAAGCTTGATATTTTTCATGCAATACAAAGAATAGTTCAAAAAATTCCAAAAAAGCATCCCTTTCATTCACAGTGTGCAGCAGATTTAAGACAAGTGTTTCGACATGATGGAGATCATGGCATTAAGAGGACAAGGTCAACTCCATGTTCTGCAAAGATGCTAGCCAATTTGAATTCATTTGTTCATCGATGGGAGAATATTGTGTATGACAGTAACCATGTCCTTAGTATAGCTGCACTACATGAAATTGAAAAACTCAAAGTACATATAAAAAAAAGGCTGCCTTAGTGATATTCCAGTTGGTTGTGGCACCAATCGAAATGAAGCATTCCATCGATATATCAGAACTTTTTTTCATCGAAGTAGGGTCGGAGTTCTTGTAGCTTATGCACTAATGATGGTGATAATCTATCAGTTTAACAACAGTGAAGGAACTACTCGAAAGAAAATTGTTAAGACCTATAATATCATGCAGCTCACACCCACTTTTTGAGCCTATGGGAGTTGTAAACACTTGTTCAATTAGCAGAGATTTTACATGGCACCAAGAAAACAGTTTTGATGAAGAATTAATTGATTCTGGTTCCATCATTCGTTTACTTCAGCAGTCAGTGCAACAGTACCAATTAATGACTGTTATGAGTGGTAATTCAAGTACAGCTGCTCAATTGTGGAAGTTTATCCAATATGCTCAGGTCATTCCAGTCTTGTCAGCTGTGAAGCAAAAACAGAAAGATAGCGTCTACAACAAGTTTTGAGTTATTGGAAATTTTCTAAGATAAGTGTTCCAAGAGATGGCAATTGTTTTTTCACTTCAGTTGCCTTAGAATTGAGCTACTTCTCTCCAGAAACTGTTGAACAACTAGGTCTTTCTCACGCTGCACCAATCACAGAATTGGTTGCAAGACTAAGGACTTTAATAGTAGAGGAATGGATGGGTACTCAAAGACATATATATATGAAGAATTCATAACTGACACATCTCAGTTTGAATTTTGGGCAAATTCATTCAAACAAAACTATTTTTATGATTGTGAACTTGGTAACACCATGCCTTTAGCAATGGCAAATGCCTTAAGTGTATCATTTGTTGTATTTACTTCACACGAATGCTCATCGCCTTACTATGTGATACCCATTATTTTATCAAGTACAGTGTTGTATCTTGCATACAACTTACATGGAAGTGGACACTATGATGCATGTGTTCCCCATGAGGATCATCATACAGCTGCCAGAATTGTTAAGTGCCGATGTGGAGTCAACCGGAAAAACAGTGATAAAGAAAGGTTCAGTGCCTGCAATACAGAAATTAACATAAGGCATTCCTCTTGCAAAAATGCTTAGCAGCCAATCAGGCTTGCTCTTCACTGTGCAAATGCAAACACTGTGAAAATCCCAATGGGGTAAGGAAAACTTTAGGAAAGCGAAAGCGAGAAATTCATGATTGGCAAGAAGTAAACAAATGTAATAGTGATTTTCTGAATGACCGAGACCAACAAGCACAAGGAATCTGGTCAAAATTGGAAGACATATTATTTGCAAATGTCATTAAGTACTTAAATTATGAAGTCACAAACATTTCTGTCACTAGTTTAAGCCATGTACTGAACTCCATCATTGACTTTGCTAATAGCCCTTCCTGTACGATTGATTTGCCAATTGAGGAACCACTTCGACATAAATCCGAGAAGCGGTGCTCAGGAAAGATTAAACAGTATAATCAAGAAATGACTTTGTTTATGAAAATTCAACAACAAATTCTGTAACAAAATTATAGTTTT
>WLWD01003770.1_pt1 | contig 34072 bp, 21 predicted proteins | sample 6712731 | NCBI WGS metagenome assembly WLWD01 (sample SAMN12718690, study PRJNA576275) | sponge metagenome | isolation source: marine sponge | host: Mycale hentscheli | place: New Zealand: South Island, Marlborough, Capsize Point | collected 2014-11-01
TACAAGATGAACGCCATGATTTGTGATAGCATTGAAGGAGATGTGGGACACTTGTATCATGAGCTCAAAAATGCTTATTAAGCCTCAGCTTGTATGTGCAAGAGAGTTATAGTAGTCGTCTCGTCTGTCACGCTCTGATATTGGAGATTACTAACAATTAACTGTTGATTTAGGTATGAACTTACTCAGAACGAAGATTAGGACCATTCATTGTGCTGTTTTTTTTTTTTATTTCGGGCTAATTGTTGAGAAAATGCGAAGCTTTCACCACCGCGTAGGTACCAGCTTTTGTGGGTTACGCCCCGTATAGCATCACGTCACAATCACATGAGCAAATAAAATTACCAAGTTCAAAGAAGTTAAATTTCACGTTGAATATGTATACCGGTGAGTGTTTCTGGCTAGTTTAGCATCTTCTCTTATGAAGACAGTGTTTCTATGTACCATTATCTTGCTCGAGCTATAATATAGCTCGAGCAAGATAATGGTCAATAGAAATATTATTGTTGCCTGATTAAAATAAGTGATAAATATTGCTCGTTCTTTTGGTCTGAGATTATATTGAAATAGCTTGGTAGCTGTGGGGCCAGAAAATTCAGCGAGTGACTCCACCCAGAGGGCGGAGCCACAGAAGCAGATACCTAACAGAGAAGCAAGCAGGAGCAGGCTGAAGAGCCTGAAAGAACTTGTTAATATAATAGAACTCATTAGCAAGTAGTTAGAGAGTTTGTGGGTGGGTGTGTGTGTGTGTGAGGGGGGGGGGGGGGAACTAATTAGTGGTAGCTCCAAGAACATTCTTGTCCAAGTGTGTGTGTGTAGCGTTTATTAGAGTTTTGTTCTAGAAACTTCCTTTTGTAGGCGTGTCCTGGCCTGTACTATTTAAGGCCAGTCCACGCACGGTCATAGGTCAAGTCTTTTCTATCCGTTTCTGTATTCTATGTCATCATACTTGCGTACTTGAATTAAAACTTAAATCACTTGACGCTTCAGGAGGTAGCTACCTAATCATTCTATCTGGGAGTTGTGATAACTGGAACTAGTGGCAGCAAGTACCAAGGCAGCCCGGTTCCTGTTCCTACATAATCAAGCAGCCCGGAGCGCAGCCTCACAATAGCGCTGAGGGTTCGCACCTTTGGTGCTTTATTATAATACGCAGTAATAATGCAAAAATCCTAAATTTTTTAATTCATTTTGTGTACTTGCTATAATTTATATACAGGCTGTTTAAAGAAAAATAAAACAAAATACGTATATATATAATATATATATATATATATATATATATGTATATATACTAATAGTAGGAACTTTTCTCATTCTAGCAGCACATGTTAATTAAAACTTAACCCAACGTTTCGACTTCTTGCCGAAGTCTTCTTCAGGGGTCAACTGAAGTTGAACTCTCCATGGTGATATATTAAACACAATGTAAGCAGCAAGATTACTGGAGGGTATGCTTACTGTTTAATATAATACTGAACGGTGATTTGCAGGCAGCACAACCAGCATCCTGGAAGCTCTAAACCCATGTCTCTGTTTAACTTATTGTTGTCAGGTTGTTATGGACTCTTCACTCTATACCATATGAATATTGTGATGCATACACTTTACCTCACTGCTATGTAATTCACCCTCTTATTTCTTTCTTTCTAATCCTATCCATACATCGATCTATATATTCCCAGTTGTGTACATCTTGCCTAATTCATTGCATATAAACCCTTTACCTCACGCATGCGTGAATGGATTGTGAACAGACTATATCATTGTCAGCCACTCCCCTCTCAGTTCAGATTTCCCACGTGTTCAATAAGTTACAACAAGACTTGAGAGTGTATGGGATTTCCCTAGTGGCAGTGACTTTGGAGGGAGGAAAGTGGCCAGAGCTGAGACACCTGCGCTGCTCTACTCCATTCTACTCCTACCCATGGGTCGAGGCTACTGAACTCAGGTGTCATCTGTATCTGTGGAGCTTCCTTGATCTTTAACTCACGATTCTTACTGGCTCTGTCTACAACTCCTACATCTTCCCCTTTAAGTCAATCTCCTCACTTCACTAAGACTAACTGCGACTCATAAGACCAGCACAGCCACACAACTTCTTGAGGGGTCCATGTTGTTATCCCAGATTTGGTAATGGTCATCAAAATTTAGAAAATATAACTTGATAGTGTTAAGCTAGCCAAATTTCCCATCGTTGCCACAACATCAATCACGAAACATAACACAAAGTGTAATGTTACGTGTGTGCATAGGCAACAAAAAAGCAGAGGATCAGTGCATGTACTTCATTATGTTACATAAGTAGGAAAATAAGTCAAGAGCACATTAACAGTATGGAAGAAGGGGGAAAAGCCTCATGGAAAAGGTGGGCTATATAAAGAGTAAGAAAGAGAGTACTGTTAGCCATTGATACAGCTAAATTTTACTGCACAGGATATACAGTAGTCAGAGTACAGCTAGATACTATCCTGAGTGGTCATTTTCAATCAAGAAGCCCTTTGGCACATATGTACACATGAACATTATCAGATATTATTCTTGCACAAGAACAGCTACAAACCCTGAATATGTGTCACCTACAATCACTATTTGAATGTCAGACAACTTACAGTCATAAAATTCATATAAGTTTAACCACTCAAGCTACAGTATTATGAAATCATCAAAATAAAACTTGAGCTTTGATTTTATTACATGTATACCCTTATAAACGCTCACCTACATGATAACATAGGAACCATGATAGTGTACGAGTGTGTATACATGTATGTATGTATGTGTGTGTATGTATATACGTGTGTATGATATGTATGTATGTATGTATGTATGTATAGAGCTGGGCGATATACCGGTATTATCGTTGCACCGCGATAAAAAACTGATATTGCCTTTTTTTCAGAAAACTGTTGGGATCGTTAAACTAATGCATGAACTTCATGCGCACGACAGATTAAAGGAACAGCCATTTCGCAGTTTGCAAACATGTCCGTAATGTACTAGCAAAGTTTTAAAAGTAGCTAGCAGTGGTTGCGAGTTAAAATTCTGTCTAAAGAAAGCCAACATAGTCTTGCCCCACGGACTAACTTTGTCTGGATAAAATTTACTTTGTTAAATATTATTTATGAAATATCATATATCGCTCTATCGCGATAATGCAGGTAAGTATCATATCGCCTGTGATTATCCAATATTGCCCAGCTCTGTGTATGTAAGTATGTATACATGTATGTATGCATGCATCTATGCATGTATGTATGCATGTATGTATGCATGTATGTATGCATGTATGTATGCATGTATGTATGTAAGTATGTATGTATGCATGTACACTCAATCCCCTCTTAACCAGGCACCATGGGACCCGAGGGTGTCTGTATCTCAGAAATGCCAGCTACAAGGGAATTTTTCCAAGCATTAAGTACAGTCCTCTTTCACTTGCAACCCTTAGTAGGCTTCTCTACAATTTTATGGAACCAGAAATAACCGGCTTGTGCTGACACAATTGGGTAATGGTGGTCAAATTAGCGAAATTGTGAGGCAAGAATTGATTAATTGAGTGGCTAACTTGTGCCCTGCCCTGTAAAGAGGCGTGCCTGTAATAGAGGTATTTGGATAAAATAGGATTGAGCGTACGTATGTATGTAATGTTTTAACAGTGCAGACCTGTGTATGTGTGTATGTAGATACAAACTAGTGTAATAAGCGTTTTCATAAGCACTCTGAATAAGTCCACAGTGAGTGCATCTTTGCTATTACAAATATATTATATATAAATTACTATATACACTACACATGCACACAATTTAGCGAGTGAGATATGGAGAAACTTTGGCGGTTGAATCAGAATTCTACAGATCAGAAATATCTCATCAGGAGTGAATTATAGCTCACTGGCCAAGGTTCGTAAGTACAAATCTTGTTGCTATTAAATACGTATGTAATGTATTAGCACTACATTTTTGAATTAATGCTAGTATGTGTCTCACTATCATCACCCCCTGCTCACTTTCTTTCAACAGTATCTTCGGCAGATTGTACAACATAAAGAGAGAGGGCCGAGTAAATGAATAGGGTACTACTTTCTACATAACACAAATTACACGGCCGGCTGACCAAAATAGCATTTCTCCTCTCAAATTTAATATTGAGAGGACATCATGTCTGCTAAAATTTCACTTCTTATCAGAAGCCTGTATAGACATGTACTATTAAAAACAAATGGGTGCATTAATTTTTGAGTATGTGTGTGTTATTTGTTTATCGATATACAGGATTTCAACGAATTGCTCGTAAAGTGACTAGAGCCCAAATTTTTCCATCGCACCCTATATATTTCAGGTTGTCTAACTGTGCATTAAATGAAAATATGTATGAGTTAGTCACTAGAGTACGTATATATATAATTTACCTTGAATAAAAGGTAAAAAGCCTCTTTTCTTATTAGTGTAGGTTAAAAGTTATTTAGGAGTTCCTCACCTCTTATATTGAAGTCCAAGAGTAGCTATTAGCACACTCTTCACGGAGGAACACCGAGTCTTCTTTTAATGATACTTTTGGACATGTGTTGACCCTGTGGAGTTGGGTTTCACCTCCTACTTCACAACCCTACATACAGAGAGTCACAAGTAAAATTAGCTTAAATACAGTTCATTTAAACTCAAGATCCTTAGATTGGAGTTTGTGCTCTGCATTATTACATTCCATAACACATTCATACATTAGATATTTTGTAGCCAGCCAGGCTACTTCAGTAGTGCATAAGTAGTTGTTCAAAATTTATACCTTCATCAGGGTATATTATCAAGGGTAAAATTTCAAGGTCTAACATTTTCAAAGTTTCAGGGGGCAATCAGTGTTGAATCAGCAATTTCCGTAAAAATATGGATGAATCAGTAAGGTGGGAGGCTCTGTTCTATGGACACTCCACATCCTAGTGTTCACCTGTCCCAAACTCCGTTCCAGTGATGAACTCCACTCTGAAGTCAAATCTCTTCTCTCTCTCCCCACCCCCCCCCCTCGACATGTCGAGACAGAGTGGCACAATTTAGGTAAATTGATAGACCAACCAGAATGACAACAGGGCACCAATTACTGTCAACACTATTTCTCATACAGTAAAGCTTAGTTAAAGAGACATCAACTGTTGAATATATTATTGTATATATTAATTTCAAAAGAAAAATGGCTTATAGTTTTCATTAAAAATTCCTCACTAGCAAGTACAATACAGTTATGGTGCAACAATGAAGACCACAGAAATTTGATTCAGTGGCTAATGGGCTTGCTAGCAAAACAAAAATGAGAGAAGGGTACTAACATACTTGCCCTATGCTACTTGAGGCACTACTGAAGAAATACCAGTCTTTGAATTGACCAATACGGTTGTTCAGTTTTACACCGCTTTAGTCTAGTGCGGACAGCAACAGAGTACACTATAAGCGTACCAGTTGTGTTTTCACTCACCGGGATAAAAATCCATGAACGCCAGTAAGAGCAGACCAGAAGAGGAGATACACAGGCGTGTGGTATTAGCAACCCTTTACCATTTCTTATCTGGTGTTTTAAAATTAAACCCTTTACCAATTTCGAGTTTGAAACCTAGCACTATCGACCTTTTACCTCAGTAATCAGGAGTGTTAGAAGAGGTGGTGGTAAAGGGTATCAACACAATATGCGTGCCGTACACGCGGTGGTGGGCACAGTGAAGATTGAGCTAATTTCTGCCCTGTGTGATCTTACTAGACTGATTTACAGGCTGCGACAGCAAGTAGAGAGCGCGGTGTTGTTCAATTTTATTGAGTAAGTATGAAAACGCTAATTAGTGATATCTAGGTGATTCTTTAAGTGTTATTGGATCTGTGGATGTAGGATTGTAATTTGTACAAGTCATTGATCACCAATACTAGTGTTTGAAGTATTACCGTTGAGTTCAATACCTTGTTTCTTTGTTAATGCAGGAATGAACTAAAGAGGTTGCAGAGATGAACTTGAGATATTGCAGAGATGGAGCCAAAGTTCAGGAACTGTTGTCTGATGCATCATTTTTTTCATTTATTTGTACATGGTCATAATTATTTATTCATATTCTGGTAACAATGGATATTTTGAAGGTACAGGATTTGTGTAGAACAGGTTGCACAAAAAGTGCAGTTTAAGTTCAGGATTGCTGCAGGAAAGGTGTGTGAAGAATAGTTGCTTTGTGTAGGAAAGGTGCATAAAAAGTGCAGTTTTTGAGTAAAGGAAAGCTGCACATTTTCGCACAGACAGCTACCTAGAATGTACAGGAATAGTTCAGTTTTAATTCAGGAAATATGAAGGAAATGTGATATGATATATGCAGTACAAACCATATGGCATGTAAAGGAAATAGTGCAGTTTATGTCAAGGATATGTTCAGGAAATAGTGAAGGAAAGTACGCCCTATACAGTACCCGGAATGGTTACCACCAGCTCATCTGTCCTGAAGTTGGAAATGTGAAGGACATGTGATCTGTGAGATAGCTATACTTAACCTTTCCTATAGCAGGAAATTCCACTTTTCTTCCAGTGGAATAGCACCACAAGGGTCCCCATCACGGACAAACTCACACATATGTATCAAACTATGAAAGTTCAATGAACACATGGTTTGAGGGTACAAAATTGGCATTAATTCATAAAATCTGGCAAGCATGCAATGAGCTATTTGTAGGTACTGTTGAGATATATTGCAGCCAAGTAAAATATGAATGGAACTAACTAGCAATGAGAAGTGATATAAGTAGTCTGCTGGAAAATCCACTTGCAATAGTACAGGAATAGAATAAATCAAAAGCCAGGCCCGATATTCAGATGCTTTCCAATACTTTGAAGTATGTATAGGCCTAGGAGTTCGCCGGAATTCATAAGAGGGTTTAATGCGCAACAAAGCTTTACCAATTTCTTTCATTTTCCTACCAAGGTAAAATCTGGACTGGTGATACTTTGTGTCAAACCAAGAATTAAAAAGAGATTTAGTAACTCCTTCCAAAGCAGCATGCATGTAGTCTATAGGAACAGCATTGGTAAGGGAAATACTGGATATAATGATCCAATTTTTTTCTCTCCATAATCATGGTGCAAATATCTGAGCAGTTTGATACCAAGATCAATAATGTGGGGTATTTAGTTGCTGAGATACTTAAGATTTTGGGCAAGGTCGATGACCTTTTGAACTCTAAAAAGTTTCCCCCGCCCCCTTTTTGACCTAGCTTTTTTTTGGTAAATCTGGACACCCAAACCTACCAAAATCAGTTGAAACCTGCTTGTTTTAAAAATTTTCACAGATTGGATCTCAAAATGCTTAATTTTGGGATACTATATAAGGTCCTGGAAAAGTTATCAGATGTTACATACAAAGTGTGCCCCGTGGATGGTAAGAGAACCCATTGCAAAGTGATACATGTTAACCACCTCAAAGAATTCAAAGATTCATTAATGGCTGTACATAGGGTTCTTACTGTTGTTGATGGGGAAAGTGATGAATCTATTGATGCTAGTATTATTCCAGATAGTTTTAAAGGAAAAGATTTGACCAGTCATGAAATTTCTGCCCTCGATAATTGTTTTAGTAATCATACATCAGTTTTCAATAGCAACCCGGGTACAACTGCTACCACTTGTCATCACCCAAAACTAACCTCAGACATTCCAATATGGAGCCCCTCATATTCTATTCCACTTCGTTTAGAGAAAGCCTTTAAGTCGGAATTGGATAATCTCCTAGCCCTGGGAATTATAGAACCCTCAACCTCACAGTGGTCCAGCCCACCCATTCCAATCCTCAAAAAGGATGGGACAGTGAGAATTGTAGTAGACTTCCGTAAGCTAAACACAATGACGATATCTGAGCCCTTTCTAATGCCAACCACTGAGGAGATCATTGCCAGGCTAGGGAATGCTAAGTTTTTGTCGAAGCTAGACCTTTGCAAAGGGTTTCACCAGGTCCCTATGCATCCTGATGTCAAGCACCTCACAGCCTTTTCATGTCGCTATGGGAAATTCCAGTACAAAAAAATGCCCTTTGGCTTGAAAAATGCACCGGCTACATTCCAGCTGCTGATGCAGACCGTTCTGTTGCACCTAGAAGATTTTAGCTCAACATATATTGATGATGTAATAATATTCTCTAATTCTTGGTCGGAGCATATCAGTCATATAGAGTCTGTTTTGTCTCGTTTGGAACAACATGGGTTAACTGTAAAGAAGTCCAAATGTCTCTGGGGTTGCAAATCATTTGAGTTTCTTGGGTATATTGTTGGTAATGGCTCACTATCTATTCCGGATGCTCGTATCAACCAGTTTACGAACTTCGTACGTCCCAAGACTATTCATCAGCTGCGCTCCTTCATTGGATTGGCCAACTACTACCGGAAATTCATACCTTCATTTGCGGATATGTGTATACCACTGACTGAACACACAAAACGTTCTTCACCTAATACAGTATGGACGACTGACATGAACGATGCATTCTGTAATATCATTTCAGAAATTTGTGCTTTCACCAAATTAATTGTTCCATGTGATTCTGATTGTTTTTCAGTCCATTGTGATGCCTCCACCTGTGGTGTGGGTGGGGCACTTTGTGTATACAGGGATGATGCCTGGAAGCCAGTCTCCTTCTATAGCCAGCAGCTCCAGCAACGGGAAAAGAACTATTCAGTCACAGAGATCGAGGCTTTGGCCATGATTTGTTCCATCCAGCATTTTGCTTACTATCTCATAGGCTGAACATTCAAGGTCTTCACAGATCATAAAGCTCTCATTGACCTCTTCAACTCGCAGCACCTCAACAATCGATTGTGGCGATGGAAGGTGAAACTTCTCGACTACGACTTCAGCATCCAGTATGTTGAGGGCAAAGAAAACCCGCTCGCGGATTCTCTTTCCCGCCAGGGATGGACATCAGAATGACTACCGTCAAGCTCAGCGAGGGGATGTGTGGTGAAATAACCACACCTTCAGAATAAACTTGCATATAGAACTCACACACAAACATATACATTCATTCAGTTGCTCACATTTCCATCCGATTCACTAATTGTAACTTGAACACTGTAACTAATGCATTTATGTTATTTCCCTTCACTCCCATGTCCCTCTATACACCACCTTATGTTCTGAATCACTCACACCACATTCAGACAGTTTTCTATATATCTGGCTGTCTGCACTTCTGTAAGTCAGTTCTGGCTATATAGTATTGAAACCTACACTAAGTGCTGTGTCCAACAACCCCTCTAAGGCCTAATAACCTGAGGCTAGGACTAGGACTAAATCAGCCTGCTAGAACTCTGGTGGCAGCTTCCTTCTACCCGTCTCTGGTTATCCCCCCTGTTAACCTACCACATGGCCTATGGCTGTCATTTTGGCCGTGCATCCTGGGCCAGATGGATTAATTCGAGCTGTTACTATAAGAACAAACAAAGGTACTTATAAGCATCCCATATGCAAACTTGTCCCACTGTTGGATTCATCAGAACAAAGTCGACCATCTACTCCGCCCCAGGAGGATGTTCAGGCCACAGCCTGAATGATGACTGTCTGGTTATGACTATTCTTATTTGTCTGCCCCTCCCTCTGTTTTCGTCACCCCTTTATTCTATCACTTCACACTCATTGACTGTCAGACTAAACACCTATTCACACCTGGGCCCATAGCCTGGCCTATAAAAGGGTCAGGTTAGGTCCCTCAGTTCAGTTGCTGTTACTATTGTTGTTCTTCTTGCTACTACTTACATATCTTTAATTATAGTTCTTAAACATAATTCCTTTTTGTTTAGTGGGTGACTGTAGTTGAGCACTTAGCTAGGATTGTTAATCAAATGCTGGCACCAACTCAAGGAAAGGGAATAAGAGGTATTTTAAAATAGCCATAGCTATTTATAATTTGATCCAATTATCCACATTACCATTATTTAGAGTCTCTTTCATCGTGTGGAAAAAATATAGTGTATAGACTGATTGGGACTATTATTTATCATTTTGTTATTTGTCATCAGTGTCTTCTTTCACATTGTAATACTTGAATTTGTTACAGTGATAAAATATATCTCTAATAGACAACCGTTCTAACATCGTCAACACAAGATACCTTCTTGCTGGGACTGTCCATGGGACCATAGAAGATTCCTAGGGATTACACCTCTAATTTAACACCCCCTTCAATGTCCACACACTCCTCTCATTCCTAATTCATACTTTGGGCTCTCTCTCTTAGTTAACTAGATGATGTGTTTAATAAGTAAGTACTTCAAGTCTTGTTTACAAAGAAGAAAATTGTAATTATTATTCAGAAATAAATACATATATCTTAACTAACAGTTTAGTACCCTTAGTGACATGTACAAAGAGCAGAGAATGCTGAGAAGACAGTCTCATCATGGATATAAGTCCACTACTTCCCCAGCTTAGGACCATAATATTATTTGTTACTCAAATGTTGCATGAGTTAGTAATTATGCATAATGTACTCTATTAGAGTTCAACAATGTCACAGTGTAAGGGAAACTATTATTAGTTACTTGTTTAACTGACATATGTAGAACATATTGCATCTGACATGTGCTCTTCCTCTAAGGCTTTGTGAAAAATGACACACTCAGTTTCAACCTGGAATGGATGATTCATATTAAAAGGAAATGTCACACATTAACATGAAAATGATCACCAAGTGTTTATATGAAATCTTTTGATCAGTTAGATCAAAACAAAACGAATTCAACCCAAAATACAATAATCATGTTATTTATGAAATGAATAAAAATCTTATCATTTGAAGTAGCCTGCAATTCAATATAAAGTTCAATACTTCCTTTTTAAAGGTTGTTTCAGCAAACCATACATGCTACTATTATTATTAAAACCTAATATTTATGTAGACTGGCATGCTTGACATTATACATACGTCTGCTTCACCATTACTTCACACTCAAGCATTGCCTTCACAATATCTCACAGGAAAGCACACTATAATAAGTAACTAAATTAATTGGTTTATCTTACTCTGATGATAACTATGTCACAAGATAATAACAAGAGGAGTAAAATACTCGTGAGCATCAAACTGGTCTCTGGGTAGGAGTGACATATGAGTTGCTGCATATAAATGAAAGATATGAATATGCTGACTACATTTGTCTTAATTTAGTTTACACGAATAGTTCAACTCCAATGTCACTGCAGCTATCATGAAGAACTCTTTTTCTAGCACTGAAATATTCTTTTCCCAATTCATCGATGGCTGCAATCCTACTATTCTCAGAATCTGTTAACAGTATCAGCATGAATAATTATGTTCATTTACATAATAGTTTAAACTTGCTATATTAGCTATAGCTTCCAGCTAGTCTATCTACCTTCTTCACAAATCTGGCAGTTAGTGTCATCAGATCTCAAGCATACACTATTAACTGTTTGCATGGAATGTGTTGAATTCTTTATGTATGATTGTGTCTTACCAACAATGGAGATGTCATTTTAAAGTTCATATCTAAAATGATATCTCCATTGTTTGGTAAGACACAATCATACATAAAGAATATACTTTTACTAAGAAATAGACTAGCTTAAAACGTGAGCAAATAATTGAGTGCAGCCCGTGGTGGTGAAGTTTTCTTTCAAAGAAGTAAAGTTTCCCGTTGAAAATATATACTGGTGAGTGTTTCTGGCTACCTTCTCTTATGTAGACAGCATTTTCATGTGCCATTTTCATTGCTCGAGCTATATTGATGCCTGATTAAAATAGCTAATAGATTGCTTGTTCTTTTTGGTCTGAGATTATATTGTAATTACTAGGTGGCGATTAGTACAGCTGAGGGTTCGCACCTTTGGTGCTTCATTGTTATAGTAAGCTGTGGCTATAAATCTGGACATGGTTATAATATTTAGTAACTGATGAAGAATTGTTTGCACCCTCTCTTCCTATTGTATTAAAACCAATTATATTCATAGAGCAAGAATGCGCCACACTAAAAGAATATTAATTCAGCGAGCGAGCGAAGCGAGCGAAGCTGACTCTCAGTCGTGTTCAATTGAGATTTCAGATATATATATATATATATGTAGGTATGTATGCGTACGTCAAAAAATTTCGCCCGCGCTTCTAATTACGTAAGTTAGGTAAAGCGTTCTCAGTTCCGGTATTTTTCAATTAACGAGCACGGAGAATCCTGCTGCACTGCCTTACGCAACTTTGTTTCAACCAAAAAGTTTATAGCTACTCTCTTCTTGGCGAAAGACTGAATGGCAAATTGTCAAGCTGCGCTTCTTTGCCACTGCTTTCGAAGTTTATTCAGGTAATTCTGTTATTGTTAACTCTTCATGCCTAATCATTGCTATTATTTAGCGATTTCCTTCACAAATCACCTTTACCTATAATACTCATATATTTACTCGCTCGCCATGCATTTGCGCTATTCGAGCGCACCACTAGTATTTTGCGAAACTCATATTTGGGTGTGAACCGGTCTGGCTACTCGAAATACAAGTAGCTTACGGGAACGCCCCTATTTGAAGGCCGTCTTCATTTCTCTATATGGCGGAGAGTCAGCCGCAAGTTCGTAATGAGGTGAGCGTGCAGTTTGTAGCTTAGTGAATACCAGTGTTAATTGCTAGATGTAGACTGTTCGTTTTTCTAGCTGATTATTGGCTATCTGATTACTAGATCCAGTGTTTGTTTTTCTAGCTGATTACTAGATCCAGTGTTTGTGTTTCTAGCTGATTACTAGATCCAGTGTTTGTTTTTCTAGCTGATTACTAGATCCAGTGTTTGTTTTTCTAGCTGATTACTAGATCCAGTGTTTGTTTTTCTAGCTGATTACTAGATCCAGTGTTTGTTTTCTAGCTGATTACTAGATCCAGTGTTTGTTTTTCTAGCTGATTACTAGATCCAGTGTTTGTTTCTCTAGCTGATTACTAGATCCAGTGTTTGTGTTTCTAGCTGATTACTAGATCCAGTGTTTGTTTTTCTAGCTGATTACTAGATCCAGTGTTTGTGTTTCTAGCTGATTACTAGATCCAGTGTTTGTTTTTCTAGCTGATTACTAGATCCAGTGTTTGTTTTTCTAAGCTGATTACTAGATCCAGTGTTTGTTTCTCTAGCTGATTACTAGATCCAGTGTTTGTTTCTCTAGCTGATTAGCTGAGATCCAGTGTTTGCTGATTACTAGATCCAGTAGCTGATTACTAGATCCAGTGTTTGTTTCTCTAGCTGATTACTAGATCCAGTGTTTGTTTTCTAGCTGATTACTAGATCCAGTGTTTGTTTCTCTAGCTGATTACTATATCCAGTGTTTGTTTCTCTAGCTGATTACTATATCCAGTGTTTGTTTTTCTAGCTGATTACTAGATCCAGTGTTTGTGTTTCTAGCTGATTACTAGATCCAGTGTTTGTTTTTCTAGCTGATTACTAGATCCAGTATTTGTTTTTCTAACTGATTACTAGATCCAGTGTTTGTTTTTCTAACTGATTACTAGATCCAGTGTTTGTGTTTCTAGCTGATTTCTAGATCCAGTGTTGGTTTTCTAGCTGATTACTAGATCCAGTGTTTGTTTTTCTAGCTGATTACTAGATCCAGTGTTTGTTTTTCTAGCTGATTACTAGGATCCAGTGTTTGTTTTTCTAGCAGATTACTAGATCCAGTGTTGGTTTTCTAGCTGATTACTAGATCCAGTGTTTGTTTTCTAGCTGATTACTAGTTGGTTTTCTAGCTGATTACTAGATCCAGTGTTGGTTTTTCTAGCAGATTACTAGATCCAGTGTTGGTTTTTCTAGCTGATTACTAGATCCAGTGTTTGTTTTTCTAGCTGATTACTAGATCCAGTGTTTGGTTTTCTAGCTGATTACTAGATCCAGTGTTTGTTTTTCTAGTTGATTACTAGATCCAGTGTTTGTGTTTCTAGCTGATTACTAGATCCAGTGTTTGTGTTTCTAGCTGATTACTAGATCCAGTGTTTGTTTTTCTAGCTGATTACTAGATCCAGTGTTTGTTTTTCTAGCTGATTACTAGATCCAGTGTTTGTGTTTCTAGCTGATTACTAGATCCAGTGTTTGTTTTTCTAGCTGATTACTAGATCCAGTGTTTGTTTTTCTAGCTGATTACTAGATCCAGTGTTTGTTTTTCTAGCTGATTACTAGATCCAGTGTTTGTTTTTCTAGCTGATTACTAGATCCAGTGTTTGTGTTTCTAGCTGATTACTAGATCCAGTGTTTGTTTTTCTAGCTGATTACTAGATCCAGTGTTTGATTTTCTAGCTGATTACTAGATCCAGTGTTTGTTTTTCTAGTTGATTACTAGATCCAGTGTTTGTGTTTCTAGCTGATTACTAGTTCCAGTGTTTGTGTTTCTAGTTGATACTAGATCCAGTGTTTGTGTTTCTAGCTGAATACTAGATCCAGTGTTTGTTTTTGTAGTTGATTACTAGATCCAGTGTTTGTTTTTCTAGTTGATTACTAGATCCAGTGTTTGTTTTTCTATCTGGTTACTAAATCCAGTGTTCCTCAATATCTGCATTCTCGTGTACCCAGACAATTAAAGTTGCAGTGAGCGTATGCATAAGCATAAGTTGGTAGTAGTTGCCACATTATTAATCTATAACAATAATACACATGTGTGTCAGTAATGACGACAATGATGGTGACCGACGACGGTGTGTTTAATCATGTATGCATACAGTCATGAATTTGTGACTGTCGTCGTCCTGTAAGAGTTAATAGAATTCATAATCATGAGTATAATTCATAATATATCTGAACATTATTACATATCCATCCTGACTTGAGTTTTTCTTTGGTCCCAACGTGTCTGGATATTGGAGTAAGTACTGTATAGGTAAAAGTTCAAAAAAGTAAAGTGATTCTAGATAAAGTTTGGAAACTGGGAATTTTATTACAGCTACTTTAATCCAGAAGTATATGATGAATGTTTTCAATTCAAATATTAATATTCAATTAATATTATGTCAACTATCCCACAAATTTTTTGTGATTGTGTGATTACTTTTATGGTAAAAGGTACCTGAAGTTAATGTTCATGAACTGTAAATTTTGTCAGATGCTTAAACCAGGAATCTATAGTATGTCCATGTTGAGTTGGCGTGACCACAATAATTGCGGCAAAAGAGGAATGCACTTGGCGAAACCGAAAACCATTTAAGGTCACATGACAGTAGTAGCTCAAACACACGAAAACGTCGACGCCCACAGTAATAATGGGGCGTGTCTAAGGTGCGCATTATTACCATGAGTTTACTTGTTGACGTGAAAAAGAAGCTGTCAGTTTTTTACGCTACTGTATTCAATATATGCCCAGTTATAACTAATCACTCGTAGTTTATCGTTTATACGAGCTTCTAGCCGTGCGCTAAAACTGGCTGAAGGTTGCGGAGGGTGATCCGGAGCTACTAATGTAGCACAAGTCTTGGAGGAAAAGAACCCAGGACTGCAGCTGAACGCCTCCTCAAGTAAGTCTGATTGTTGTGTGCTTAGCATGTATTTAAACTCTATTCTTACTTTCTTGGTGTGAGGAACTTCTGAAATACTCAACAGTAATGTGAAGATTCCAGTACATCACCTACACCTTTAGCTATGGCCACACACATTCCAGTATTACTTTGTCCTTCACACTGAATCATTCATTCATATCATTAATTTATTCTTGGTTTTACTATATTATTTTCTATCTACTTGTTAAATTTCAATTTTTTTAATTATAAAAAAATTGACATAATATTAATATAATTTTATGACGACATACAATATATATTATATAATTTTATGATAGACATAGACATGAAATTGTGGTAGCTACAAGCAGCAGTTAAATTTGGAGGGTGGTCAATAGCATCCCCATAACCATAGAGAACTGTACCTATATAGACATGAGGAGTAATGGACAGCTAAAGCATTAATAGTAGCATACAGAGTCTATGATGAATTGTATATCTTATTATCTTGGTCAGCAAACAGTAAATTGGCTGAGTTTCTAAATAAATAGGCCCCATTTAAACTGGTAAGAAAATCTGAGTTGACAAACAACCCGTGTTACAAATGTACCTCACATTGTAGTTTGCTCTTGTTAAGTAGCCTTGAATACAACAAAGTCCTGAGCCTAAAAATGATGAACCAGAATGTCTAACAGAAGGGTAGAAACGAAGTCACCAAACTACGACTGCTTTTTGTTTGCAATTGTCTCCGAGGTACTGCGCACGTGGTTGCCCGGTTTGAGTGTGACTAAATCCCACCGCGTGTAGCGCTCAAACCGGGGCCAACCACGTGCGCAGTACCTCAGAGACAATTGTAACAAAAAGCAGTCGTAGTTTGGTGAATGTAGTTTAACGTAGTTAAACGTAGTTAACGAAGATGTAGCCCACGCATCACACGCGCCCAGGAAAAGGTCGGCAGAGGACCTGTGAGTACGGCGACCATGCGCTAAGCGGTCACACGTGAAGCAATGGCACCCGGGCACCAGTATATTAGTCCTGATAGCTAGCAGCTACTGATAGCCACTGTTCTCAGTGCTGGTAGCCCTAGCCTAGCAGCTACCTGATACCGCTAGTCTGCTGGGGGCCCATGAGTTTACAACTTGCAATTCTCATCAGGTAAAATAGTATGCCCAATGGCTGTTCCACCACAGGCACTATTAGCTCTCTAAGGATGGCTGCTCGTCAGTGGTGGTATTATTGGAATAGTAAGGGGCTGATTGTACTCTAAATAATTAGTTTTCTGCAGGTCAGGTTGGATATATGGGATCTAAACCACCAGTTAGTGGTGAATGGCCTTCATTGATACTTACAGATGCAATCAGCAGAAAACAGTAATTCTATGGCTCGACAATACATGGGCATGCTGCCAGTTCAGTTGCCTTGCTTAGCTAGTGCAGTTGGGATAAGAGTTGGACTCTAGTCCTGATGCTGTTTCTCTACCCACAGTCACAACCCCTAGATCACAAGGGCACGCTGAACCCTCGCTATGGTCAGGCGTAGGCCTTCATTACATGTGTGGGGTGTGTTGCCGGCTCCCACTCTCTGCTTTATAACCTTCATTCAAAAAAAAAAAAAATGATCATTATTGTCCAGTGCATGTTAGTAACTATCTGCAGTATGTGGCCAGACCCTCTCACGGTGTTGCTAAGGTTGGCTCTGTCAAAGTGAGCGGTATTCTCGAAGCAGAAACTCCTGAATCAGTCAGGTGCATGCTGTAATTGATATTTATGCTGCCATGAGAGTGTTACATGAGAAGAGGTGGAACAAATAGGGGTTACATAATGAATGAGATTAGAGAATGAACTGTAGTGCTGGATGCAGTGTTTTAGGACTCATAAGCTACACTATACTATTGTCGGTGTGGCATTATAATATATAACTTGGGTAGTACTGGTAATTAGGGTTAGATCTCCACCTAGTAGAGGTGTGACGGTCCGTCGGGGCCCCCTTAAAAGCATCTATGTAGGGCACGCTGCCCTTCACTCTATTGGTACTGGACTTATTCTCACACTATTACACTCACTGCCTGTCTATTCTCACACGATCAGGCTCTCTGCCTGTCTATTCTTGCACTATCAAGCTCTCTGCCTGTCTATTCTCACATGACCAGGCTCTCTGCCTGTCTATTCTTGCACTATCTGGCTCTCTGCCTGTCTATTCTCACATGATCAGGCTCTCTGCCTGTCTATTCTTGCGCTATCAGGCTCACGGCCGTCTATTCTCTCACTATCAGGCTCACTGCATGTCTACACACTCTCACTCGCAGGCTTGCTGCCTATCTATTCTGTCACTCTTGTTCTTATCCATTCTCACATTCAGACTGGCTGCCTATCTAGTGGCACTTTGTCATGCTTTATTCGTGCACTCTCAAACTCGCTGCCATCTGTTCTTGCACTATCAGACTTGCCTACCTAATCTCGCACTTAGGCCCAGGGCCTATATATTCTTGCATGCACTATCGGGCTTGCTCGCCTGCGTATTCTCAAGCTCACTGCCTATCTACTCACAAGCTCACTGCCTATGTATTCTCAGGCTCACTGCTCATGTATTCTTAGGCTCACTGCCCATGTATTCTTAGGCTCACTGCATATCTAGTCAGAGGCTCATGCCTAGGTATTCTCAGGCTTGCTGCCTATCTACTCACAAGCTCACTGCCTATGTATTCTCAGGCTCGCTGCCCATGTATTCTTAGGCGCACTGCATATCTAGTCAGAGGCTCACTGCATATCTAGTCAGAGGCTCACTGCCTAGGTATTCTCAGGCTCGCTGCCTATCTATTCTCAGGCTTACGGCCTATCTAGTCACAGGCTCCCTGCCTATGTATTCTCAGGCTCGCTGCCTATCGGTTCTCAGGCTCACTGGCTATATATTCTCAGGCTCACTGCCTATGTATTCTCAGGTCACTGCCTATCTGTTCTCAGGCTCACTGCCTATGTATTCTCAGGCTCACTGCCTATGTATTCTCGGGCTCACTGCCTATGTATTCTGGGGCTCGCGGCCTAGGTATTCTTAGGCTCACTGCCTAGGTATTCTCAGGCTCACTGCCTATGTATCCTCAGGCTTACTGCCTATGTATTGTCAGGCTCACTGCCTATGTATTCTCAGGCTTGCTGCCTATGTATTCTCAGTCTCACTGCCTATGTATTCTCAGGCTTGCTGCCTATCTAGTCACAAGCTCACTGCCTATGTATTCTCAGGCTCACTGCCCATGTATTCTTAAGCTCACTGCCTAGGTATTTTCAGGCTCACTGCCTATGTATTCTCAGGCTCGCTGCCTATCTATTCTCAGACTCACTGCCTATCTATTCTCAGGCTCACCGCCTATGTACTCTCAGGCTCACTGCCTATGTATTCTCAGACTCACTGCCTATCTATTCTCAGGCTCACTGCCTATGTACTCTCAGGCTCACTGCCTATGTATTCTCAGGCTCACTGCCTATGTATTCTCAGACTCACTGCCTATCTATTCTCAGGCTCACTGCCTATGTACTCTCAGGCTTGCTGCCTACGTATTCTTAGGCTCGCTGCCTATGTATTCTCAGGCTCGCTGCCTATCTATTCTCAGACTCACTGCCTATCTATTCTCAGGCTCACTGCCTATGTACTCTCAGGCTCACTGCCTCTGTATTCTCAGACTCACTGCCTATCTATTCTCAGGCTCACTGCCTATGTACTCTCAGGCTTGCTGCCTACGTATTCTTAGGCTCACTGCCTATGTATTCTCAGGCTTGCTGCCTATCTATTCTCAGACTCACTGCCTATCTATTCTCAGACTCACTGCCTATGTACTCTCAGGCTTGCTGCCTACGTATTCTTAGGCTCACTGCATATCTATTCTAAGGCTTACGGCCTATCTAGTCACAGGCTCACTGCCTATGTATTCTCAGGCTCACTGCCTATGTATTCTAAGGCTCACTGCCTAGGTATTCTCAGGCTCGCAGCCTATCTATTCTCAGATTCACTGCCTATCTATTCTCAGACTCACTGCCTATGTACTCTCAGGCTTGCTGCCTACGTATTCTAGGGCTCACTGCCTATGTATTCTCAGGCTTGCTGCCTACGTATTCTAGGGCTCACTGCCTATGTATTCTCAGGCTTGCTGCCTATCTACTCACAAGCTCTCTGCCTATGTATTCTCAGGCTCACGGCCCATGTATTCTTAGGATCACTGCATATCTATTCTAAGGCTTACGGCCTATCTAGTCACAGGCTCACTGCCTATATATTCTCAGGCTCGCTGACCTTCTATTCTAAGGCTTACGGCCTATCTAGTCACAGGCTCGCTGCCTATCTATTCTCAGGCTCGCTGCCTATATATTCTCAGGCTCGCTGCCTATCTATTCTAAGGCTTACGGCCTATCTAGTCACAGGCTCACTGCCCATGTATTCTCAGGCTCGCTGCCTATATATTCTCAGGCTCGCTGCCTATATACTCTCAGGCTCGCTGCCTATCTATTCTCTGGCTCGCTGCCTATCTATTCTCAGGCTCGCTGCCTATCTATTCTAAGGCTTACGGCCTATCTAGTCACAGGCTCGCTGCCTATCTATTCTCAGGCTCGCTGCCTATATACTCTCAGGCTCGCTGCCTATCTATTCTCAGGCTCGCTGCCTATATACTCTCAGGCTCGCTGCCTATATATTCTCAGGCTCGCTGCCTATCTATTCTAAGGCTTACGGCCTATCTAGTCACAGGCTCGCTGCCTATCTATTCTCAGGCTCGCTGCCTATATACTCTCAGCCTCGCTGCCTATCTATTCTCTGGCTCGCTGCCTATATATTCTCAGGCTCGCTGCCTATCTATTCTAAGGCTTACGGCCTATCTAGTCACAGGCTCGCTGCCTATCTATTCTCAGGCTCGCTGCCTATATACTCTCAGGCTCGCTGCCTATCTATTCTCTGGCTCGCTGCCTATCTATTCTCAGGCTCGCTGCCTATCTATTCTAAGGCTTACGGCCTATCTAGTCACAGGCTCACTGCCCATGTATTCTTAGGCTCGCGGCCTATATACTCTCAGGCTCGCTGCCTATCTATTCTCTGGCTCGCTGCCTATCTATTCTCAGGCTCGCTGCCTATCTATTCTCAGGCTCGCTGCCTATCTATTCTAAGGCTTACTGCCTATCTAGTCACAGGCTCACTGCCCATGTATTCTAGGGCTCGCTGCCTATATATTCTCAGGCTTGCTGCCTATGTATTCTGGGGCTCGCTGCCTAGGTATTCTCAGGCTCACTGCCTATGTGTTCTGGGGCTCGTTGCCTATATATTCTCAGGCTCGCTGCCTATCTATTCTCAGGCTCACTGCCTATGTATTCTCAGGCTCACTGCCTATGTATTCTGGGGCTCGCTGCCTAGGTATTCTCAGGCTCACTGCCTAGGTATTGTCAGGCTCACTGCCTATGTTTTCTCAGGCTCACTGCCTATGTATTGTCAGGCTCACTAGCTATGTATTCTCAGGCTCACAGCCTATGTATTCTCAGGCTCACGGCCTATGTATTCTCAGGCTCACTGCCTATGTATTGTCAGGCTCACTGCCTACGTATTCTCAGGCTCACTGCCTACGTATTCTCAGGCTCACTGCCCAGCTATTCTCAGGCTCACTGCCTATGTATTCTCAGGCTCACTGCCTAGGTATTCTCAGGCTCACTGCCTATGTATTCTCAGGCTCGCTGCCTATTTGTTCTGAGGCTCTCGTATGCATCTACACGGCGCCCACTCAATTATCCCATTACGCAATCAGGACATGCTCCTTCTCACTTGTGTCTGTTGCTGCCTCCACCAGGCACACCCACTGTTATTACTAAGACACGGTCACTTGACTGAATAGCTAATGCCGGCTTGGGGAGGGTTGAACAGTAGTACTAGGATACAGGAGTAAGTCATGGAGTCACACGCCACTTGACTATGGCAAGAGTGGTGTAGAGAGTAGTGATGGTACTGTTAGCACGTAAGGTTAGATTCTCCACCCAATAGGGGTGTGGCGGTCAGACAGATCATGCCTGGGGTATGGGGTCCGTCACGTATTAACCACTACTGTCTCCTTCACCCGACGGCCACTACCCTGGTTGTGTTCCTAGAGTCTACTTAGACTTCAGTGTGCAGTGAAAGCAGGTGAGTTGGGAGTATACAGTACTCACCAGTCCTGGTTTACTGAAGCTGTGCCCATTCGGGTTACCCGAGACAGACATGGTGGCTGGAGTCATCCAAGTACCAGGCACTGATCACAACTCCAAGGTCGGTGGCACCACTCCCTTCTCTAAGGAGCCAATACGTAGTCACTGGATGGCCACATCACAAAGTCAGTGAGAGGGAGAAGGTTGGGGGTCATGGGTAGTTCAGCAGTACTCTTGTCATAACGCTCAGTTCTCAATGTGTATGCTTGTCTGTACTTACTTTCACAGGTATACAGCCTACTACCATTGGTAAGAGAGCTGTCAACCCCCTTTCCTAACCTATTACTTATAGCCTTGGGGGTATAGGCCGCCTCCTGCGGCCCTTTGGGGGACTCCGGCGATGCAGGGCAATTAATGCTAATTGCCACTGACCTGCCGAGTCTCTCACCCCCAAGGCCACACAGGGGGGTGGGTCCAAGGTCATACCGCTGCCTCACGCAAGGAGCATGCGCACACATGACTGCGGGCTCACATCAGCTCAGACTGCCAATCTGTAGTTTAGGAGGACGACAGCAGGTAACCTTACCAATAAGGCGAATTGTAGTTAAATGTAGTTTAACGTAGTTAAACGTAGTTAACGAAGATGTAGCCCACGCATCACACGCGCCCAGGAAAAAGTCGGCAGAGGACCTGTGAGTACGGCGACCATGCGCTAAGCGGTCACACGTGAAGCAATGGCACCCGGGCACCAGTATATTAGTCCTGATAGCTAGCAGCTACTGATAGCCACTGTTCTCAGTCCCACCACGTCCCCATTTCAAACCACCTAATTAAGGATAGCTAGAAATACTCCATCCAATTCTTTGGATGTGATTTGAGCTGGGGGGACTCCGGCGATGCAGGGCAATTAATGCTAATTGCCACTGACCTGCCGAGTCTCTCACCCCCAAGGCCACACAGGGGGGTGGGTCCAAGGTCATACCGCTGCCTCACGCAAGGAGCATGCGCACACATGACTGCGGGCTCACATCAGCTCAGACTGCCAATCTGTAGTTTAGGAGGATGACAGCAGGTAACCTTACCAATAAGGCGAATTGTAGTTAACTTCGTTTCTACGTGTGGTTTTATTTATTCCCATAGACTTTCTATTGAGTTTTGAAACTGCACTTTCCCGCCGGCTCTGAAGTTTTTAAAGGGAATGTTTTGGACCTCAGCACGAGCTTTCGAATGGTACAAACCCCAGAAGCGTAGCTATTTCCGTTCAAAAGTTATTAACCGTTTTTACCGCGCCAACTCAACTTGGACATACTAGCTATGAAAGTCTAAAAGTATGTTTAAAAATTATTATATATAATGGCTTAACCCTAATTAGCAGCTTATTTTGTTAAAGTTGTTGCATTTGCATGGCATGGATCATCAATTTGTGCCATTTATGGTCTAGCAAGCCGCATACATAATGTGATGTCAAAACAGAGTGCATGCACACTTTGTGGAGCTGGTTTGTAGTGCCTAGCAGGACATCGTAAGATAGTTTACTAGCACCGACTGTATATTCTATTGCTGACCAAGCCCCTGCTTACTCATTTCACAGTGACTGTTACTGGATCTTGAGTGGTTCTTCTGTTCTGGAAACGTGGAAACTGTAAAACAGTATATAAGATGTGTTGTTAAGGTGACAATACTTGTCATTGAACAAAATACAGACATCATTATAGCATACTTACCAAGTTATAATCAAATATGCCTTCACACAATCCACATTGCAAGATTTTATTTAGCTAGCGACTTTCTATATCTTAAATTTTCACGTGGTATCCAGAACTCATGCTGACTGAGTTTGCATTTCAGAGACATACTTCAGTTGTAACTAAATTACCATCGCCATTATTGTATATAAACATATGTGTGATATAGAGTATAGACTCATTACTACATTGAGGAATGACATATAGCAATACCTTTATTGAGCAATTATTTAACATAGTATTGTGAGCTGATGAAGGACTTTGAGTCCGACACCTTCCCTTATTGTTTCAGAACCAACTATGGCAAATAATTGCTCAATAAAAGTATTGTACATCATATGTGTGATATATTTATTATGCATCTGCACGAAACATTTCTCATGACCGAGTAGAAACAGTTGGTTAAATTGATGAACATTTCAGACATGAATTTTACACTCTTGTCTTGTCCAGTTGCTGGTGTCTTTTTGTGAGCATGCCTAGATAGGACTCTCCCTCTTTTTTTTTCCCAGTTACTGGTGCTTTTACTGAATTCCAACAATCACACTTTTTAATCAGGTCTCCACTCTGCAAATCTTCCACCAGCTAATTAGAGTCGATTTCTTAATACAAAGCTCATAAACTTGTAAACACAATATCAAAAAACAAATTTAATATTCCTAGAAGCGAGGCATAAGGTAAACTGAAAAAAAATGAAAATGATAATGAAGTCGACCACCAATCTCCATACCATTTTCTTCTCCTTTTTTACCATTGCACTCACCTGCTGTTCTACTGAATATGTTGTGCAAGCCCAACATAGTTTGCCGTGTGGTACGGTGTCGTCATTTCAGAATCACTAACATTTCTCGTGTGGTACTGATCGTCATGTCATGGCTTATTATAACTTGAAATAATTATTAGTTGATATCAAGTGCGCTGGGTGGTGATCCCACCTTAGATCACTGCGAGGCCAGGAATAACTCAAGTGGTAGCCTACCATCTCGGTGCGACCACAACAGAATAAAAACTAGTGATGCGCTCTAATAGCACAAAATAGTGAAGTGAGCGATGCATGTTCCCTTCAAGAGTAGTTGAGTCTACAGCTGTATCAAGTAGATTGGTACCTTAATCCTCAGGAATAGTCTAATAAATAAATTAGGAACATTTAATGGCTTTTCAAAAAGAAAGATTCTTTACTTTGCTACCTGTTTCTGTTTCGTTTTAGCTCTCCTCCTCCTTGCCCTGTCTTTTTCATTTCTTATATCTCTCTTTACTAATTTTTCTTCTGGAGTTTCTAACGCCCTCAAAGCTCTTGACCGAGCGTTTCTAACGTTTTGTCTCTCTTCCGCAGAATTTGTTTCACTGGGCATCGCTACTTCGTACGGCGGGTAAACAAAACAAAATGTTGCTAAGAAGGTTACCCGGCCCGCGCAAGCGCGTAGGAGAAAATGTGCAAACATACGCCCACGCAAGAACAAAAACAATTCCTAGACCTAACTCAATCGCGGACTCATTAATATTTTTTCCCTGTTGTTTAGTGTACACTATTTAAACATGAGAAGAAACAGCACATTCTCTCATTGTGTGTTTGAATATCATGTTGTTGTTTTGTGTGTGTTTATATGTTTATTTAGCATTGGTGCTACATATTGTGTTTTATGTTTGTTACTTTACAATTTTATACTGCTGTTTTTACTAATTATTTAACATCATGTTTGTATGTTTGTTGTGTGTATATTGCATACAAATTTTATGTTTGTATGTCATAGAGATATTTTTAGTACAGTACGTGTGTGCATTTGTCGAGATAGTGAAATTAAATGTTTGTGTGTTTATTTTCTACTAAGTTTAATTAATGTATTCTTGTTTGTTAGCATTATTTTCAGTTTACCGAAATGTTTATACTTTGTGTTGCTTATATAAAATCAATTTGTTTATGTTTTTTGTTTGTTTGTAATTGGCGAGCGAGCGTAGCGAGCGAGACACTTACAGGGGTAAAAATGAAAAAATCGGGGATGTTTGTTTGTATATATGTTTGGATGTACGTATGTCATTTTGTACTTTGACCCTCGCGTTTTTGTGTTAATTATGTGGTCGACCCCGTCCCAAATTGCACTAAACAGAATCCTCTGGTTTATCGATCAGTACCCGTATCACCCTAGAAATTGAATTGTTTACCGTTTTGAATTCTTTTGCGGTGTCAGTTAAAACTTGAAAACTTAAGGGACTTCCATTCTATTCGAGTTAGTGGCGGTGGTAGTCATGCGCTCTTTGTCAAATGTTTGAATCGTGCGCAACAGAGTTACTTGAATACATTGTCCACTAGACTACCGCGAAGGTAAGTCTGTGTAGGTGCATGTCCAGTTGTGTCAAAGCATTGTGTGTTACAACCACTACTTAGCTAAAGAATATCACAAAGAAAACTTTTAAATAACGTGTATTGTTTTATGCTTCAATTCAAGCAGTTGCAGAGAGTTGTTACCATGGCACTGAAATCCCTTTACCGTGTATGCTAAATTTAAAAACTGGACCTTATTTTCAGTAGCTTCAGTGTTAGAAGTCAGAATCATTCATATAAAAATAGTATAGTCTTTAGGCTCGCTCGCCATTTGTGCTCAAGCACACCACTAGTATACTTGTTGTCTAATATTAAGTTTGTTTGTGTGTTTGCATTTAAAGTCTCATATTAAATAAATAGTAATGTTTGCTTGTTTGTCATAGTTCTTTATTAATTATATATTTATTTGTATTTAGAGAAATCTCCTTCATCCTTTAGCCTCACTTCACTGGGAAAACTGCCATAAATGGAGTAGCAGAGTTTGGCCTACACAGTGTGCAGTACTACATAACAAAGTATTAGTACTGGATTATATTTATGACAAACTTCACATCTCTACTGACCTGCACTCATGGACTACTACTAGAGCACCATATAGTGACCCGTCGCTAACTACCTACCAGTCTAAGTTTGTATTGGTTGGTGGATATCATCCTTCGACTGGCAAACTCATTAACACTCTGTTGACTAGTACTACTGGTCGAGACTGGAAGACATCGCTACCTGCCATGCCTACTCATCGCTACTACACATCATCAGTTAGTGGAGGATCACCAGAGGTCCTGGTCGTGGCAGGTGGGTGTGGCTCACATCAAGAGGAGTTGGACGTAGTGGAAGTTCTACTCAACAACCAATGGACGGCTGCAGACTCACTTCCTATTCCATGCAGGAAGATGCGATCAACATTCCATGAAGGCAACTTCTACTTCACAGGAGGAGCGGAGAAGATTATATATATATGCAGTTTAGAGTCTCTCATAGCATCTGCTAGTAATGGCAAGACAAGAAGACGACGAATATGGAGGACAGTAACCACACCTATTTCCACCTATGCTATTGCCTCCTATATATCGAATCTAATCAGCATCAATGAATATTCTACCATTAGAAGTTACTCCAACTACTCAGAGAAGTGGATTGAGACTACGAGTGAGGGAGATAAACAATATCAGAATAATAATAATAATGGAATGATAGCTACAGCATTCTTGTCTACTGGGCAGTTGGTGGTTGCTAGAAGAGAAGGAGTATATAAAGCAACTTTGTCAGGTTAGTGTGTATCCCCTCTAGACGCCCTGTGACTGATACAGTGACATTGGCTTCTTTTCTGCATGTCTCCTATAGGAACAACTAAAGCTGGGCTCTATTTTATAACACATTTTCTATAATTTTAACCATAATTAAGTCCCATAATTATTTTTTAAGTGGGAAAAATGAAAACTAAGCTTCCTACCTTCTCTCTCTTTTTCTTTCCTTCTAAGTTTATACCACTGCAATAACTTGTATTTTTGTATTTGTGTTATTAATAAGTGTACTATGTTGTTGTTATGTAGTGATATCCTATTCACCAGACAACCAGTTCCCATCCAATGTCCTGTCCAGACTAGAGGCAGTGATGGGCATTGATATTGTGTCTGTACTGGCCAACAGTTATTCTCAACTATCAAAATCTACTGGAGTAGGACTGACAGTCCGTGACCCACAGAAAGTTCCTGAGTATTACGTGACTAGGCTTCTTGTCACATGGTGTGAACGACGTCATCCAACATGGCAACATCTACTAGAGGTCTTACAAAATATTGGACTAACAGAGCTGAGTCAGCAAATAGACGCATTCATGAGAGGTAAGAATAGCTTAAGACTAAAATGAAAGATAACAGACTGCACTCTAAAATACTACTCAAATGTTGTGGTAGATACTAATCTGTTTTTAATGCTGTGTAGTGTTTAGTGGCTTTCATCAAAGTGTTTCATTTACAGCACTCTATATGCAAATACACTTTATGTTAGGAATTTTCAAGTATGAAGATGCATACAAACACTTCATTGTTTCCAAGGATGTGCTGGAGCTTCTGTCTTTAAAGTTTATGTTCCTGGGTCCTCCACGACAAGGCAAGAGTACAACTCGCCGTCGCCTTATGAAAGAGATCATAGATCTTCTGTCAGCAAAAGAAGAGGAACAGATTCATGGCAGCACAGGCACAGTGGAGTGTTGCTCCAATATGTTAGTCCAAGGCTCGTCTGATCCAACTACAGGAGATAGGACAGCATACTGGACCATTGTTCAGAATCTTATTGAAGAAGCATCTCTACTCTTTCATAGTCTTAAAGATAATCTGGAGGTTGAATCCACCACTTCTGAGGCTACAGCTGATTCCAATGTAAGTAGTGCAACCACGGCAGAGGTCAGTCAGGCTAGCAGTACAGAGCTGTCTCATCCTGTGGAAAAGCCACCTCAACCTTCATTATTGCAGAAGATGATGGTAAAGTTGAAATCTTTTACCCAAGGTAAGCATAAGGAATCTTCTCCACTCTCAACTACACCTGTCCTACTAGCTGATAAAGTGGTGACATCACAAGATTATTCTGAAATAGCTGCCATATTAGAGAGAGTGTCTAAACAACCACAGTTTGTAGAAGAAGTGAAGCATTCGTTCAAAGCTTTCTTGAGAATGGAGGACACTGGAGGGCAGCCTGAGCTGATGGACATGCTACCAGCACTTACCATAGGACCTGGCCTCTACTTGCTGTTCTTTAGCTACAAATTCAAGTTAGATGAAGAGTATCGAGTCTTTTATCAGAGAGCTTCAGGAGAGACAACTGCACCACAGAACTCTGAGTTTACTCTGCAAGAAATGCTTTTGCGTACTCTGGCCAGTATAACTTGTTTCAGTTCCTCCACCCATCTTCATCCTCAGCCAGGAGCAGACAGTTCAGCTATTGGTGAGATACTTGAGTCCTCCAAGTCAGTAGTGTACTTAGTGGGTACTCACAAAGACAAGGTTTCTGAGGAAGTCATTGCTACAGTCGACTCACAGCTTCAAAAAGTGATTCGAGACACTGACTCCTACGAACAAGGCATAGTTCAGTTCTGCTCAGAAGATAAGCTTGTTGTTTCTCTGGACAACATGGGAGGCGGAGCAGAAGAAATCCACCACTTGCATCAGGTACTGGAGAATGCTATAGAGAAACATTTTAAAAAGCTGAAAATTCCAGCTGTGTGGCTTCTATTCAGCTTGTGTCTTCGCATGAGAGAGGTGAGGACAGCCAGCCTGGAGACCTGCTTGGCCTTGTCCCATGCCTTCAATATGACACCTTATGAGACCAAAACAGCTCTGTGGTTTCTTCACCACCATGCCAGTGTTCTGATGTACTTCCCCAATGTGCCTGGTTTGGAAAACCTGGTCATCATCGACATCCAGGTAGTGTATGACAGTATCACTGGAGTCATTCTTAAAGCCATGAGTTTTGATAGCGTAGGTCAGGCTACAGCCAAGAGATTCAGGAAGACAGGTCGATTCACCATGAAAGATTTGAAATCAGTTACAACTGACATTTCAGGAGATGTCATTCCACCTGAGCAACTAGTAGCTTTGCTAGCATATCTTCACATCATAGCTGAGATTGTGGCAGTTGGATCTTCTGATACTAACTCAGTCTTAGAAGAAGAGAAAGAATACATTATGCCTTGCGTGTTAGAAAATACTAGTGCAAAGGAACTTGATTTATTCCACAAAGAGTCCTATAGCTCGTGTGTTGTGGAGCCTCTCTTGGTATACTTCAGTAGTGGGTTTACTCCTATGGGACTCTTTCCTGCTGTAATGGCTTGTCTCATATCCAACAAGGTTTTCTTTCTCATTAGAGAAGGTGTCAAGAAAAACATGGTGCAATTTTTGTATGGATCAAATTCAATTCGTGTAACATTTATATCTCGATGTAAATATTTTGAAGTCGTAGTTTCTTGTGATCCTACTTTCCAAGACTCCATTCACCATGAATGTGCTGCTCTAAAACAAGAAATAGAGGGCACTCTAAAGGAGGCTAGTTCCAGAATGAACTACAACAGCTCCATGGACTACCAGTTTGCCTTTGACTGTCATTCACATGACGGAGGGAATCATGTTGGGATTATCAATGGAGCAAACTCTGTTCCCAAAGTCATGAAATGTCTCCTCAATCCAGACAATCCACAAGTAGTTGTACTCACTAATAAACATCTCATTTGGTATGGACAGGTATGCAGTAATAGACTACGTATTCTAACTTGTATTAATTAACTCTCATATATATGACATTAGAAGTATGACAAGAAAGATCCTGTGGTTGAGATCTCTGACAGTAAGTCAAGTTATTGTTTGTAAGTATAATTGAAGATGTTTTATTATTAGGTGGCAATAACTTGAGTGTATTTCTGAGTGTGTATCCTGACTTGGTCCTCTCAGTGAAGCCTTGTGTTATGACAGTAGCTGATCACTGCTACAGTATTGGACTCATAACTGAAGATGCCTATGACCAAGTCATCCAGCGAGTGGACTTGATTGACAAGCACAAAGCAAGAATTCTTTTAGGCAACGTTCGTACAGTCTTATCATCTAGACCCTCAGCTCTCAAGGAGTTTGTTACTGTATTGTACCAAACAGGAGAATGTAATGATGTGGCAGATAAAATACAGCAACAGCTCCAGTAAGTATATTGCTATTAATGTAGTATTGGAATTATTGTATTGTTTATGTGATAGAATTATGGATTGAGATGCAACAGAATCCAGCACTACACTCAGGACTAGTATTACTTTATCACAATTTACATTGTTTTATGATGCACACTATATTTCAAATTATAGCAGTTACATTGAATTGTAAATTGTTGTTTCTTTAAATTATTTTTTTATTAAAAAAAAAGAGTAATAACGTTGTAAGTTTCACTTGCTTTACATTCTTAAACACTTGGGACATGGTGTGTCTACATGTTGTCATGGTTACTACTCCATTCTACTCTCAAACTGGAGAAAACTTTCACAAGTGTGGTAAAGGGTTGTCTTACCCTCTATGTATCTTTCTCACTCAACTGTTAATACTGCACCATAACAAGTTAACACAGAGATTACTGCCTCTAAGTCGTCTCCCTCAATTGTTGTTTTGTGGAATGTTGTTATGTATATGCCAAAATGATTGGAATGTGAGTGTGATGAGTAGGAGGAGTTTGACATTGGGTAAGGTGTGTCCATGTTCAGGTAGTCTTGACCCTCTTGGCATGAAAACTTAAGGGACTATTCGAGTTAGTGGCGGTGGTAAGTCAATGCGCTCTTTGTCATGGTTATAAGCCGTGCGCAACAGTATTTACTTGAAAATACATTGTCCACTAGACTACTGCGAAGGTAAGTCTGTGTAGGTGCATGTCCAGTTGTGTCAAAGCATTGTGTGTTACAACCACTACTTAGCTAAAGAATACCACAAAGAAAACTTTTAAATAACGTGTATTGTTGTTTTTTTTGTTTTTTTCCTTCCAAGCAGTTGCAGAGAGTTGTTACTATGGCACTGAAATCCCTTTACCCTGTATGCTAAATTTAAAAACAGGACCTTATTTTCAGTAACTTCAGTGTTAGAAGTCAAAATCATTCATATAACAATAGTATAGTCTTTAGGCTCGCTCGCCATTTGTGCTCAAGCACATCACTAGTATTATATACAAGTTACATACTAAGGAAAAAACAAACAAACAAACAAACATTTCCATGGTCACTTCTATAATATCCAGCATAACAGTTGATAGTTCTGCATTGTTAAACAAGTCTAACCATTGGTCATCATTTACTTACCCCTTGTCATTCTTGGCAGCGATCCTGAATATGATGGCTGGTTTGGAAGTGGTGTCTATGTGGGCGGAGGCTAGTTGGCTGTGAGACACCACACAAGAACTGCCAGCCCCACAGTAGACTCTGGCAAATGCCATAGTGCCTGGGGCAGTGCCTGGAGCCGGCTTCAGACCCAGATACACACTGTACTCAGTGATGGTACCAGCATTGTTAGCGAGAGGTTCCCAGGAAAGATGGGCACCCTCAGAACTCTGCCACACAAACACAAGCACACACATACACAATTATACATATCATTGAAAAACAACTAAACCAATAAAAAAAATAATAAAAAAATGAGAAACACCAACAGGACAGACAAGGTACACTGAATAATCAAATGTTAATTATTTTGAGGTTAGTTGTAAATGAAATAACATTCACTGCCCAATGAACTTGATATAACACACACCCACACTAAAATACCGTTGTTCACACTAAAAGCAAACATCTGGAATTCTACCAGGAAAGCCGGGCATGCAGGTTTTGAAAGCGGCTACATAAGAAAGGAGCCACTCCCACAAGAGTTGATGCCACACACACGGAACTTGTACGCCTTTCCCGGCTGGAGCTCTACTTTCTGAGACTTTACTGATGCAGGAGAACCTGGCTTGCTCTGGAAGAATGCAAACACACACACATACATACATCAAGCCTGCAGACAGAAACGAAGCTAGGAGGAGCAAAAGAGAGGTTCGAGATTTAGGAGGAGCAATGGCAAAGAGTATGAATAGGAACATCTTTAAGTTCAAGTAACCAAGGTCTGCACTGTTTAGCACAAATGCAAAGTTATTGAACTGAATGATACTAGCTATGTCATAACTTGAGTATTAAAGGATCTCTAGTTGGGGCAAAGGCTTTCTAGAGGAGGTCAACACCCCCCTAGCCCCTCCCCTCTGTATGTAGCCCTGCACATCATTAAAACCTACCCTACACCCTCACCTCTGCCTGGACCTGAGCTGTTTCTTTACTAGCCCCTCCCCTCTATGTAGCCCTGCACACCATTAAAACCTACCCTACACCCTCACCTCTGCCTGGTCCTGAGCTGTTTCTTTACTAGCCCCTCCCCTCTATGTAGCCCTGCACACCATTAAAACCTACCCTACACCCTCACCTCTGCCTGGTCCTGAGCTGTTTCTTTACTGACGGAGTAACCAGTGACTGTACACTGAGTACCCTTGATCACATCCACATCATACCATTGAGGGGGTGTGTCCTTTGGAACAGCACCAGACCCGCCCTCTTCTCCCTCTGCCTTAGATGCAAAGGGTTGCGGATCTGGTTTGGGTGCGCCTTCTGTTTTAGGCGTGGCTTCAGTCTTGGTCTGGAGTTGAAGTTGTACGGTTGAATCTGGAGCAAGTAATGGTCCGGAGTAGTTCCAAGGAATTTGTGCCAACCCTTACCAACTGAATGCGAGCAGGAGCACTGGGCTTCTCCGTCTCCAGGAACCACAAGTCATTACAACATACCTATATGTGACATACACACACACGCCTACTTCCTCTTCTGCAATGCACATCTACTTCCTCTCCTGTAACACACACCTTTTTCCTCTTCCTCAACACACACCTACTCATCTTCATCATTATTTTTCTATCTCTGCTCTATTTTCCTCATCTTGCACCCACACTGTCCCTCCTCTGCTGAGGTAACATGTACATGTCTCCCTTACATGTAGTAACTACCCACACATGTAATGGTTTATCACCTCTCTTGTCTGACAGTATCTTGTTGGCAGTGTACAGTGATCCATCACCTCTCTTGTCTGACAGTATCTTGCTGGCAGTGTACAGTGATCCATCACCTCTCTTGTCTGGCAGTATCTTGTTGGCAGTGTACAATGATCCATCACCTCTCTTGTCTGACAGTATCTTGTTGGCAGTGTACAATGATCCATCACCTCTCTTGTCTGACAGTATCTTGTTGGCAGTGTACAATGATCCATCACCTCTCTTGTCTGACAGTATCTTGTTGGCAGTGTACAATGATCCATCACCTCTCTTGTCTGACAGTATCTTGTTGGCAGTGTACAATGATCCATCACCTCTCTTGTCTGACAGTATCTTGTTGGCAGTGTACAATGATCCATCACCTCTCTTGTCTGACAGTATCTTGTTGGCAGTGTACAATGATCCATCACCTCTCTTGTCTGACAGTATCTTGTTGGCAGTGTACAATGATCCATCACCTCTCTTGTCTGACAGTATCTTGTTGGCAGTGTACAATGATCCATCACCTCTCTTGTCTGACAGTATCTTGTTGGCAGTGTACAATGATCCATCACCTCTCTTGTCTGACAGTATCTTGTTGGCAGTGTACAATGATCCATCACCTCTCTTGTCTGACAGTATCTTGTTGGCAGTGTACAATGATCCATCACCTCTCTTGTCTGACAGTATCTTGTTGGCAGTGTACAATGATCCATCACCTCTCTTGTCTGACAGTATCTTGCTGGCAGTATACAATGATCCATCACCTCTCTTGTCTGACAGTATCTTGTTGGCAGTGTATTTTGATCCATCACCTCTCTTGTCTGACA
>WLWD01004089.1_pt1 | contig 34063 bp, 30 predicted proteins | sample 6712731 | NCBI WGS metagenome assembly WLWD01 (sample SAMN12718690, study PRJNA576275) | sponge metagenome | isolation source: marine sponge | host: Mycale hentscheli | place: New Zealand: South Island, Marlborough, Capsize Point | collected 2014-11-01
TTAAATACTTTCTCTAATGCCAATTTGAAACAGCGTAGAAACACACACACACACACACCCCAGAATACTTATATGTATATGTATACAGAGCTTAAGTTTGGTGATTGTAATAGATGCCAAATTTTCCAATCTAGGAAATAGAAGATATATTTAATCTAGACGTCACAATGTGTATTTTGAATATCAGCACAGATAAGCAAATGTTATATCAGTTTTGTTTTACACAATTACACTCCGTCCTTACCTTGTGCTTTCTGACTTGTTGCATATGATCTAACATATTTAAAATCATTACTGGCAATATTAGGAAAAATGAAGCATACCTTTCGTACAAAGCAGGAATTGAAATATTAGGTGAAATGTCTGCTGCAACCTATACAAATCAGATTGGCACAAAGCAATCCCATGTTAAAATGTTCTTTATGTACATTTGCCACACACATTTAAAACAATGCTATCTCAATATTTAGTATTACCTTACTACTGTATAATTGTGAGTCTTCACTCCCATCTGACACTCCTTTCGGAGTAGGCTAGAATGACAAAATCGCAGCAGTAATATGTAATTTATAACGACGTGTTTATCTTACACTGCATTTTTCAAGTTCTTCGAGAATATCACTTCTTTCCAAGTCTGTAGCATGTCTATAAAATTAGCACAGTCAAAAGTGTAATTTAACTAAATGGCATTTCTTTTGCGTTCGACTAGTTTTTAACTTTCAGCACACATGCACGTGAGGATTGTTGAAGTTTCTTTGTCAATATCCCCTCATATATTGTCAGCATTGTAATAATGTTCTGAGTCTTCTGATCTTTTTATTTTCATTTTCTTAACTACAGTTAGCTTGTGATATGAAATCATTAAACACATCAATTTGTTGGTTAGAATGACATGTGGCAGCAGCTGAATAATATTTTGGAGTTGTGTTGTGGGTTCACACTACTGATGCTCTGTTGTAGTGTATTGGCGAGTTGTGTTGTCAAAATTGTGTAGTGTGTGTGCACATTTGTTCACTTGCAGGTACGTGTGTGTGTTTGTGTGTCCGTGAGTATGGTTTGTATGTGTGTGCATTTGATCGTGTGTATTGTTTGTGTGTACATGGGGAGTGGGAGGAGTTAGGGAGTGGGTGAAAAGAGGAAATTTTTGTGATTAAATTATAAGTAAACTGTTATCCTTTGGATCACAGTTGTGGTAACCTGGATCACTAATGATAATGAATGACATCATAGACATGAGTAATTAGAATTGCATGTAACTGCATGCCCAACGCTCAGAAGAATATTTTGGTGTGCAATTTTTCTGGCTCATGGATTGCTGTGTTAGATATGACGCCAACGAATGGCTAATCTGATGATATGTTGTAATTGTTGATTCCTGTCTTTAACAATGCAGCATCATAATTATATTCATTCCCTCTGCTTAACTAAAAACAGCGTTAGATTTGTACATACCTAAAAATTTGTCCTTTCTTTCTTCCAGGTGGCTTAGAAGTTTTCTTGAAACTCCACTGGTGTTCCAAATCTTTGTTGGCTGCTATTTTTTCACCTTTAAACTTTTCTACATCAAAAACTTTCTCCATGTCCATGGCTGCTTTGCATGTCTGAACCGCACTGTGTAGTAGAGCATTGATGTGGGTCAGGTGCGGATGTACTGCAACATTCTCTGCAGTAATGGACTCTTCAAGTGTCCTCATATGACTTTGAAATGTTTTCAATTGAAGTGAGTAGTCTATAAAAAGATTATAAAGATGTCGATCACTTTATTCTGCTAAGTTTTCATGCAAAAAAAGAAAATAACTGTACACACTGTACTCTACTAATATTGCAACAAACTACTGAGTAGATGTTGATTTGGTATAAAAATGAAGATTGGGGGGGGGGGGGTGCGGGATGGAGTTGGGAGAGAGATATTTTTTGAGTCTGGATGTGGTTGTAATGGATTAACCATATATTTATGCATTACCAATTCTTCCTCTGCCTCCATCCCCCACCCCCTGCTTTTTTTTTACCTGTCTGCCTATCTGTACCGATTTCAGCGATTTCAAGCATGTCCGGATTACATTCACTACTGTGTTCACAGTCATTTATAGCAAAGTCAGTGGATTGTAGCCAAATGGAGTGCACTCTATGGATGTGCTTACATATGTGACCATTGTTGTAGTCATAACAATATTGATCACAAGAGTACATGTGATAGCAGAGGCGCTTGCAATCAGCATGGCTGCACACTTCCATAGATACATCGTTACAGTCACTACAGGATGTTTGCACTTGTTGTACAAGATATCCGTCAGGCTTCTTTCCAGAAGTGCTTGGAACATGCCAACTAGTACCGTTTGCCTAAACACAATATGTGTACAGTTGGTGGATATTACAACAGGGTTTATAGTTACCTGTACTTCATGTGCAGGAATATCCATTCCACGCTGATGTCTAGTGCTATCTGTAATGCGCTTCATAGGAAGTTGGCTTTTATGTTGGTACGAGAAATATGCATCTTCTTCAATTCGCAAAAGAATGGTAACTAGAAAGTCAACTCTTCTGTTAACTTTCCCATTCAGATACGTTGTCTTCAGTTTGTTATGAAAACTACATGAAGTGTTACAAATTCAAATTAAAGTGGTTATCTTTAAATAATTAATTATTACCTTTCCAGATACATGTTAGTATCACTGTCTGCATGCGGAAAGTGGCGGTAGCACTTGGCCCACTTTTCTAAGGAACCAGTTAAAAAAAAGTGTAATATTGAGCAGATAAATATATAATTGTATCACTCATGTTACTATGGCATTTATGAAGAATTCATAATTAGAGTGTATATGTACATGTGTGTGCATGTGTGCATGTGAATGTTTTGTGTGTGAAAATGTAATTACAGAATTTTTTGTAACGATGACTAACTGACAACTGACCAGGTCGATTCTGGTAATTCTTCGTATAATATTCCGTAAATTTTGGTTCAACTTCCTTCCATTGAATAATAAATTGTTCACTCAATTTATTGAAGTTGTCCAGACTGTGTTCGTCAATCAAAATACACAGAGTTTGATAAATCTTGACCTGATTTTCACGGGAGCAGCTACGAATGTGGTTTTTCCAGGACCTTTACAGCAACAATAGCAAACACATTATACTAGTATACCATAAGAAATGATCTCCAACCTGTGGACATGCCAGTGACACAGTATGTGTCTAAGTATTGGTCCAAATACGGTTGCAGCTGCATTCCATCCAGTGTTATCTAGTATAATACCATAATGTATAAACATATGCACTTATTATTTAGCCACATTATTTCCTTTGATCTGTTTATTGATCATAAGTTGTCATATGGGAGAGGATGCCAGCATTATTATGTAAATGAGTGTCTATGGTTTTGCCACTTTGCCGCATACATATATAGAACACAATTTTTTTCTGGTTTTCTAGGCTTGGAGGTATCTCACTGCACGTCTTTATTGAAAATTATTTTTTGACACATATAGATAATATATTCATACCATCATCAGTCATCAGTACTGTAACTTCAGATTGAGGTGATCTATCTTTGATGCATTGCAGAAAAATTTGTATTACTTCAGTGGTCTCCTGATCTGATATGCACCATGCTATTGGTTGTCCTGCATGTTACAAGAATATTTGTTATTGTTATCTCCACAACTTCGACTATTACCTTGACTGAAATCATCCTGAACAAGACATGTAATCAACTTGAATCTGTACGCATTAGTGCCGTGGGTGGCATCTATGCACAAGATTTTGTGAGAAAATTTTCTATATAATTCCATTTGAAATTCTGTTTGTAGTGCCAGAATGAAAGAGTCTTTTTTCAGAAATAGTTTTGTTTCTGATTCACTTCCTTGGGCTTTATAGAACAGGATAGGGTTAAAAGTCTCGTTTTTTAACTCCTGCACTAAAATTCCCACTGAAATAGCATCATTTTCATGGCGCTTGATTTTACGATCAAGTACGTTTCTCTTGACATTATGTATGTCTTGTTTTGACAACAAATGCTTTCTAAAAACATTTTGATGAAAGTCTTGTCTGTTCACTCGGTGTCCTACATTCTCTCGGATGTCTGTTTATTCACAAAAACGAAACTAATAATTAAGTTTCGTGATGTGTAGTCAACATACCTTCCAATATTCTGTCAGATGCTATGCCTCTGCTGACTTTAAAAGCTACCTCATCCATTGCACTCTGAGGCATAGGTAAGTGTGGCAACTCACTCGCACACAGTTTGTGGTTTGTGTGGGCAGGCACGTACTCTACCTCAACATGGTCTTTGTATTCGTTTATGTACATTCGTGAAAGACATACACCATCGATTTTTCATCTGTTGATTATACATACAGGTTGCTAAAATGAATACATATTTAAATATACCGTATACCTGAATTTAGTTTAGGGCAGTAAGGTGATTGCTGCTGCACATATGCTGAGTATGTTCTTTCTTCTTCATATTCCTTCCATTTTTTGAACTCCTGCATTGAGCTAAATTTAAGGTGCTCAGTACCTGTGGAATATTGACACACCGATGTTCGTAAGGGAGATAGTCTGAATAGCATTTTCTTAGTGGTGTCTACAGGTACCATCTTTTAAATTAAAAAAAAATTATTTTGTGTACTTTGCTTAGCTAACGTCAGCCTCAAGTATGTTGAACAATTTTGCCGAGTCATGATAAATACCGTATTTCCTTGATTAGAACCACACATTGACATATCCTGCTTGTGACAAATTCATCTGTGGTAGAAGATTTTGAAGAGAATTTTCCCTTTTAGGAGAGCACACATGTGGAAGTCTGAAATTAATACAAGTCACCCTTGAACACTACCATATAACCCACAGGTTTGGTAAGCTGAAATGAATAGTATTCACCCACAGTTCCGATCAAGGAAATATGGTATCCACAATACATTTTGTATTACATATACCTATGTCACCTTTCTTTGTACACTCGGGTGTAGTTTCATTAAATTTTAACCCTAAAATTGTCTCCATGGCAAACATTGTCAAATGTAATACTTTTTTGTGACTATTTTTGTAAATTAATTTTTTTAATGATCTTTGTTAATTAAGCTAGCTCCTTCCGCACAAATTACTGTTCAAGCGCACCTTTGTCTAAGAACAGCAAATGTTTAATGACTGAGTGGTTACAGTATGTGATGGCTAAGGTTCTTATCCTAATTGTTGGTAATAGTTCCAATTCGCCCAATGGTCGTCAGAAACTTGACCATGAAAGAATGATAATCCATATATAGTTAATTTATATAGTGTGATATGTTTGTTAGCAAGTCTGCTGAAAGAGTTGAAAATATTGGAGATAATAGAGTATGAAAATTAATTAATAATTGCTATGAAAAATGATGTACTTACCTAGTGATTTTTCATGTAACAACTCGCAGTGACATAAAAGGAGTTTCACGGTGCGAAATGGTGGCAACTTGCACTCAAAGGGGCAGAAGAAGCGCCCTGTTTGGTGTCCTCCGTCGGTTACTCCATGCTCTGACTCAAGATGCTTAGCCAATCGATCTTTACGGGAATACCATGCTCCACAAAGATGACAGGATATGCACATTCCTTGGTATAAAAACAGATATATTATTCATTTGGACAATATTCAATTTGATCATACTTCAGTTATGGTTTAATATGCATATATTTATCAACTCGTTTTACAGATAAACAAATTGAAGCAGCATATTGTGAAGTTAAAATGATGACATGGCATTTTCTAATAGTTTGCTGCTATTAATTGCAATTAAGAATCTGGGAGTTACGATATATCAGTTTGATATACCTAAACTAGAGCAGGTTGCCCCAGCATTGCTGTTGGACATGTCATTGCTGTAGGCCGGCTCGGACATGTCATTGCTGTAGGCTGGCTCGGACATGTCATTGCTGCAGGCCGGCTCGGACATGTCATTGCTGCAGGCTGGCTCGGACATGTCATTGCTGCAGGCTGGCTCGGACATGTCATTGCTGCAGGCTGGCTCGGACATGTCATTGCTGCAGGCCGGCTCGGACATGTCATTGCTGTAGGCTGGCTCGAATCGCTCTTCTGTGTTGCTGCTAACTAACTGGTGATCATTAAAATTCATCCTTTGAGCGATACTGCGAAATCTAATTATGAAGATTGATAACCACGAATACAGAAAAGGCAGATAACCAGCATTACAAAAAAGCAAGAAGGCATTTTGATGAAGAATAACATTGAAGTGGACAATGTCCAATTCAGCAATAAAACAACAAACTTCGAAGTGTTGGAATAATTGCTTAAATTTGTAGGTGTGGTTCATCAGAGTTAATATGTGGGTGTGGTCATCAGAGTTAATGTGGTGTGGTCATCAGAGTTAATGTGGTGTGGTCATCAGCGTTAATGTGGTGTGGTCATCAGAGTTAATGTGGTGTGGTCATCAGAGTTAATATGTGGGTGTGGTCATCAGAGTTAATATGTGGGTGTGGCCATCATAGTTAATAGTGGGCGTGGTCATCACAAGTGGCTGATCAACAGTATGTGTCCATGGTCAGTAGATTATTATGGGTGTGGCCAGCAGATAATTTTCTAGTTGGTAAGGAAAAGGAAAAGAAATGCCATCTAAAGAGGGGGAGGTGCCAGGGAAGGAAGGGGCGGGGTCAGGACTGAGTTCGCAGGAGGTCAAAATAAATATTTTGTGGGTGTGGTCAACTAATGTACTTATTTGTATGGCCAGCTTGTGTGTAGTTCAATGAATGTACTTTGTGGGTGTGGTAGTGAAGCTTATAATAATTAAATGATACAGGATATAGCTAGTATATTTAATCCAAAGTTCAAGGTAGGTGAATAATTTCTAAATAATTAAATAATAATAAAATAAAATAAAGTCAGGTTGTGATGCCACCGCAATCAAGAGACGCTGCAGGAGATAGTCAGTTGAACGAGTGAAGCTTATTATTTGTCATTGTGGGTGTAGTAATGCATTTGCTGTGAACAAGCCCCTGCTCTGCCTTTCCTAATTCTAGATGTCCTACCTCAGATTCCAAATGACCCAACGGTTTTCCACAAGGGGAAGTTCAGAGTACACGCAGTTCTTCGGTTCAAATTGTGGGAAAGGAAAAATCAAAGGTAAAATTGGCATCACGGTACATACATGTAACGGGATTCAAAAAAATTTGTGGGCGGGTCGCGGTGCCACGTACTGGGGGTGAGACAAAAACAACTGTGACTTCCAGAACTACGAATATTCCCTCGATTTCTACTTCCGATAGAGGGTGGTGGTGTTGATTAAGTCGGATGATATTGATAGTTCTCTATGGATAATAATACAGCTGAATACTTGAGCGTGCGATCCTGTACACAAACTTTAGTGGACAGATTTGCGGCTTGTGGGCCGGAAACAATTTCTGATTCCCTTGTAAGCGCTGGATTGATATCTGATAATGCCTACCAAGCTATGACATTGGAAAGAACAGGGATTGACAAGGGAAGAGAGCTCGTGCAGAGTTTAACAGCGACTATAAAGCACAGCCCTATGTTGTTTGACAATTTTTTGGATGTACTTTCACGAAATGGTGCAGATAACTTGGTGAAGTTGCTGGAAGACAAGTGTGAGTAAAATTGGATAGTTTTTTAGGATAAAAACTTAAAGCATGTAAAACAAAGTCAATTGTATGCATAATGGAGCACACCACTAGTTCTAAAAACACTGCTATGTGGACAGCTTTATGTAATATATTGAAGTGTACTTGCTACTAGGGCAAGTAGTGCTGTCTTTCAATAGTCCGTTAAGTGTTTTAGGCAGTTGACAAGTAAACTAAAATTCAGGCGTATACTACATAGGCCTACCTCAAGGCCAAAAAATTATTATCTAATGGTCGACAATTTCTTTTCAGTTTGTTAATTTTTAATTTTTCAGACTCTTCACTAACTTATGTGTATGAGTAATAGCACGAGTAACGTGATTGAAATAGAACGAGGCGCAGCCGAGTGCTATTTCAATTGCTTTATGAGTGCTATTAATCCCTAATAGCACAGGTTACCCGTGCTATCACTCGCTAATTAGTAGGCCAGCTTTTTAAAAAGTCATTTGCAATAGGGGATTTGCATGATGACATCACGTAACATCCTACCACGCCCACCGATGGTATCACTGCACACCTGTCCCATTGAAAATGTATTAGTTTTGCTGACCCTCGGTCTATTTTTTGCTGTAGCACCAGCGCCAGGCTGCACAGAGCTTCCAAATTACAGGAATAGCTTTATTATGAAATTTACTAATTGCTGATAGCAAAAGTTTAGGATTTTCAGCCCTGGCTATTGGAATTCCTGGGAGTGAAATTTGGTTATGGTTATCTAACCACCCTACTTCTTCTTGGAACTCGCCTTGAAAACTGAGACTGGCTGGTTTTTCTCAGAATTCTATAGCCTGGTGGTGGCCTGCCTATTGTGCTGTGGATTTTCTTAGAAGTAACCTGATTGTGGTGAAGTTATCATCTCCATAAACTAGTCAGGAGACATAAATGCAACCACCTGTCTGACAGACTCAGACTCTGGCAGAAATACCATTTATAAAAGCAAGTAGCTATAGTTGAACATCTTGCTCTTAGTCAGCTTCATGTTGTGAAGTTGAGATAGATATAAGGTATGTATTTGCTAGCAAATATTGGCAACTTTAAAGAAAGGTAAGCAAAATGGTATGTAGCTAAACAACAGCCTCGCGATACTGTGACTTGTGACAAAGTAAAGAGGTCTAAGACATACTTCCTAAACTGAATATAATATATAGATCCAGATAGTTGTCTTTGAGAATCAAGGTATAAACGAAAAACAAGAAAAAATATTTACCACAATTTTGCTAACTCCATTACTAGCTATCAGAAGTTTGGACATTGAATTAGCATTAACAGGTTTTTCTCTTAGTGCACTCAATTATTGGTCCACCAATTTGATTCACTTCATAGTATTTTATTATGATTATCATCATCATTATCACCCGCAGTAATAAATTTTCTCACAAAGCGTGTGGGACTGTTGTATATCTATGGACTGTATCAGTAATAATGTCCTGTTTGCTAGTTTTTAACTAGAATTTATATGTCCCTTCACCATTTTTTTTACCTCTTAAACATGTAGCTAGCTAATGGCATTACTTAACTCCACAGTAGGTGGGTTATTTTAGGTAGTTAATGCACGAACATTAATGTCCTGCAGAACTATTGCTTTCATGTTTTACACTGTGGTTAAACTGTAACTAAACAATCAAAGAAAATGAATACATATTGAACTAAGGGGAGAAAGATAATTAAAATAAACATAAAAACATACTCAATCTAAATAAAGTAAACTTGATCAGTAATAAGAGGCAATATTAAGTGTAGGCTTGCCAATTCTCCACTGCCGTCCCTGTAGCAATGCTTTTTGTTACAATATCCTCCACAAAGATATTCAAGAGTTCTTCCACATTGTGGAGCAAAACAGCTGATGATACAAATCCTATCTTTTTAGAAATTAATCATTTCTTTCTCATCAGTTTATCCTTAGGAAAGTTATGAAATGATCACCATGTTATTCTTTCTTCGGTTATCTTAGCATTCAGGAACAAAGCAATCTCTTTTTCTAACTTCTCTTGTAAGACTCACCAATCCGTCCAGAGAAATTAGCATCTTCACCACAATCAGCTTCTAAGAAGCAGGCCACCCCCAGGCTATAGAATTCTGAGAAAAACCAGCCAGTCTCAGTTTTCAAGGCGAATTCCAAGAAGAAGTAGGGTGGTTAGATAACCATCACCAAATTTCACTCCCAGGAATTCCAATAACCAGGGCTGAAAATCCTAAACTTTTGCTATCAGCAGTTAGTAAATTTCATAATAAAGCTATTCCTGTAATTTGGAAGCTCTGTGCAGCCTGGCGCTGGTGCTACAGCAAAAAATAGACCAAGGTCAGCAAAACTAATACATTTTCAATGGGACACGGTGTGCAGTGATACCATCGGTGGGCAGTGATACCATCGGTGGGCGTGGTAGGATGTTACGTGATGTCATCATGCAAATCCCCTATTGTAGCTATATTATATCGTTTACTCTGAACTTACTTCGCCAGAATCCTCTTTGATGAAGGACCAGACTGTCTAATCTCCGCTGGGGCAAGAACCAATTACTCAACTAATTCCCGAAAGCGCCCACGCCTCACTATGACTAACAAGGTTTGGGTAATTAGACAACAAATATTGATGGACGACTACAGACTCTATAAATGTTTGACCACAGGCGGTTGCCAGTGGTTCTACATGAATATCATTAGTGTGATTATGGGTAAGGTAAAGTGTGGATGACCTGCTAAGCTAAATGTTCTGAGCTAAGCTAAGTGTAGGGGAATCCTAGACACACTCACTATCTCTTTACGCTGGAACTTCGTTTTCAACGTGCGGCTCCTCCTCATCCGTTGAAAAACATTCCGTCCAATACGGGTAGAGCTTCTGTGGTAAAGAATGACATCGTCTCCAACTAAAAACAACTCGAGCTGTACGTTTCCAAGGTTAACACTGCACGCGTGCGCAATTACCCGTACTATTTCACTTAGCTACCGAGATATTTCACTTAGTTTCTACTTAGTTACCGAGGTATTTCAATTAGTTACGTGCTATTTCACTTTCCCCGTGCGATTTCAATTGAACAGCGATTTTTTCCATACATTTTTGAATGGGCAACTTACACGCCGTACTATTAAATTAAAAACGTATAAGACAGTAAAAGTCGTTTTATCATGCCTATTGAAATCTAGTCTGGTGTAGCCAGACCCTTTACAATGTGCTATGCGGGGAAAATGGTCTGGTGTCAAACCTATATACCAATTTGTACCAGACGACAACATTCCTGCATGGCCAATGAAATCGCTGTAAGCATATCACATGATCAATTGAGGTTTTAAACGCCCGTGCAATCAGAAGACAATGACTCAATTCAAATTATTGCGTAGGTTATTGCTAAGCAATTGGACTGCACGCTTTTAAAACCATTAAATTGCATTTCACGAGTACACGGGGTCTACAGGTGTGACATAGAACCTTTCCCCGCATAGCGGTTTGGTAAAGGGTCTGGCTACGCTAGACTAATTAAAATCTACATTGACCTTTTATGGAGTGCTAGAATTCCTTGTATTATAGTTTTTATGACTGAGATGGTTATCAAAGTCAGCTGAGAGTCTACACGTAAGTGTTGACAATAGAAGTGTGGCCAATGAAAAGATCTAACTAATTGTGAGTGTTAAGCCGCATGTTGGAGTCAATGTGACATAGATATGGTTTATTCATTGCCTCCTGCCACTCTCAAGACTCCCGGTGCTCTACACACGCAAGTTGAGGGTCAACACTTCCATGCAACTGCTTACCTGATTGATAGCTAGTTCCAAAATAGTTTTCTTTTAATTAAATAGTTTGAAGTTGATCATGTGATTCCTACTATGTAATTGACTCTACAGATGGTTAGGTATACTTTGTTACAGCAGTCCACAACTAAATAAGTGAAAGGCTTTGATTAGCTTATGTATTATAATATAGTTTTTAGTGAGGATATTCATTAAGTTAGGCCGTGCATTGAGAAAACATGTATGGTAAAATTAAATAATGTTTAATTGTGTTTATGTATATGTGCATAGGCAAAAATTTGAGGGCTACTAAAACAGATCCTGCTCATCTTCCTACAGAATCTTGTCTCATTTCTACTAGGGATAATATACAAGCCAAATTTTTACACTTGGCAGAAGGTCTATTGGAACACTTAAAGAGTAGTAATTTCCAAGTTTCGACACTGACTTCTTACATTTCTTTACTACCACCCTATGTCAATATTTATGTATTTCCGATGTGGAATAAAATATGTAAGAAATTGTCCAATGATGAAACACTGAACAGTTTGTTCACAATTCTTAACAAGGAAGTTTGGAACATTTTGGATTACAAGCTTTTGGAATATTTTATTAAAAGGTGTGGAAACAGAAAGCTGAAGAGAGAAATGCAAAGTTATGTAGCTGAACTGGAGAAGTTTAAGAAACAAACTTTAGTGGTGGATTTCATAGAATGCTGGGAAGGTCTTATTCGTGAAATTCCGGATTACGATGAAGTGAAAGTCAAATTTGATAAGCATTGTTTAACACTGGCCAATCTGGATGCATTTCGAAAGACTCTTACAAGAATATGTTTCCCATCTCTGTTAGATTATGCTGGGTGGATCTATTACAAACGCTTTGAGGAAGGATGCTTTGTAGTATCTTGGCTTTTCCCAAGCCAGTTGGTTGTGCTTTTACATCATTACATAGGATGCATGCATGTCGTGTTAGTAAAATATAGAGTAGTAGAAGTGGTACTAGGAGGCGTTTCAGTGTATGATCAAAGCAAATCCTCACAAAGAGGTATGTTTTATTTTGTTTATGTCTACATTATTGACCATGTCTTTTAATTGTTATGAATTAGATCGTTCTTATTCTCTTCCCATTTTCCCTTCAGTTGAACCTTGGGTGGCAGTCACATCAAGTTAGTTTTTAATAATTGTGTAGACATTGTTATTAGCCCTATTTGATGTGTAGGAGTTTCACGTTCTTCATCTTTGGTAGATATTAGGCCTGATCAGAAGCATTATCTATCAACATGTAAGTATGTATTCTGTTATTATCTTTTGTATTTTAGAGCTTATTCATTTTTTTTATTAGCAAATGTTACTTACTTTTTGGAAGACTTTATTTCTCTTCATCTATTTGAGGGTGAGTGTTTTGAGTGAGTTGTTTGTGCATTTATGCATGACAAAATTGCTACACTCAGTCAAGCCTGAACTGTATTAATGCTATCAAATTTCATAGTATAGTATATGTATTAAAAGAGGAATTTACAGGCTGCTTGCCCTATTATGATATAATGGTTTTCTAGCTACACTTGTAATGAATTAACTCCTACTGTTACACGGCAAAATTTGGTTCCATTGCATCTCTGATAATGCATTGTAGCATTTCCATAGGAATGTTCAGTTATATCTGCACCAGAGGTATGCTTCACATCTTCCACTCATTAAAAAACTACTTTATGAAATTAGTTGTGATTTTGTATCAAAGTGGACAAAAAGATTAGGTTATGCACGGCTATATTTATAGTGAATTTAGGGTGGTAGCTAACTCTGAAAATATGGTCTTCTGTTCTGAAATCAAGATGGTGTATCAGTATACCCAGTTGTGTGCCAAGAGTAAGTTTGAAACATGGTTAAGAATTGGACTATATGTTTTCAAGTACTTAAGCAGTATTCAGTAAGATGGCTCTTGACAGTAACGGCTAATTTTTTTTGTGTGTGAATGTCATTAAATACTATCTTATGATTCACACATTCCACAATAACATTGTGAAGAAGGTGTATCAATACACCAAAAGGTGTACCAGTGACACCATTAAGTTTCAAAGAGTTTAGTAAGGGTGTAATAGAGCAATGCATTTTTTTGTGGCAAGCTATATAAAATTCATTGGATGTATTCTCTCACTTTCACAGGCTTTTAAGAAAAAAACAATACAGAATTTTAAAATGTTTGGCTAGTCACTGGGGATAGAATTATATAAATTCTTTTATTCCACGCTAGCTAGATGTCTTCACAATGTTATCTTTAGGTACTGACCCTGTGAGATAACTCAAGTTATCACATAGTGTTATCACATGGCTGTATTGCCAAGCTCATTACCCTAGTAGTTATAGCAACCCAAGCTCATTACCATGTCTGGGTTTTTACAGCTACCATTCTCTAGTGGAACCTACCCAACCAGGTTAGAGCAGCTGCTAAAATATAGCTGGGGCTTGGGGAGCCCCTAGAGAGTTTTTCCACCAACTTTACAAGGTGAGTTACCAATGACTACTTCAGTGAAGATATCTAGCATGGAATAAACCACTTATTATACTCCATAGCTAGATATTTCACTCTCAGGCTTTATTTTCACTCCCCTCTGGTTGTGAAAATAAATTAGCCTGCTCGTGAAATATTTTGCCATATCACACTCTGACTTATGTAATAAGTACTATTTATCTTTAGTAGCTTATGTTCAATGTTATTTGCAGGGTTCAGCAGTAGTATATGTTTCTTTGTTCTTTATTTTATAGATTATGGTGGAAGCATTATAGGTGGCAATGAAATGAAGCTCAAAGATTCTGATACATTCAAATTCACACCCCCTAAAGCATACGGAATTCGGTAAGGTTACATTACTACTAATTCAAATTTTTTTATTTTTGGCTTAAAAAACCAATGCAATCGATATGATTATACACTTGTCTGTCAGCAACAATGACAACGGTGTGTATTCATGAATAATTCATGATCTTTAACAGTCTGGTAAAGCATTGTCATAGTTAACCTGATAAAGCATCATCATATTCAGTAATTGGCGAGCGAGACACTATCAGGGGTAACTCAATTGAAGATTGGGGTATTTGTTTATATATGTGGGGATGTAAGTATGTCATTTTTGTACTTTGACCCTTGCACTTTTGTGTTAGTTCGGTGGTCCACCCTGTCCCAAACTTCACTAAACAGAATCCTCTTGTTTATCGATCAGCCCATATCACCCTAGAAATTGAATTGTTTATCGTTTTGAATTCTTTGCGGGTGCAGTTAAAATGTGAAAACTGACGGGACTTCCATTTCTATTCGAGTTAGTGGTGGTGGTAAGTCAATGCACTCTTTGTCATGGTTATAAGCTGTACTCAACAGTGTTTACTTGAAAATGCATTTGTCCACTAGACTAACCGCGAAGGTAAGTCTTGTGTAGGTGTATGTCCAGATGTGTCAAAGCATTGTGCGTTACAGCCACTACTTAGCTAAAGAATATCACAAAGAAAACGTTTAAATAACGTGTATTGTTTTGTTGTTGTTGTTTTTCCCCTTCAATTCAAACAGTTGCAGTGAGTTGTTACTATGGTACTGAAATGCCTTTACCGTGTATGCGTAATTTAAAAACTCGACTTTATTTTCAATCGCTTCAGTGTTAGAAGTCAAAATATAAAAATAGTGTAGTCTTTAGGCTTGCTCGCCATTTGTGCTCAAGCACATTACTAGTTGGCGAGCGAGCGGAGCGAGCGAGACACTCTCAGGGTAACACAATTTGAAAATCGGAGATATTTGTTTATTTATATATTTGGACGTATGTATGTCATTTTGTACTTTGACCCCTCGCGTATTTTTGTGTTCGCTCCGTGTTCGACCCGTCCCAACCTTCACTAAACAGAATCCTCCGGTTTAGCGATCATTACCCATATCACCTTAGAAATTGAATTGTTTACCGCTTTGAATTCTTTTGCGGGTGCAGTTAAAACTAAAAAACTTATGGGAGCTCCATTTGTATTCGAGTTAGTGGCGGTTGTAGTTAATACGCTATTTGTCACAGTTATAAGCCCTACTCAACGGTATTTTCTTGAAAATTCATTGTCCACTAGACGAACCACAAAGGTAAGTCTTGCGTAGGTATGTTCAGTTGTGTGAAAGTATTGTGCGTTACAACTACTATTAAGAATATCACAAAGAAAATTTAAATAACTTGACTTGATTTTGTTGCTTCTTTTTCAATTCAAACAGTTGAGGGGAGCGGTTACTATGGCATTGAATCCCCTTTACCGCATATGCATAATTTAACAACTCGACTATATTTTAGAAGTTTGAATGTTAGTTGTTAAAATCAATAGTTTAACAATAGTGTAGTTTAAGGCTCGCTCGCCATTTGTGCTCAAGCACACCACTAGTTACTTTTGTATGGTAAAGCGTTTTTAACACATTTGGCCTGGTGATATCACTGGTAAAGAGTTTTCTGGATAGGGGTTATTGTATTGTTTACTGTAACAGTTTAGCTATAAATGAACAGTCATAGGGCAAATGCATGTTTTTTCCATATAGTATTAAGAAATAGCTATTTAAATACTGTATAACATGTTATATTGGCGGGTAAAATATTTGGCTATTCCATTCTGGAGTACATATTGGCGGGTAAATATTTTGGCTTTAGCTAATACACAATCAAAACAAAATAGTTTTTTTTACATTGGTAACAGAAAAACATTTTCTGCTGCATATCTTCCAATCCTTGGTCTTATTTCATCAGAGTAGGTCTGATAGGTGCCCTTTCTCTTTTTTTTGTTGCTCCAGTGGTTGCAGAGAGTACCCTGCCACAGACTTGTTGGCTGCCTCCTCTATCTGCGATCTAGGCCTGGGGAGTAGTGGCTGGTTGGTGGTCTTTTTTGAGACATACTAGCTAGTAACTACAGGAAATCCACGACCACATGGAGGTCAAAGGTTATCAAAACTACTTAGCGGAACAATAACTTAGCGGGCTTCCTGGAATCGCTAAACTCGCCAAATTAATTCCCCAGCCAATAAATAGTGTTATACAGTAGACAGTGTAGTGGTGTACTGTATAACACTATTTATTGGCTGGGGAATTAATTTGGCGAGTTTAGCGATTCCAGGAAGCCCGCTAAGTTATTGTTCCGCTAAGTAGTTTTGATAACCTTTGACCTCCATGTGGTCGTGGATTTCCTGTAGTTACTAGCTAGTATGTCTCAAAAAAGACCACCAACCAGCCACTACTCCCCAGGCCTAGATCGCAGATAGAGGAGGCAGCCAACAAGTCTGTGGCAGGGTACTCTCTGCAACCACTGGAGCAACAAAAAAAAAAGAGAAAGGGCACCTATCAGACCTACTCTGATGAAATAAGAGCAAGATATGCAGCAGAAAATATTTTTCTGTTACCAATGTAAAAAAAAATATTTCGTTTTGATTGTGTATTAGTTAAAGCCAAAATATTTACCCGCCAATATGTACTCCAGAATGGAATAGCCAAATATTTTACCCGCCAATATAACATGTTATACAGTATATTTTTTTATTTGATCAATTAATTGTTAAGCAATTAAATAAATGAATGAATAAAAAGAATGAATGAGAATGAATGAATGAGAACGCATAAATGAATGAAGGAGAATGAACAAACGTATCCATTAGATTCCATTGATACAACACTTTGGTATTGCAGTCTCAAGGGACCTAACCCTTTACCAAGCTAAAAAATGCATATATTTTTTTAATTTAGTCATAATAATTTAAAATTGTGTTTATTAATTATTATTATCATCACGTACAAAAACTTCACATTAAAAATAATATACATATGAATTAAAAAAAAAGTTTTTGTACAGTGTATACATCCTGCATGTACATCTGTAAATTATAAGTATTAGTGTTAAACTATCTGTAAACTTACCACTTCAGTAAACTCCAATAGATGCCTAGTACACCTCAGGTGTTACTTGATCTATTGTGCCTGTACACTTGTCTTGGTAAAAAATAAGGCAACTATGATGTATATGCTGCATATAAATTTGTGAAAATCCTTGTAAACTGAGCTTTTTCATGTAGTGTAAATTAAACAAAAAATTAAAAAATGCATAAACAAATAATAATGAAACAAGGAAACAAATGACTAAGTAATAAATATCTAATTTTTAGAAAGAAATTTTTTATTCAAATAACAGCTGTTGAACAAAGTTTAGCTATAGATCTGAACAGATGGAAACACAAGCCCCATTATTTAACGTTTGAAATTTCTGGCATCATGAAATTTCAGCTACAGTCCATGTTTCATGTTCCATGAAATAGCTATGGAAATTCCAAATTTCATGTTTTCATGAAATTTTTCAGGAATATCACATTTCATGGAATTACATTACCAGGGTATATCGCACATCATGAAAAACTAGAGTAGAATGTGAAATTTCCTGTACCTGATAGTTCATTTGTAACTCATGAAAGTCAAGCCTGACATTTCATGTTTCTGACTCAAACTGTACTCAGGAAATGCCACTTTTTTTGTAGTGTGTCTGCCCTACCAGCACGAAGCTTGTCGTTTGAAACTGATGGAGGAGGAGAGCAGCAGAAGAGGGACCTCTTATTTAGTCAGTTTTGTGACGAGACAGACCTCCAGGCCATTTTAAAGCTATTTAACGATATTTGCACTGAAATTTCCTTGGACCCAAACGGGTATGAAGGGTTTTATGAGCAATTCAAGGCAGCCTTCGCGACCAACTGGAAGGCAAAGGACCTCTTTAAACTTTTTGATGCTAGGGCAAAGCAAAAAGAGTACTGCAACCAGAGAGCTTGTATAGAGAAGAGAGTGCTGGTAATAGGAGCTGGGCCAGTGGGTCTCAGAGCTGCCATTGAAGCAGCTTTTCTAGGAGCTCAAGTGGATTTGGTTGAAAAGAGAACCACTTTCAACCGCAACAACCTGTTACATCTCTGGCCATTTCTGATAACGGATTTGAGGAACTTAGGAGCCAAGAAGTACTATGGTCGCTTTTGTTCCTCTTCTATTGACCACATTGGTGAGTTGTAGTGTTAACACAGTATTAAATATTGAACCATGTTTTATGTTTTCTCTTTGATAAAGTATTGTCTGCATTTGACAATCATTCTTCTGTAACATTTTAACAAGCATTATTTCACTTGCTGGTCTCTTTTAATAGGGCCAAAAAATTTCTGAATAAACGCATATTATTTTATGTAAAAAAATAATAGTAATAATAATTATGATAAGTGTATTTAAAATATCAAAATATGGACCTGATAAATAAATTGAATAGCAATCATTTCTATGTCGTAGGGTTCTTTTTTTTTTTTTTTAATTCATTTTTTATTTATTTTTTACCCCTTGAGAAGGTCACATTAATTCTAGGAATTCCTGAGCATTCACTACTAAACACATTCAAAGGTCATTAACTATATTCATGACATTTTTATGGCCTTGGGTCAATAACAATAAACAAGGGTTAACAAATGACATAATCAACACATAAGCTGTAAAGTATAATTCATTCTGTTCTTAATTATTTTTGCTAAGGTTTTTAAATTAAGTTTTTTTGGTTTCCAGGCTATGCTTGGGTACATTAAGAAATTTGTAGCAGGAAAAGATAAAAGGAATGTGGCTTGTATGTTAAAATCTTTCCCAGAGTTAAGATTTTCTTTGTATGGTTAGCCGTTATAGTGTCAAGTGGTGAGTAACAGGAGTGTTTACTATTTTGACTAAATCGCTGATGAAGCTAGTTGGATACATTACAGAATAGTAGTAGAGTTTAATGGCCGTACTATGAAGGCTTTTGAAACTAAAAATATACAAGGAAATACATTTATCATTGCTGCTCACACAACACACTATTTGGGAGTACGGGTGTTGTCTATTGTTGAGAATACGACAAGTCTCAGTTGAGCTCTAAGAGTCTTTCATCTCGCTATCATAACAATTTAAGTAGTAAATTTACTATTAACAGCATCAGTTAATGTTTACTTAATATCAGAGCTGTCCATGACTTTTGAAAAATGGATAAAAAAGAATTCATGTTTGCCTATCATTTATAGACTGAAATATTACACAATTACACACACACCCACACACATCCACACACACACACACACACACACACACACACACACGCACACACACATACACAGCAGTTGGAATAAGCATATTCACAATCAGAATGCTGGCATTGGTTTACATGTTTAATCTTGATTGTGCTAATAGAAGTCAAATCAAGTATGTACATCGTATAGGGGAGCAACGTTCTATCTAGGTGGGAGGAGAGGGAGGGGCAGAAGGAGGGGAAGATTCTCCCCCAAATTTCCCAGCTTACCTCCCAAAATTCTCAGACCCTGCTCAATATTTGCATGATGTGTGCAGTATGCAGTTAGGCTGAACCCCAAATGACAATATTCAGTTTCATGCAAATTACTCTCAACGATTCAAAGAAAATTAACATTTTTGCTTGCAACTTAGTATATGTAGAGGGCATTGAACTTGCATAACTTTCCCTAAACATAATTTTCTAGATACAACCCTAGGTAGCATAAGTTACTCTTTGCTATAGCAGTATAGTTCACAAAGAGATAGTCATACTATTCCAGCCAAGATTAACACAATAATGCCGTCATGGAAATGAAAATGAGAATAAATTATACAAAGTGCTAGGTAGCCAAAGGAATAGCAAAGATTGTGGTCATAAAGATTATTAAATAGCTGTACGTTACACAATTTACTAACCTGGCACAGGAGGTGCAGTTAGAGTGACGAGGATTTATAAATTTCAATATAAACTTGTTTAAAATTGCTTCATGCATGGCACCACGGATGTGGTTACCATTTTAAATTTGTTGTAGCAGAAATAGCCAGGAAAATAGTAGTACATTGTCACTATTATTATTATTGTTGATAATATTTTTCCTCTTAGCAATCAAAATCTTACAAAGCATCTTACTTCGCACATGCCTCATTCTGGGGGTCAAAGTCCACATTGGAACCACTTTTGACAAGCTGGTGGAACCAGCCAATAGAAATAGCAGCTGGACTGTAAAAACAACGCCCAGTTCTTGTCCGGTGTGCTCCTATGGGTTTGACATGATTATAGGAGCAGACGGCAAGCAGAACAGCCTACCAGGGTTTCCTACCAAAGAGTTTCGAGGTAAACTGGCTTTGGCCATTACTGTCAACTTTGTTAACAGTGGGTCCGAGAGTGAGACTCAGGCTGATGAAATTAGTGGAGTCACGTCTGTGTACAAGCAGGACTTCTTCAATAACCTCATCTCACAGCACGGGATAGATCTGGAGAATTTGGTCTATTACAGAGGAGAGACTCACTACTTTGTCATGACTGCCAAGAAAACCAGTTTGCTGGAAAGGAAGGTCATCAAGAAAGTAAGAATAGACTTAAATCAGAGGAAGGTAGCACACCTCTATTTTGTGTGGAGTACTCTTTTAGTATATGGTGCAACATTAATTGAGGTGTAAAGGCACTTAGTAAAGCTACTTAGTGTGATGGTACGCCACTTACGAATGGCAAGCACTCTAGACAATCTCTAAGGATATATATGGTTTCATCCACATTCAGACATTCATTCTTTTACAAGTAGCTAATTATATCCCCCTACCTAATTGACATAAATGACTCTACGTTTATGATATATCCAGAATAAATGATTCCTCCAACTTTTATGGAGACAGCTTTAACAGTCACTAAGACTGACTGGAGAAGTTTGGTATTTTATAATAAAATTTAAGATTCAAGATTTAGATAAAATAACACAACATAAAAATGCAATTTATTTTTTCTCTTTCTTCAAATTTTCCCCATTTATTTATGTCAGGACTGCAGTGACCCAAGAGAGCTGTTGTCTAAAGGGAACTTGGACAGGAAGATGCTGGAGCAATATGCTCGCGATGCCTCCAGCTATGCCACCAAGGACCATCTCAAAGGTCTGCCATTTGAGAAGAATCATAGAGGGGAAAATGACGTGGCCCTGTTTGACTTCACCTCACTCGTCAAGTCTGAAAATGCAGCAAGAATAGTTGAGAAAAAAGGGAAAAGCATCTTGCTGTGCTTAGCTGGAGACTCCTTATTGGAAGTAAGTGAAAAATGAAGCAACTGATGATATTATTTAGGCTAAAAATTGAGTTAAAATTGCTTCAATGCTCTTATTATCTGGAATCTACACAAAAGCTCAGAATTTTCCCACACTTTTACTTATTTAGGGGATATGCATATATATATATATAATATAACAAGTGGACAGTATAAAATGTACAAGATAGTATTCTTTCATGTGTCAATATGAATGAATTGATGTATATGTAGCCATTTTGGCCTACTGGAACTGGTTGTGCCCGTGGGTTCCTGGGAGTGTTTGATGCAGCGTGGCTGATGAAGAGGTTCTGTGCCGGCCATGACCCTCTGGAGATATTGGATGAAAGAGAGTCCATCCTTTACCTGTTGCCCCAGACTAAAGTTGAGAATCTGCACAAGAACTACAATTCATACAGCATTGATCCCAAGTCACGCTACTTGAACTTGAGCAAAGCTATAGAAGCTGAGGAGATCCATCATCTCTATGACACTGATAATGATGGTGCATTACAGAGGAGTCAAAACTTGAGGAGATCTAGAAGTTCCAAGAGAAGAACAAGAACCTCAGGTATTGATATAATAGCAGCAGTAATTAGCAGCAAAGCAACAATGAAATAATAGCTAATTTTTGTTTATTGCCACTTAAATTAGTTTAAATTAACTTAATTTTTGACTGATTAAGAATAATAATGTATAGTCAAATATATCAGTTAAAGTTAAGCCAACATTAAGATTAATTCTGAAGTCTTCTTCTGGAATTACAAAGTAGAACTGTTGAGCTAAGTGATAATGCAAAGAAGTGCCAACGATGGATTTCATTATCCTCCATGCTTCAGGAGCTCGCAAAATAGCTATTAGAATTATATAAAGCTTGAAATTGCTATGGTCATTGCTTTATCTATCCACTATATGGGCATAGCTTAGTGCCACTTTTATCTGTTATAATTACATAATAAATGTGTTACTACTCCTAGCTTTAAAAGGGACGTTTGTTAATTTAACACTCTCACAAACACACATACATCGTGCAGTGTCCTCTGTTGGATCCAGTGGCAGTCAGCATAGGCCCACCACTCCCAAAGCTACTGTTGAGCTATTGTCCATTGTTGAGCTTGAGGCTTCACCTTCTAACAGAAAGAGATGGCAGACCAAACCTTCCTATCTGCAAGAACCAAGTTCACCCAGCCAAATAGAACTAAGGTCACCCAGCCAAGCAGAACCAAAGTCATCCAGCCAAGCAAAGCCAAAGTCACCCAGCCAAATAGCACCAGCCAATCTTTCCAGCTCAAAAAGTAGTCCGTCTAGTAATGGCAAGTCAAAGGATAAAGAAGAATCAGGTGACAAGAAGAAAAAGGAAGTTAGCTCTCCTAGTCCCTCTAGGTGGAGCAAATTTCTGTCCAGATTTCGACGTTCAAGATCCTCTGCTACTCCTCCTGCTGTGGGCACTCCAGACAACAATACAGTTGAGAGGAGAAAACATCCCGTCAGGAGCCGTGGAAGCGTATCCCGTTCAATTCATTTGAAAGAAGAAAGAAAGGACCAACCCAAAGTCGAGCAACCCAAGGTAGTACTTGAATATAGAAGCTCAGTACTGGATTTTGTCAAACAGTATAATGATTTGGATGAAGCAGCCGGGAACATCCCAACACCCAGCAAAGATGCCAGTAAGACACCAGAGAAGCAAGATAACAAAAAACAAAGACTAACCAAAGAAGAAGTCCAAGAAAAAAGACAGAAAGGGAAGCAGGTTGGAGGAAACAGATGATGCAGAACCGTCAAGGAAGTGCTTCTGTATTTGTTGTTGAAGGAGTGATTTTAAGCACCTTCCCTTTCTGTCACTTTTAAATAGCTAGTATGTGTCATATATATGTTATTTTTCAGCACAAATGTCATTCTTCCCTCACTACTTTATAGTAGGTTTATATTGAATGGAGTACTAGTCAATTAGATTGCCTGCAATTCTTATGAGATGAAAGAAAAGTGTGTCGATATTTTTAAACAAAGTACTCACAGTAATCATTCCACAAAATGATTACAAATGTCATTTAAGCTTATTTATAGGCTAAAGAAAGCACAAATTACATTGCTTTGCTGATATTTAGTGTGTCCACCACGGGTAGAAATTACTGCAGCACAACACTTAGGCAGTTCACAAAACTATATTATCTGTAGTGTCACTATCGCCATCGATATCTTTACAATATTTGTGTTGCTTCAGTGCATCAGTTACTGCTGGGTTTAAGGCATGCCAGTTATTATTGTTACCTTCATCATGACCTCTTAGAGCTGATCCCTGCCTGGCTAGAAACCGTATGCATGTTATGTATATAACCTGTATGTTTCCTGAGCATGCTGAAAAGCAATAGCTACACCAACATTCTTGATCATATTAACAAGGCATTATAAAAACTAGCTACTTTTCTTATGTGCCCCGCCACATAGTGGCGCTTGACGTATTGCAAAGTAAGAATGCAGCACAAGTTATCTTGTTCATCTACCATTGGTTTAGGTTACATAGCTAAGTTTCCCTCTGCTCTCTTTTTTCTTAAGTATCTGAGCTTTTCTTATATCCCACCTCTCCCTTCTTCAGCTCTTCTTCTGAGTCACGGAGTCCCCTTTTCCTATCTCTCCCGCTTCTGAATTTCTGTCTTACTCTGAGAAACTTTTGTCTTCTATTTCGTACTTTGCCTTCCTTTTGGAAATTAACACCCGCTTTTACTCGTCAATTCCACCCGCTTCTTAATTGCAATTAATCACTGGCCTTTTCTCTTCCCTTCCATTTTAAACCTACGTAGCCTTACCTCGCCGATTCCACCTGCTTTTTAGTTACGATTAATCGCCTTCTACCTTCTCTTTCGTACTTTCACCTACCTTCTTTATTATTATTATTATTTTAACTTTACCCCCCCCCCCCCCTCCCCTTGGAGGATGCTGAAGTTCTTTTCTCAGCAGAGAAGAAGTTGAGATCAGACAATATTTCAGCCAGAAGGTCTTCATCTTCACTGTTCCAATCATCTTTGTATGTGTCACGAATATATCCATACCTGCAAATACATAAATACATTACATTGTTTTTACAATCATTGGTATGAAGGTTACTTACCCTCCTTGGTATTCCTGGATTCTTGTTAATTTCAAGAATCTTCTTGACTCCTCCCAAGTATCAAGCTTGGGATAATAGGAACACTTTGGCTCCTTAGCGGCCATGAAATCCTGCTTCATAATAGCACAGAAAATACAAATCTGTAATATTTTCATTCTCTTGATTATATTTATAAAGTATTGAACTCACTCAAAGTAAACTTTGAGCAGAGAATATTCACCAGCAATGTATATTTGCTTCCTCTAACAACTTCGACACAACCCTACATCCAACAAACCACCAACCGTGCAAGGAAACGCTCACTCGGGCATGCGTACCTGTCATGATAGAAATACAACAGTAATTCAGATTTTTGTGTATTTGGCTCGAAAAAGCAATATATTTGGCCAATAAGGGTGGGGGGGGGGGGGGCACTCGTTGACGATGCTTACCATTTGGTGGCATATACAAAAAAACTTTTTAACTTTCTAGAAGTAGATCTTCTAAGTTATTCGATAAAGTAGCGAAGTTATGCTGTTGTGATGACGTCCAAACCTGGTCTTTTTCCTGACCAGCCAGCTTCTGAAGCTGTTATTTTATTTATAGTTAAGGGTAACTTCATAGCTATGCTGTAAGTTCAAGAGACAGCCATGTGTTAGTGTGTGAAAGTGCTGGATTATGCCAGGATAGAGTGTTTTCCTGTTACTGAAATGGTTAATTAATTAGCATAAATGGATATGAGCTCGCTTGCTATGGATAACATCACATGCTCAGTAGAGACAACAAAAAAGAGAGGTGTGTGAGGTATATAAATGATGTGTTAAACTACTGATACTGTAATTTGTGCCATGACATGGAACAACACACAGTGGAAATGCAGTTTCTCTTGTGTATAGCCAATAATACCTCTACCATTTGACATCGACGATTACTTACCTGATGCCATTGCATTTTTTTTTCCCGTTACGTATCCGGTAAAGTATCGCCTAATTTGAATTGGAGGGAGGGTCGTGTAAACACTAGATTTTAATTTCCTGTATAAGCCACGCCCACTATTTACAGGTGGTATAAAATAAAGTTTTCACCTTTTGTGAGTAAAAGTGTGACTCACATACACACTAGGCTATTAGGAGTGGCTTGTAAATGGCTGACCGCAGTTCGTCTCCTGACGGCCCAGTAGGCGCTACTGCGCTCAGGGACCAGCTTTTCTCTAAGTTTTGCGACGAAACAGACCTGCAGAACATCTTGAAGATATTCGGAGAAATCTGTGCAGAAATTTCACTCGACCCCAATCAGTACGAGGGATTTTATGCTGAATTCAAAGCAGCTTTTACCAGTTGGAAGGCTAAGGCTCTATTTCAGCAATATGACAGCAGAGCTAAGCAAGCTGAGTACAGTAACCAGGAAGCATGCGCTGGTAAGAGAGTTCTAGTGGTAGGAGCTGGCCCAGTAGGGCTCAGAGCAGCCATTGAAGCAGCTTTTCTGGGAGCTAAAGTGGACCTGGTGGAAAAGAGAACTGCTTTCAATCGCAATAACTCCTTGCATCTTTGGCCTTTCTTGATAACGGACCTTAAAGTTCTAGGAGCCAAGAAGTTTTATGGTCGATTTTGCTCCTCCGATATCGACCATATCTGTAAGTACTTATTGGTAGTTAATGCGTCCATACATCCAATGAAGTTTTATATATTATTATTAAATAATGTTGTAGCGTCTTTGCTGGATAAAGTGCTAATTGACTGTTCAATAATAAAATCTATTTTTACAGTATGTCTGTGGTAATGAGGTTAGACATGTTTTGGTATTCTATATGGAGTATGAAAATCTGTTCCAATTTTCCTCTCCTTTTCCCTCTTATATCCTATGGTATAGTACTGATCCTTGTTCAGCCTATACGGGTTGGTCTTGTTCCATTTGAATAGGAAATCTTAAAACCAACTCCTTATGTTAGCCCAAGTATGTATTCAGTTGTATTATAGGATGATCTAATGGAGTCCATTGTTCGCGAGGAAACTGCTGTGGGTTCTTTTCAAGTGTGTGCTGTGTGAGGTATAGACAGGATGTGAAGGTGTTATGTCATACCAGCAAGAGGGCAGAGAGTGCCTGCCACCTGGTGTGTGTTTGGAGGCCATTACAGATATGAATACGTTAGAGGCAGCGTTGATTCATGGCTGGTCTTCACTGGCCACAGACCTTAGGCACATTTGCTTAGTCATTCATTCAGTGGTCATGAATTGGATTAGTCATTAGACCATTGATATATTATCTTATATGGTAATTTTTGAGTGATTTTTGAAGGATTTGTTCAATGTGAGAATATCGTAAAAGTTTAGGTCAACACTTTTAAATATAGGACAAATTCTGGCTGATGTAATTAACTAACCACTGATATATAGTCTTATATGGACATTTTTTTAATGATATTTGAACAATTTATTTTGTGTGAGAATATTGTACAACATTGTTGGGTGGTTGTAATAGGGCCAATTATTGCTGATGTAATTAACTAACTACATTATTCAGGTTTGCTTTAAATTCATTTATATTAGACTTCTTGTGGCCACAGAATATTGGGTAACAATTCGTGGTATGATGTCATCTGTTATGATTGTTTTGCAAGAGCCTGCTAATAGCCGCTACCATTTATTAATTAGCAACCCACAGATATTGAACAACTCGATCTACTTTCAGAGGCAGTCAAGGCTGAAAGAAAACTTCTTTTCTATGCAGTGTTTTGACTCACACTACTTTCTGTTTCCAAAAGATTACAATTATTATTATTACATGAAAATTTACTTCTGATTCGTGTGAGATAGTGCAGACAGTGCTTTATCAATCCTTTCCTGAGTATTATTACCCTCTAAAAATGACATAACTATACCACTATGTGTAGTGATTAAAGATTATTCTAAATTCACTTCTTTCTCTACTTATATGAGATTGCAATTAGTATAGTTCTATGTTTCTGATTTGAATGAGTTAAAACAGGCAGTAACTCATCAATCCTTTTTTCAGTGGTTTCTCCTCCTAGAATGACATGACTATGAACTATTACAGTTAAATTGACAGAAATTTGAACCATAGAAATAAAAGCTTTTGCATTTTTCATGTGTCTCTTCTGTTTCCAGCAATCAAAATACTACAAAGCGTCCTTCTTCGAACATGCCTCATTCTTGGGGTCAAAGTTCACATCGGAACCACTTTCGACAAGCTTGTGGAACCTTCCAACAAAAATGACAGCTGGATGGTCAAGACCACACCCACTTCCTGTCCGGTGTCACCGTATGGCTTCGACATGATTATAGGTGCTGACGGGAAGCAAAACAGTCTCCCTGGGTTCATTTGTAAAGAATTTAGAGCTAAATTGGCTCTAGCGATCACCGTGAATTTTGTGAATTCATTCACGAAGGAGGAGTCGGCAGTTCCGGAGATTAGCGGCGTGGCATTCGTGTATCGGCAGGACTTCTTCAAGAATCTGGCCTCACAGCACAGGATAGACCTTGAGAACATCGTGTATTACAAGGATGAGACTCACTACTTCGTCATGACTGCCAAGAAGGCAAGCTTGATGGACAGGAAGGTCATCAAAAAGGTAAGTTGCTATGATTTGGATAGCGTGAAGTTTCAATACAAGTTATATTCATGATGCTCATTTTTTCATTGTATTTATGATTGCACAAACGATGATGTTCATAAATAGCTACTTGTGTATGCATTGCATGTAATAAAGCAATACTTAGTAGTTTTCTCTTACCAATGTAAATGCAATTGAACGGGTTGCTCGTGGTAAAAATAGTTGCTTACAGTAGCATCAAATGTTGATGGGTAGTATTTGAATTCATGGAATGTCTACTCATTGACACAGAGACATAACTTCATCATTATGAATATGCTTGACTTTGTCAATTGTATAGGTTCCTTATACTAGTGCACTGTTTTCAAGTTGTTGTTTTGTCTTCTTCGTAGGACTACAATGATCCTGCAGAGTTGCTGGCTCCGAAAAACATTGACAAGAAAGAGCTAGAGAGATATGCTCGCGATGCCACGTGTTATGCCACAGAGGAAAAGCTTCAAGGTCTGCCGTTTGAGAAGAACCACCGAGGAGAGAACGATGTAGCCCTTTTCGATTTCACTTCTCTCTTCGCTGCACAGAATGCAGCGAGAATCATCGAGAGAAAAGGGAAGCGTATCTTGCTATGCCTTGTAGGCGACTCTCTAATTGAAGTGAGTAGAATAGAGGACAGATAGTAGTGTAGTATAAAAGGTAAAGTATGGGTAGAGGGCAGATAGTAGTGCAGTGTGACTGGAATGGGTGGTTTTCCACCAACTAACAGTGGAGGCAACAAAGTGTTTGTTGCTGCCACCAGAATCTGCTTGTCACAGAAGATTAGGTATAGCTATTATAGAAATCATTAAATGCCAAACGCTGTTACTGGTAACATTACATGAAAACAGCAAGAGAACACCAATCAAGGCCACTCCACCAATTAAGTATTAAGCAGTTCTCGACTCCTTGTGAGAGGAGTTTGATGAGGGTGAGGGACTTCTCTCACATGCAGTATAAAAGGTAAAGTATGGGATAGAGGGCAGATAGTAGTGCAGTATAAAAAGGTAAAGTATGGGATAGAGGGCAGATAGTAGTGCAGTGTAAAAGGTAAAGTATAGGGCAGATAGTAGTGCAGTGTAAAAGGTAAAGTATGGGAGGGCACATTGAAGTCAGGCAGAACTGTGAGATGGGAGGGAGTGTGAGGACATAATAGCTGCAACTTCTTATGCCAATTATATCAATTGTTTGTAATATTGTATCACGTCAGGTTATCATTGAAGATAATGTACCAGTTATCATTGAAAATGAATAGTAGGAAATAATTGGGATGAGAAAGGTAATGAAATAACATACTTTTAGGAAAGTGTGTTTAGCTGAGTAGAAAGAGAGTTGCCAAGTTAGTTCCGTACGAGGCCATATCCTGGCTAAGATCTCTTCCTAATTTAATGATTGCATTAGGTAGTATACGAGCCAATCATTGCGCAGTTGTGAGATTAAATTTAATTTTGAAATGTCAGCTGGCTTTCCGCCAAATACTCGTTACAGAAGTTACGGTTTTTACCATGCATTATTTTTCCGTCAGAGTCTGTATAAGGAAGTTAAATATGGAATCTATGGAAGCTATTCTGCTGCTGCCTTGTCTCTATTTGCAGCACTGAATTCTTCTGTTCTCTCTCAACCCACTATTTTTTTTAGCTGTGTCTAGAAAGTTAGATCATCACTGAAGCTACTACTACTACTACTACTACTACTACTACTACTACTACTACTACTACTACTGTTACTACTACTACTACTACTACTGTTACTACTACTACTACTACTACTACTGTTACTATTACTACTACTACTACTAGTAAAGTCTGATACATTTTAAAGTATCCATTTTTGTTTTAATCCAAAAAATGGAACGATTGTTGTTGTTGGTTTTCTTTTTCTAAACAGCCATTTTGGCCTACTGGAACTGGTTGTGCCCGTGGGTTCCTGGGAGTGTTTGATGCAGCGTGGATGATGAAGAAGTTCTGTGCTGGTCATGACCCTCTGGAGATTCTAGAAGAAAGAGAGTCCATCCTTTACCTACTGCCCCAAACGACTCCGGAGAGGATGCAGAAGAATTACGAGTCATACAGCATTGACCCAAAGAGTCGGTATTTGTTTCTGAGCGAAGTTATTCCTCCGGGAGGCATCAGCCATCTCTACGACACAGATGATGCCAATGCTCTGCAGATGAGCAAGAACCAGAGTGTAGCTCGGAGCTCAGTGAAGAGGAAACCAGGCGGAGGTGTGTGTTGTGGTGTGTTGGTATACTTATTACCCCCAGAGCACATGCACGAGTGGGTTTAGCATTCGTTTTGTCTGTCTGTCTGTCTGTCAACATAGTATTTTGAAAATGTAGCATTTCCAATGTTGAATGTGTCAGACTAGATATTCCAATTTACATAATAAGTTTTTGTTTTTGAAGCCATTTGTGAGCAACAATGAATATTGATCAGGCATGCTATTGGATAGTTGCGCAAATGCACACTCACAACTTCAGCTAGCTGCCATGAATTGTGATAAATAAAAATTACTGTAAGTTATACTACATATCTCCCATGGCTTGCTCCTTCTCCAAATTCACCTGACAGCAGACAGCAAAAAGAGTAAACGAAACTTGATTGAGCAAATATGAAGTGGTATCACCTTGGAGTGACCACCTTGGAGTGACAGGACCAACAGTTTGCTCTATCTCTTTAAGTATTTCACAATTCCTTAAAGCGCACTGTAGGGTTCTCCAGTGTACTTTATATTCAGTCAGCAGTTTGAGTCTAATATTACCTCTTGAAAGTGTGGTCTTAAAGTTTTTCCTGAAATTTATTATAGTAAAACTTCAAGGAGCATATCACCCTGAAGAGTGTAATAAGTGGTTTATTCCACACTAGATATCTTGGTAACTCATGGTGTAAAGTTGGTGAAAACTCACTAGGGGCTCCCCACAAAACCCCAGCTATATTATAGCAGCTGCTCTAACCTGGCTGGGTAGGCTCCACTAGAGTAAAAGGTAGCTGTAAAAACCCAGAAAACTTGTACCCAGGCCCTGTTGCTATAACTACTCTCTGGTAATGAGCTTGGCAATACAGCCATGGGATAACACCATGTGGTATCCTGAGCTCACAGGTCACACATATCTAGCTTGGAATAAATAAATAAATATATATTATATGTTATAGTTATAAACCAAAATTGAGGTTTGTATGCGATTTATAAACTCCGAGACACGAGGGCACAGCCCGAGTGGCGAGGATTTATAAATCGAAATACAAACCTAATGATTTTGGTTTATAACTATTTTATAGCCCAAACATAAACAACGAGCAAAGTACAGCGTTAGCTATCTTAGTAATTGTATTAAAGTACCCAAACTCTTCATTATTCCATTTTGCTTTGATCTGCCTTCCACCATAATTATGGTTGCTAAGAACTATATCAGACTTTTCCCCGCTAATACATTTTCTTACGAGCATACGAGACTGTATCAGATTTATAGTTCTTAACGACAAGCGCGGTCGCGCGGGTAACGGGCTATAAATAATATTAATACCATAGCCAGTCATTTTTCAATACAAAAAGTGTGGTATTATTTTGAAATACCACAGCAGTGGAAAACTGAAATAATAATCTGATTGGTCACGGCGATCTCTTCGCATCCTTGCCGCACTTTTACTCGCTAGACAATGTCGCGGCAAAATTCCAGGGAAATGCTATTTAGTAACGGTAAGAAAAGTATAAATAATAGCAGAACCGGGATGAAAAAATATCTTGGACGGAATACAAGATTATGGTTTCTTAGCTGCAGAAATGAGCTGTTATCTTTGGCTACAGTATTAACATATAATGGCATGGAAAACTGTGGTATTCGGATATATAGCACTCGTGCGGCGAGAAATTTCACTCGGCTTCGCCTTATGAAAATGTTCTCACTACATTCGTGCAATTAATCCCGTATACCACATTTTTCCGCGCTATTATATCTCCATATACACACATATAGTGGACAAACTAATAGTAGGAGTTGAAAGCACATACTGTTTGAAAAGTTATAGAACTGTACATTTCACAAAGTTATAACACTTCTACTTGACTGCATTGTTTGGTTACCTGGTACCTGTACTCATTGTTAGGGTCACGACCAGCCACAGTTAAACCCAGCGATGGAGATTCTTCCCAGTCTTCTAAGAGAGACACAACCAGACAGACAAGATCTGCATCTCCTCCGCCACTAGCTCCGGCATCCGGTGCAGAAGGATCAGGTAAGGGATTTGACCCTGAGGTCAGCCAGGAGAAGCACACTGGGTCATCCAAGCTGTTCAGTGTGTTTCGGAAGACAAAGCAGAAGAAACCAGGAAGTTCTAACAGTGCACATGCTAAAGAGGTCCCGGTAGAGTCTCAGAAACTAGCTAAGAAGCAAGACAAACCAACTACATCTGTAGAAGCTCGTGTAGAAGAAAATAGTGAACGACCATGTAGGAATGTAGCTCATCAAGTCCAGCTGTTCAATAAAAAAGACTCGGCAGTTATACCTGAAGAGAAGGTAACTCTTACAAGTGCTAGTGAAAGGAGAGAAACCAGATCTGCTTCACCAGCTGATCTGAAGTTGCCCAAGAAATCTGAGGCTAAACTTGACCAGGATGAAGAGAAGGCAAGTCCTTCAAAGTGGAGCATCTTTCGAGCCAAATTTCACCGCTCTAGATCACTCAGCCCGGAACCAACTAGTGAAGAGAATAAAACTCCTGTAGTTCAAGTTAATGGCAAGCACCCACTAGAAGCCACTAATATCAGCACGCGTGAGAATGTGGGAACAGAGACCAGTAGTGAAGACAAGGGTAAGGTAACTGATCGCATAAAACTGTACAATGAGAGAAATGAAGATCTTAGAAATGAACAGTCTGCTAAGAAGAGTAAAGATAAGAGTTCTACAGTAGATTCAACGTCTATGGAGAATGATGTGAAAAGGAAGGAGAAAGGTAAGGAAAGAAGCAGAGACAAGGTATCAACAAGTGAAGGCAGTAAAGATGCCAAAGGAGATCGTAACAATCCCCAGAAAACTGCCAAGAAGGAGTCCAAATCCTGGAACCCGTTCAAAAGGATTGGACGACGTGATAGCGGTGCCGATCTGTTGGACTCTGATGATAAAGGTGCACTTGGTGTTGACGAGGATCGCGTTGAGGAGCTCAAAGAGCAAGAGGTAGCTAGCACATCAGATAATGATGCAGTAAAGCTGCTGTCAGTGACTCCTAGAACCGAGAAGAAGTTAGACGGAGATTCGTCCCCCAATGAAGGCAATGCGTCAGGTGGGGAAGACCAGCCAGATTTCGGTGGTCCAGGACCAGAAATTAGACTTCCTTCCTCAGGTTCGGTACCAGTAGGAGACAATGTGGCTAGTGCCTCATCCAATGGTGGCCAGGAACCTGTGGTGTCAGGTGTGAGTGTGAGGGACCAGGTGCAGAAGATGCAAGTCTCTGCACACACATCACCATTCACTGTGAGGAGGTCACTCAGCCATTCCAGTCACTTGAGGTACGTAGCAGTCCTAGTGTTGATGGTGGGCATTCGATGAGGATTAGTGGATTTATACTTCTGTCTTTATCTTTCTTTGAATAATAGATCTAAAGAAATTGATTTTTCAGAGCTTCGTGGTGAAGTGCAGGTAAATGTGTTAGATGTTAGAGATGCAACATGTTTTGCTATATCACTAAGATCTTGTTGATTATTATTCCTTTAGGCTCCTCCTAGTGATCCTCTCTGGAAGGTTCGAGTCCTTCAGGGTCTCAACAAATGTCTGGAAAAGCTGAGAAAAGAAAATGAAATTCAAGTGGCCAAGACTGCTATGGAAATTCTTGTTGCCATATTCAGGTAAAAATATTTTAAATATTTTTTTTTATTTCTTACTTTTTCTTTTTTAAAAAGTAAGAAAACACAAAAAAAAATTCAAATTTTTTTCCTTCCTATTATGGTTGTTTT
>WLWD01004737.1_pt1 | contig 34059 bp, 24 predicted proteins | sample 6712731 | NCBI WGS metagenome assembly WLWD01 (sample SAMN12718690, study PRJNA576275) | sponge metagenome | isolation source: marine sponge | host: Mycale hentscheli | place: New Zealand: South Island, Marlborough, Capsize Point | collected 2014-11-01
TATTGTCCTTGATTCTAGATAGGGTAGCGGTTATCAATATTGGTCTTGATTCTAGATAGGGTAGCGGTTATCAATATTGGCCTTGATTCTAGATAGGGTAGCGATTATCGATATTGGCCTTGATTCTAGATAGGGTAGCGGTTATCGATATTGGTCTTGATTCTAGATAGGGTAGTGGTTATCGATATTGGTCTTGATTCTAGATAGGGTAGCGGTTATTGGTATTGTCCTTGATTCTAGATAGGGTAGCGGTTATCAATATTGGTCTTGATTCTAGATAGGGTAGCGGTTATCAATATTGGCCTTGATTCTAGATAGGGTAGCGATTATCGATATTGGCCTTGATTCTAGATAGGGTAGCGGTTATCGATATTGGTCTTGATTCTAGATAGGGTAGTGGTTATCGATATTGGTCTTGATTCTAGATAGGGTAGCGGTTATTGGTATTGTCCTTGATTCTAGATAGGGTAGCGGTTATCAATATTGGTCTTGATTCTAGATAGGGTAGCGGTTATCAATATTGGCCTTGATTCTAGATAGAGTAGCGATTATCGATATTGGCCTTGATTCTAGATAGGGTAGCGGTTATCGATATTGGTCTTGATTCTAGATAGGGTAGCGGTTATCAATATTGGTCTTGATTCTAGATAGGGTAGCGGTTATCGATATTGGCCTTGATTCTAGATAGAGTAGCCATTATCGATATTGGCCTTGATTCTAGATAGAGTAGCGGTTATTGGTATTGTCCTTGATTCTAGATAGGGTAGCGGTTATCAATATTGGTCTTGATTCTAGATAGAGTAGCGATTATCAATATTGGCCTTGATTCTAGATAGGGTAGCGGTTATCAATATTGGCCTTGATTCTAGATAGGGTAGTGATTATTGGTATTGGCCTTGATTCTAGATAGGGTAGCGGTTATTGATATTGGTCTTGATTCTAGATAGGGTTGTGATTATTGGTATTGGCCTTGATTCTAGATAGGGTAGCGGTTATCAATATTGGCCTTGATTCTAGATAGGGTAGTGATTATTGGTATTGGCCTTGATTCTAGATAGGGTAGCGGTTATTGATATTGGTCTTGATTCTAGATAGGGTAGTGATTATTGGTATTGGCCTTGATTCTAGATAGGGTAGCGGTTATTGGTATTGGCCTTGATTCTAGATAGGGTAGCGGTTATCAATATTGGTCTTGATTCTAGATAGGGTAGCGGTTATCAATATTGGTCTTGATTCTAGATAGGGTAGCGGTTATTGATATTGGTCTTGATATCAGTGAATCAATGGAGGAGTTTAACTATTTTTTACCGTTTTAGTAAACGGTGTTGGCCGTTTAGTCAAAACAGTACAGAACGCAACAGTAAAAACTACGGTAAAAAACTACCGTTTTACGGCCGTACTATGGAACAGAATTCGGAACTTTATTTTGTCTCCTTCTGTATTTACCAAAGTGCTTGAAAGCACCATCAAACACTTCAAAGAAAGTGCTTGAACCCATGCCTGGCCAGGAGTATTGATTTTGACACTCAAAAACCAGCAATCACATTCATGAGTTATAATTCATACTAGTGATGTGCTTGAGCACAAATGGCGAGCGAACCTAAAGACTATACTATTTTTATATGAATGATTTTGATTTCTAACACTGAAGCTACTGAAAATAAGGTCCAGTTTTTTAATTTCGCATACACGGTAAAGGGATTTCAGTGCCATAGTAACAAATCTCTGCAACTGCTTGAATTGAAGGAAAAAAACAACAACAAAACAATACACGTTATTTAAAAGTTTTCTTTGTGATATTCTTTAGCTAAGTAGTGGTTGTAACACACAATGCTTTGACACAACTGGACATGCACCTACACAGACTTACCTTCGCAGTAGTCTAGTGGACAATGTATTTTCAAGTAAATACTGTTGCGCACGGCTTATAACCATGACAAAGAGTGCATTGACTTACCACCGCCACTAACTCGAATAGAAATGGAAGTCCCTTAAGTTTTCAAGTTTGAACTGCACCCGCAAAAGAATTCAAAACGTTAAACAATTCAATTTCTAGGGTGATATGGGTACTGATCGATAAACCAGAGGATTCTGTTTAGTGCAATTTGGGACGGGGTCGACCACATAACTAACACAAAAACGCGAGGGTCAAAGTACAAAATGACATACGTACGTACATACATATATACAAACTAGAGCACTGAAGTGCAAACCCTCAGCGCTAGTTAGCTAGTATGATAAAGAAAAGGAAAAGTGTAGAAACCAAAAAAGAAAAGAAAGAGAAGTGGCATGAAGAGAGGCAGGAAACAGAAAAAGACAATGAAGAGGGACAAAAGAAAGAGGAAATGAAAGGAAAAGGTAGGAAAGCAATAAAAACCGTAGGAAGAGGAAAATAAGGCAAGAAGGGAAAAAAAAAAAAAACAGATGAAAAAAAAGAAAAGAAAAAAAAAGCGTCTACTAGGGTTCGAACCAAACCAGAGACTTCTAGGTTAGCTATTTGCTCACTCAAGAACTATGCCACGGATCACCTCATGCTCAATCCATGTAATTGTTAGCTATTTAAAAGTGATTTGCAACCTGCAAGCTGGCTCACGTGACAAGCAAGTTTTTAAGGGGCGGTTCCCATTACCGTAACGTACGATTGTAGGACTGAAATTCTACTCGCTTTTTCTTGAAAACTAAGTCAAAACTAACAATTCTGGCACATTAAAGGGACTTACTCTGTGAAGTGCTATAGTTTGATGTCGCTTTCAAAGCCTGGGTAGCCGTACTCTTCGAGATCCCCTGTTGAGAATGACTGAATGAGTGAATGACTGAATGACTGACAGGTTGACTACTATATACCGTCAGGCGCATGCGCACTGAGGGTTAATAAACAAACATCCCCGATTTTCAATTGTGGTACCCCTGTAAGTGTCTCGCTCGCTACGCTCGCTCGCCAATAAAAGCAGTCATCAGGTAATGAAGTAGTTATTATCAATGGAATGTTAATGTATTTTGATATAGCACAAAAGCCTGAAGCTTAACTTAGCAAATCAGAGTTATGTCAGGAATTCATGTAGGGTATTTATATTGAAGCATTCTAATTAATGTGATGTGTACTCCTATAAAAATAGATGAGGGAGCTCTCTTATTGATACTAATTAACACTGCAGTTTCTTTTATGGTTTTATATGTAATATTTTTGATGGGATGTTTTTAGCTGCTTTTGTACTGAGTCAACTGTGTATTTCTTTGATAAGACCTGAAGCTGGACTGAGTCATCAAGACACTTTAGTGAAAAAGTTAATAAAATGTTGCCTAAATTACAGCAAAGAGATGAAAGCTTTTGTGTGACTTGTAACATATTTTATCCATTCTGTAGTCATTTCGTATTATGCTATGTAAATATATATAATATATAATTTTCGTTTGTTAATATTATTTGCATCAAAACATGTCCATTTGTAGAGTGAATATCAGAGTAAACTAGCTGGAGTAACTCGTCTCTGTGCATCCCAGGAAGAGCCATTGGTCTACTCAGGAGGTGTGGATGGAGTAGTGAGGCTATGGGATTTACGTAGTGGTCAAACAGTGAGAGAATGGCATGGACACTCTGGGTCTGTTTTAGATATGGCTCTGTCACCGTAAGTTTGACATATTCATATAAATTGTTGATATTTTGATTAAGGAGTGTTTATCATTTAGTACTAAATGGTTTGGTTGTTAGTAGTATAATATGCTATCACACCAATTGCCTATGTACTCAACTTACGCAACTAATTTCCATATTTTTTAAATTAGAAAGGATACATTCAAACATTAATTTTTCCAATATATGTCAATAGTATCTGTCAGATATTCAGTAAATTTTTATGTTGACTAAATCCAGTAAAATCTCTGATATACGTGTGGACAGTCTTCATTCTGGAGTGCTAAGAGTGCAAACCCTGAAGTTAAATAATGCAATAATTTGCAAAAAAAAGTCACCATTGTTGAATACCCCTATACACACCTGGGACTGATGCATACTTTGTAATGATGTTTTACAAGCTTGCTCAGTGATAAGGATTTTACAACTTTCTGAAGACTTCATGGCATTCTGTGGTTCTAATATTAACCTTGTTGTGGTAGAGAAAAAAAAAGCAACAAAAACATTTCGACTTTCTGACACACATGCTACACAAACACTTAAACACATTTTTTTGAGAGCAGGCAACTTACAGTTGATGAAAGAAGCACCACCTCCAGCAGCAGAGACTTCCCAACACTGGATGAAGAAGTTAAGCACTGGAAGTACAGAACGCAAGCAACAAATCTGAACCGGACGCAGTAAAATTTGTATGCTCACGTGGGCACACGTGATTCTAATGGCAGCTTAATGATTGAATGAATGGGCCTGGCTGTATAGCAGCACTTACCGTAGTCTGCCTTTCTCTTGTTTTCTCAAAAACTAAGCCAAAATTAAAAAAGTAGAAAATTAAAGGTAATTAAATCGTCATCTAGTTGGAATTCCTCTTCTCTCAAGACATAAAAGTCCGCCATCTTTGAAATCCGCTGTTGACAGAGTGAATCAGACTACTATAACTCTCTCATGCATGCGCGCTGAAGGTTAAAAAGCCTCATGGGGCATAGACTAAGGACTCTATGTAGCCTATTGTAGAGCTGAGCGATATACCAGTATTATTGTTGCACCACGATAAAAACCCGACATCGCGAAGCGATATTTCAATTGCATTTGGGTATTATCGTTTTCTCAGAAAACCGTTGGTACGGATTGTTAAATTAATGCGGGAACTTCACGCGCATGACAGATTAAAGGAACAGCCGTTTCGTTGTTTGTAAACATGGCCGTAACGCGCTACTAGCGAAGTTTTTTTAAGTAGCTAGCAGTGGTTGCAAGTTCAAATTCTAGCTTAAGGAAGCAACACAGTCTTAACCCAGAAGACTAACTTTGGACTGGAAGCTGATGAACACGGCAAGTTCAGTTTGGATAAAATTTACTTTGTTAAATATTATTTATGAAATATCGTGATATATCGCTTTATCGCGATAATGCAGGTAAGTATCGTATCGCTTGTGATTATCCAATATTGCCCAGCTTTAGCCTATTGTACAGGGAATTGCCTCATGGTGACACAGACTAAGTACTCAGTGTACCTTGTTGTACAGGGAATTGCCTCATGGTGACACAGGCAAGGACTCAGTGTACCTTGTTGTACAGGGAATTGCCTCATGGTGACACAGACTAAGGACGGACTCAGTGTAACTTGTACAGGGAATTGCCTCATGGTGACACAGACTAAGGACTCAGTGTAACTTGTACAGGGAATTGCCTCATGGTGACACAGACTAAGGACTCAGTGTAACTTGTTGTACAGGGAATTGCCTCATGGTGACACAGACTAAGGACTCAGTGTACCTTGTTGTACAGGGAATTGCCTCATGGTGACACAGACTAAGGACTCAGTGTACCTTGTTGTACAGGGAATTGCCTCATGGTGACACAGACTAAGGACTCAGTGTAACTTGTTGTACAGGAAATTGCCTCATGGTGACACAGACTAAGGACGGACTCAGTGTAACTTGTACAGGGAATTGCCTCATGGTGACACAGGCAAGGACTCAGTGTACCTTGTTGTACAGGGAATTGCCTCATGGTGACACAGACTAAGGACTCAGTGTCACTTGTTGTACAGGGAATTACCTCATGGTGACACAGACAAAGGACTCAATGTAACTTGTTGTACAGGGAATTGCCTCATGGAGACACAGACTAAGTACTCAGTGTAACTTGTTGTACAGGGAATTGCCTCATGGTGACACAGACTAAGGACTCAGTGTAACTTGTTGTACCGGGAATTGCCTCATGGTGACACAGACTAAGGACTCAGTGTAACTTGTTGTACAGGGAATTGCCTCATGGTGACACAGACTAAGGACTCAGTGTAACTTGTTGTACAGGGAATTGCCTCATGGTGACACAGGCTAAGGACTCAATGTAACTTGTACAGGGAATTGCCTCATGGTGACACAGACTAAGGACTCAATGTAACTTGTTGTACAGGGAATTGCCTCATGGTGACACAGGCAAGGACTCAGTGTACCTTGTTGTACAGGGAATTGCCTCATGGTGACACAGACTAAGGACTCAGTGTACCTTGTTGTACAGGGAATTGCCTCATGGTGACACAGACTAAGGACTCAGTGTAACTTGTTGTACAGGGAATTGCCTCATGGTGACACAGACTAAGGACTCAGTGTACCTTGTACAGGGAATTGCCTCATGGTGACACAGACTAAGGACTCAATGTAACTTGTTGTACAGGGAATTGCCTCATGGTGACACAGACTAAGGACTCGGTGTAACTTGTTGTACAGGGAATTGCCTCATGGTGACACAGACTAAGGACTCAGTGTAAATTGTTGTACAGGGAATTGCCTCATGGTGACACAGACTAAGGACTCAGTGTAACTTGTTGTACAGGGAATTGCCTCATGGTGACACAGACTAAGGACTCTACAGGGAATTGCCTCATGGTGACACAGGCAAGGACTCAGTGTACCTTGTTGTACAGGGAATTGCCTCATGGTGACACAGACTAAGTACTCAGTGTACCTTGTTGTACAGGGAATTGCCTCATGGTGACACAGACTAAGGACTCGGTGTAACTTGTTGTACAGGGAATTGCCTCATGGTGACACAAACTAAGGACTCAGTGTACCTTGTTGTACAGGGAATTGCCTCATGGTGACACAGACTAAGGACTCAGTGTAACTTGTTGTACAGGGAATTGCCTCATGGTGACACAGACTAAGGAGGACTCAATGTAACTTGTTGTACAGGGAATTGCCTCATGGTGACACAGACTAAGGACTCAAAGTAACACAGGGAATTGCCTCATGGTGACACAGGCAAGGACTCAGTGTAACTTGTTCTAGGGAATTGTCTCATGGTGACATAGACTAAGGACTCAATGTAAGAATTGATGCCATAGTGCAATTCTTTCGGCTTAAGGGTGCTGCGACAATGCCCATGCATATTTTTGGTGTTAATTAGATTTTGGTTGCTAGGGCTAACTAACTTTTTTCTTACTGTTTGTAGGGCTATGGCAAGCGGCGGACCCTGAAGAGCACTGCTAGTGGACCAACTATATAAAAAAGCAGAAGTTGGTACTGTGTTTCTTCTCCGCTACAAGCTTCTGAAGCCTCAAGTATAAAATCCAAAACTCCTCCGACGGTACTGCCGCTGGCGAGCTGATTCTTGGTCCTTGGCCTCATTAGCTGATTGTCTTCAAAAGCTTCGTTTTAGTTTTTCTCTAATCTTTTTTATTTGTCTAGTTGATTGTGTTCATTTGCTTTTCTCGACAGAGTGCCGGCATTTTTTTTCTTTTAAAAAAATCTAAAACGAAGGTTTTGTTCCCAAAGTATGCCTGTATATGAAGTTTGGAGTCATTCCCATTCTTAGATTCTGAGGAGTTACACAAAATAGATTTCAGAACTAAAATAAGACCTCGCAAAACCCTGCCCATTACCTGATTGGTTCGCTTTTCGCAGGAAAGTAAGTTAAAACAATTGGCACAGTCTCCATGCTGCCCGCTTGATTTTCCAGTCTCCTGCGCTCCTCTCCCTCGCTAGTTGAGAGTTCTAGTGGAGTTTGAAGACGAGGCAATATAGTAGGGATTAATTTTGTAGCCAACTTTTGAATAGTGTTTTTTTTTGGCATCCAAAGGCAAACAACTTATTGCCAACTGGATTATACAGTCATTGTTTGAATAAACTTATACACTAGTGCATCACTTATTTAGAATGTACTACTGAGTTCATTGGATATCTGCATACTCAATATCTACATTTTTTTTACATTATTCAGTATTTAGCTATATCACAATAGTCATTATAATCATATAAATCAATCACATAATCAGTTATTATCTGTTGTATCCTATGAAGTTGATACTTCTGACATAGATATTTTCTACAAGAATAAAAAATATTGAAATATGCAGTCATTAGTGTAACTATTTATTTACCCATCATAACTTGGAGATACTATGGGGCACTGCTAGTCACATATCTAGTGGTATACAAGAAGAACAAAGTACTGATTCAACAGAGCTACTGAGAAACAAAAAGCAAGCAGCTGTACAGGGGTGGAGCCACGCGGTTAGGTTTATCAATTGTGGGCAGGAAGCTTTAGAATTACCCTGTAAGCTAAGTTAGCGGTGTTGTTAAATTATTGCGAGCATCCGGCATTTCTGGTGCACGCGCGTTGCTATGTCACAGCACCCTTAAAGAGTGGAAACCTTAGGTACACTATAATGCAATTGTCCTTGCATTCCAAGTTTTGTGCATGTTATTATTCGTTCTTATTCCATATTGCTGCAGTAACAGCTGCGGCAAGTGGTTGCTATGGTTATTAAATACCCTTACCAGACTTTCTTAGTCGCAGAGTACTTTTTGACAAGACCTACTGGTCGTTTGGACGGTCAGAATGGCTTAGAAGCTATTGAAGAAGTAGTTTATTTTTTTTTTAGATAAAATTAATAGTCAACAGCTGTATAATGTGCTATAGATGTAAAAGAGAGCCTGTTTTCAAGCGCTACCGATACTTCACTTAGCAAGAACAGCGAATTTGTACTGCTGAAGCTATCATTACTCCAGTTATTAGAGGTGAGAGAGTATTGTGGTAGTTAGCTATAATGAATTGTTAATTGCTTTACAATTTCTTTCTCAGCCTTTTTTACTCATTAGATGTATTCTCTCTCTGCACAGGCTTTTTGTTCAAAACAATGTAGAATTAAAAATATTTGGTTGTGGCTTAACCCACAGTCGCTCTGCCACTGAGCTATGACAACCAGCCAGCAAACAAACACTTCAATTCTGTATTCAAACTGTTGAGGGGGTACTGCTATGCTACAGTCTTGCTCTCAACAGACCAATGGAATTTTTTTCAAAGATTCTTTTTATGTGTGGGATTTTTTTTACTCTGCTAATTTATCAGTTCACAATTTCATTCTCAGCCTTTTTTTTTACTCATTAAAGGTATTACTATATATTTGTAACTTTGAAATGGAACAACTGAACCTAGTAGTTCAGGATCAAGAGCTAAAGCAGTAAATTAAATATATGTAGCCTTTTGTTATAATAGCTACTGTTTTTGTATCATGAAATAGTAACCTTTATCATTTAATTTTAAAATCTAGTTGTTTTAATTAGAACTACTGGCTTGCTCGCCATTTAAGCACTCGACTAGCATATTAAGAATCTATGTAATAATATCCTTGTGTGTCAGTATCGACAACAATGATGACAATGTGTGTATTCATGAATAATTTTGGAGCTGAACAAAGTTGGTAAAGTGTCGTCATTAACTGGATGGAAAAGTGGGGGAGAAAAGTAAGGTACTCAGTCAGGTTCAAACCCCCAACTGTCAATTCCTTACATCGTACACTTACTATTGAACCTTCTGGAACTAGCAGATTAGTGAATCCTGGACTACCTTAAAAATATATCTACTTTTTCCCCCTAGGTCTTGTCCTGTTCATTACTCGCTCTACGGTGTCTGTAAATGCAGAAGTGAAAGAAAATACACAGAAAGAACAAAGATACAGAAAAGCAGGAGAGATAGACTAATGAGGAGAAGGGAATCCTTACGTATAGCGGAATAAGAAAACCTAAGGTGGCTCAGGAAGAAAGGGATCAGGAGAGGAAAACTATGAATATATATAATATGTATATATGTGACCGGTTTTGGGAAAATTGGCCTAAACACGACGAACAATTTTTCAGTATCCCGGGGTAAAGCCTTATGTGTCGATTTTTTTCAAAAAATTTTTATGGCAGAAATGGATAAACATCGGTGAGCTCTAGCTTATGGCGCAGTTGTAAGCTCGGGCGAGCTCTAGAACTCATGCTATGAGGCTGCAAACACTAGCCGGTTGGACTCGTGTACGGAGCTTTTCACTAACAATGGGAAAAAACTGTAGCTAACTAATTCACTTACTTTTCTACATAATCCACGTACTCATGCAATTCTCGCCACCATAGTTTCTCCTTGGAGGCCTACATTAAGCCTATTTGACTTCTTTCAATCCGCCTGCAACCGGTTCAGTCCTTAGTGTCCCGGAGACACACGGTAATAGTATACGGATACAAGGCATGCCCCCAGCCTTAGCAATTCCTTTAAGTGGCGTTTATTCGAAATCAGCAATAATATGTTTAGCAAAAATACCGAAGTGTTGTAGTGCGTAGGGCGAAGACGGCTTGTGCTACAGTTTCCAAATTAGGAGGACGGCATCCCAAGGCCCCGTGCAACCTACTGGTAGAAAAAAATAGAAAACTTTAGAAGCCGCGTTTAGGCCGATTTTCCCAAATCAGGTCACATTATATGTGTGAGTGGCTCTGTGAATATGAGGTGTTTCTCTAAAAATTTAAAATTGAGATATAGGTGTATTCAGAAAAATCATATGTTGTGCTTTAAAATAAGCTATTTGCCACCTGTGTGGTAACTTCAAGATGTAAGATTAAGAAGAAAAAACAACAAGTATTGTTAAGCTGCGCGGACGAATTTCCATAATTTCCGTACACTTATAGCTACGAACAGCGTGGGGGTGGTTTATTTATAAACAAAATAGATGGTCGAGCTAAAGTTTGAAGCAACTAGGATTAATGTAGAGCATCTTTGTGTTAAGGTTATACTACTATAGTTACGTAGATGACTGTAGGTGGCTGGTTAGCTAACTGCAAAATCTTTCATTTAAGTTACTGATAGTAAGCTCTGCTTCAGTAAGGTGTTACAAAATCTGTAATTTTGACCACTTACTGGACATGTATTGAATGATATGAATAAGATGTATGATTATGGTGCAAATACAGAAATATTGCTGAACAGATTAATACAGGAAAGTGTAGTAAATTAAAGTATGTTTTTGTTTTGGAAGAGGTCCTAGTTTTTGCATGATCGATGGTTATGTCCAGGTCTTACATTTTGAACATAGGCACTGTGTCTGGATTGGATGATCAGTCTCATGATGACTAGAAGATGCAATGACCTCCTGTTCATCTGCAATTGGAATACAGTGTTGACCAGGGACAAGTACTATCTTTCGCTTCTTTGGAGCAGAATTGTCTAATGGAATCATACAAATACCATTGACGCTCATTTGACAGTGATTTTTGCAGGAACTTGTGTCGGTAGTTCTGTACTGTCAGGTTTCCACTCATCCTAGTTTGAGTGACTGTCAAAATTCTCTTTTAAGGTTACTTTGCCAGGTTGTGAAGATTCAAAAATGATATGATGGTACTTTGTTATTCCTGAAACTTTCTTATAATGTGGGCTGAAAAATTCGCTGCTATTCATAACCGGCACTATTGTGGCTCCATTCTCATCATCTACCAACTGTGACATGTTACAAACACCATACTTGTTAATCATTTGAGCTATGTCTAACAGACTGCTTACTTTAGTACGGCGATAGAGTCTTTTGATGAGTCCAAAACAATGATTCGGTGCAAACTTAGTGTGTCCCACCACTGACAATGATTAAGTGATTTTCTTGTGTCACTGTGTCATACATCTCCATAACAAGTACTGAATAACATAGTTATTGTTGTTCCGACTGGTTCTATTGTCACATTGAAGGAACTTCCATTTCTCCCGGTCCGTGAAGCAAGAAAAAGTGATGAAACTGACTAATCACCACATTAGTATCTTCCCCACAATCAGTGGCCTCATCTGTGAGAAAACTAGTCTGATGAGGAATTTCCTCACAGTGAACACCAAAAACACCGTGCTTAAATGGAGTTAAGAAAAAAATGGCCCTGGCTGGAGAGTATCTCAAGGATAATGCACTGGCTTGGCTTAATCAAAACTAGTGTGCTGCAATGTCAACAGAATTTTCTGGTATGTTACAATCATGATGAGGAGGGTTAAATCTATTATTAGTATGAAAGTGGCTCACAATTTGTCGATGACAAGAACCACAAGTTGTTTTATAAAAAGATCGTTCCAAGTTGAACGAGTAGCAGTCTTACACGATCTTGATAGTGCCACTTTTCTCAAAGTCAGGTTTATTTACGGCTTTCACAATGGCAGTACTATTCTGTTGACAAGTCCAACATAGATCTGACATCAGCTTCATAATGATAACAGATGGGAATAATGATTTCCAAGTTTCATTGAATGTGGAGTACGCAATTGCACAAAATTACTCACTAGAATTAGCAGCAATTTTATATTGCTGCCAAATTCCTTTCCTCGACAAGCTGAAAGGCAAGAGCTTGATATCCATTTTGCTATATCCTGGAATGCATCCTGGTAAAAGAACAGCATTTTGGTCTGCAAAATTTAGCAAATATTTTGTTGGAGACTCACTGCAGCAAGCTAATGGAGCAAGGCACCCTGGACTTCGTGCAAAACAATAACGATTTTAATTTATTTGTTTACGTCTATGTCATCACTCACGTGATTTTGCCATGTGTGTTACTTACCTCTCTTGTACAACTACTTTGTATTCTACTATTACAATTTTGGCCAGAGTTAAGAGTTGGTTACCTCCAATTCGTTATACTACAGTCAACTGCGTATGCTAAGTGCGCTGGTGGCTAGTGGGACTGTCTTACGGCCAATTCTAGTCGGTGCTAGCTATCCGAGTGGCGTACAGATTTTATGCAGTACTCCAAAGAAGTTAAGGCCAAAGCATTGTGTGGGTTTCTGCATGGATTGCCATATTATATATATATATATTGCATTATTAATTTGCAAAAATTAGTACATCAAGCGTCATAGAATGGTGTACTCACTAGTATATTATAATTTTACCATACTTGACTGTGTTATGTTAAATTATTGGATTTTCATTTGACTATTTGCTGAATTCCTGGCTGAAATTTTATTTATAAAATTAATGCAAAATTCATGTCGATGTACCAAAATTTGTTGTAATAAACTTGTTGCTAATATATCAGTATATCCAATTCTAAATTTACTGTTCATGAAGTTCCACTTCATGTTCTTTTTACCATAAAGTAACCACATAAACCACAAAAACATTTTTTGGAAGGGTGGTATTTATGTACAAGATTTCCAAATTTGAAGTACTCGGCATATATGATTTGAAAATTATTCTCAATTGGATAGCGATTTACAAAATTCCAAAGTTTCCACTGTTAGCTGGAGGCATTGTATGCTTAACCCTTTGCATACGATCATCACGAATTCGTGACCGCCGTAACTTAACGCGCGCGTACGATGGTCACGAATCTGTGACACACCGGGTGCGTCAAGAGAATACGGCTGTCACGAATTCGTGACAAGCTCTTTCCCGTTTTGTTATTACAGTTACAGAGCGCGTAGCGCGCTAAAACTTTCAGTAGCTTACATAGTATACATTTTGCAATCTCTATTCTACAAAATAAGTCTTATAAAATAAGTATAACTTATATCAAGTGTACCAACTAAAAAAAATTTTTTTTTCTACACTTTGTGTCTAGCTATTTTCAAATAGAACATCTACTAAGAAGTAAAGGCCTAAAGTAGCTAGAAATAAGCAAACTAAAACTAGAACTTACACTTGGGTGTGATTTCTCCTTTCATAAATATAAGCTAAAAAAATAGCTAACAAACTATGGCCTCCTCGATAATTCCAACTAAGTTTGTATTCAAAACAACTCTATAAACTATAAACTAACGAATTACCATAGCTACATAGAGACAGATTATTTGAGGCCTAACACAAAAGAAACACTCGCCCGTTTTCTTTTTCCACATGTCGAACTTCAACTGGTAAAACGCCGTCTCAGGCAACTAATTGGTTTTACGGCGTGCGCGTATTTAATTACATAATTGCTCGCCTGCGTTCGTCTGCAAAGGGTTAAGGTGGTGGTATAGTGTTATCTCAGATATTCAAAATATTTTCCCCATTTTGTTGCTGCTATTATAGATTGCTACTCCATAAAAATAATACCTTGTGAAACCCTAAATTACTGTGTACACAATAAATTATACCCTTTCTAAAGTTTGATGGCAGCACCCTTTTGAAGCTGGGCTGCCTCAACCTACCCCTTAGTTGGCAAATTATGCCTCTTGTTTGAGCCTCCGCATAATCATCCGCTTATTTTCTATTGTATTGATGCCATAATTAGAGATGTACGAAGAGCTCATTAGTCTGGGGAGCAAGTGTCTGGAGAAATTTGTTGCTGACGCTATTGCTTACCCTTACCTAAGTGGGGCGGCTCTTTTTCAGAAATGACCACCTCTCTCAACGAGAAGTTTTCTCATGTCTCCTCCCACAGTGGCATATAATTAGAAAAAGTAGTTTACGAGGTGCCCAGGCTAGATACCGCAAGCGTGAGAAACTTACCCTAACTGTAGAAAGGTACTCAGAGAACATGGGAGACTTCACAAAGCACGACAAGATCGCCCATGCATTAGGCGCTGCTAAGCGTAGAGAGAAGACAGTCTGAAGAAATGGGGAATAAAAAGAAGAATCATGCAAAATAACTGTACCCATAGACACATATTTGTCAAGCGGAAACCTCCCGTTAGATAATCCAAGAAGAAAGTGAAGAATGCCGTTGAACAGGTTGAGGAAAAACACAGAGACAGGGAAGAGCTTAGAGACAGTGAAGAGCACAGAGGCAGGAAATAATGGGGAGACAAGGAAAAGGAGATGGAAAAGAAAGTGGAGGGAAGGAAGATAAGAAGATAGAGACAAGGAAAAGAAAGGCCTAGAAGAAGAGGTATTCATTGAAGGAAGTGAATTGTGAACATGAATAACCTTCAGCAATACATTGAAAAACCGAATGAACATTCTTCATTCTGTAATGACTACTATCTTGAAAGCAGAGATTAATAGCTTCTATTATTAATGGAAATGTAGCATTTGCCAGCACTCCATAAAACTAGAATCCTCAAGAACAGTGAAGGGCCCTGAGCATATAGTACGTGAGGTACATTTTATTATGCATGCAACAATATTTTTATTTGCTTACATTTTTAATCTTAATTTTTACATTATTAACACCTTTTGTGTTATTTGTAGGTTTATTTTCAAGTTTGTGTTTATTTTGGATCTCAATTTTTTTTTAGAACTTCTAAGACATTTGTTTTGTATCAATGTTGTTTTTAATCTTTATTCTGTTCTTACTATTTGTATATAAATTTTATTTTATAAGTAATAGTATGAATGACAAATTAAAGCACAATAATTTTAGTCTGTCCCAATTTTTTCTTTCTTTTTTTTGAGGGATGCAAGGGAAAATAAACCTTTTCTCTAGAGCATAGTACAAGGTTTTGCAGATAACTTAACTATGTATACATACATCATATTAAGGGGGGCTTTTACCATACAAAAAATGATTTTTTTCTGTAGGTCAAAGCACTCTGAAGTTGTTCCCAAAGTTTCAAGTCAATTGGACATTTCTTTATTTAGTTATAATTTTTTGTTGTCAACACTATTTATTGTATCGCTGCCCAGGAAGAATCCAATCTTTCGGGTCTTACCATTACCGTTTGTGGAGCGCGTCTTCGTCTGTCTTTGTTTACAACTATATCTTATTACAGTTCAAAATAAAGCACACAGGAAGAGCTATTCAACCACGTCAACTGCACTCCAATTGGGATGTGTGAGCGACTGCGCACGCGGAGTGTTCTTTCTTTTTTGATCGAATCAAAGTTGGTGTTGTAGAATCTCTCTCGCTATTTTGTCCCACTATGTCTGACCGAAAACGATCTAGGAAGCGCCCTAGAGGCTTCCTGGGCACTCCATATCGAACACACCAGTGGAAAAGGAGGCCACACCACCGTCAGTTAGTAAGCTAAAACTTAGTGGTGATTCATTAGGGTTTGTTTCTGGGTGCTCTACCACTGTATTGCGTCCTAGAGGTAGTAAACCCTCTCCTGAATTGCCAAACAGTAGTTCTGAAACAGCCAGAATGGACAAGCCTAATTCAGCAAATTTTATTTTCTCTATTGGGCTGTCCAACGGTACTTTAGAGAAGCTCTTTCACTGCCCTGGGCTTCCCTTGACAGCTTCAGAGGACAGCAGCGTTAGGCGGGGGTTGGTTTCTCGTATAACGGTAAGTTGCCCATGTGGGTGTTTCCAACATGCAACTGATCCTTATAACACAGACCATCTCACCGTAAATACGAGGGCAGTTTTAGCCATGAGGATGATAGGTTGGGGTAGTTCTTCGTTGGAAACTGTGTGCGCAATGTTTGACTTTCCTGGTGCATTGAGTAGTGCTGCTTGTCAGAATTATACCTCTATATTCACAGTATTTTCTTATATAAACTGCTGTGGAGTGACCTATGTTCACAAGGTAACTTAGTAAATCCTTATTTTACACTGGGTCACCATTGTATGCTTCATTTTCCCCTATTATAGGAATTATCAGCTGGAATAACTTGTTTTGTGGTTAACCTCAATTATCTCAAAAGTGGAACTGTCAACCTTCTGCCAATCACAACTTGTTATCACTATTTTTTTACAGTGATGTTTTTATATCATCTGAAAGCTCTTTTTTTACTCTTGAACATGAATGCCTAAAAAAATTGTTATCAAGTTATTCACGTTTTTTCACATTTTCATTGAAAAACGGCTGTTTTTTATAAAAAAAATTAATATAAAATCAATAAAAAATAATGAGAAAAATCTATGCATTCATTTTATTAACAAGGTATCAAGGAATGTGTGTGTGAAGTTTGAAGTTTTGATGTTGAAGTAGGAGGGGTTAAGTTGCGGCAGAGCGGGTAAGGGTTTTCTAGACGTTAACGCCCAAATATTTTGATTGGTGTGGTTTTCTGCCAATATTTTTAGCTCATTTTGAAGTGTTTCAGATGAGCAATGTTTTGAACTTAAAAGTGAAAAAAGTATGCAAGCATAGTATAGTTATGACAAATAGAAAAAAAAGCATTTTTGTATGGTAAAAGCCCTCCTTAAGGGTGCAGTACCACCGGAACCTGCGGTAATTAAGCGATTCAGTAGAATACCACAAAACCCGCCCATAACTCGATCCAATTTACTCTCCGCGAACAATTTGAACACGTACCAATTAACTGTACCAAACAATTTACCACAAAGAGCTTTCACCTCAAAGGACTACCAGTACTGTAGGGCAGAAGCAGCAGTGTAGATAATTAATATTTGTTCACTTTCAAAAAAATATTACTAAACAATATTATAAAATCATAACTCAATAGTAGCAGGGCCATAATCAAATACAATATGAAATGAACAAAATCAAAGGTTCTGAAGTATGCAATACTATCAAGGGGATCCAAGGAGCTGTGCCTTCTCATTGACCTCTCTACTGAAATGCCATGTCTTCTCTTCTAAATAACCAGGATGTAGTATTCTTCCCTTCAGGAGGCATGACTTCTTAGGAGAGCCGAAGGTCTACTGTTCTCTCCTCTGGAAAACAAGGAAGCCATGTCTTCTGCTCTGCACTTTTGTTGTGAACCTGCCAGTTGTACCCTAGAACCAAGGAGTTGTGCCTTCTCATAATGGGAGCTCATCTATTTCTATGAAGAGCATGCCAGCACCTTTCTCCTGTTGAGGTAGATTAGACAAAGTACTATGATCTAAAATTTGATTCAGGTCTTATTTTAAATAAATCAATAAAATAACAATTGATAATAAACAGCCTAATTGATAATTGTAGAAAGAAAATAACATTAGTAAATAAAAGTAATAATTCACATTTTCTTTTAATGGTGTGCAAATATCATATATATATTTATTATTCATCTGTCACAACAGTAGCAGGGATAGAAAAAAAAATAGCACAAAAAATTCCTGAGAAGTTGAAGTTAACACACTGAAACTGCCTCTAACTTCTACCCGCTACACCAACCTTCTATCAAGCTCTCCAAAGACACCAAAGCATATTCTTCCTTCCAAGTCGCAGCTGTGAGCCGTGATATATCTATTCTAAACGAGTGACTCCAGGCGCCATTTATACGCCGCCGCTTCTTCATCGTCTAGGACCCTTCAGTACATTCCAGAAGTCTTGTACTCTTCCCCGCGGGCCTCACTCTTTTGTGTTTGCTTACCAGTTCTAATTAGAGCCTCCACCACCCGGAATTTTGCCCACAATAAATTGCGCGCTCAGTGTTGGGGGGCAGAGTTGAAGAATCAAATGAATACGAATCAATAGTTAGCTTTCGTACCTAAAAATCGATATTCAGAAGTACTGGATGGCCAGAATGAACTCATATTTTGTACATGGGGTACAAGCCACATTTAAAAAAACATTACAACGAGTTTTTTCTTTTAAATAGGATACAAAAATAATAATATAAAAATATTAAAAAAAATGGAAAACAAATACTAATATCAAAAATACGGCGTTGTAATGTTGTGGGGAAGCCCCTAGGCTACCGCTGGAAAAAAAATCGACTTCGTAACTGCAACGGTCGCCCCTTTATTTCGCTGAATAGCCGTAAGGTTTGTACCGTTGTTTCTCCGTTCCTGGTCGGTCTTTTTTCTTGAAACTTGGTTTATAAGAGCTGTCTGTTGGTGTCTGTTTCAACTGGAACAACAAAGTAAGCATACATTGAACAGACAACGAGAAATAAGTACATGGCATAACTCCTCCGTCTGCGGTTTAGCGCTGCGGTTTCAAGTGGTACTGCACCCTTAACTTCACTTAGGTGGGAGTGTAATCTGAAGCTTGTAAAGTCATCATTTTTTCTAGCACCGAATAAACAATGTATTGCAACTAAAGAATAGACAGTATTATTATTATCAGGTACAATGTCAATTATATAGTGTGGACAAGAACTAGTGAGATTTTGTGATGCGCACCAACGAGAGCATGCATGTTAAACGCTTTTATAAAGACAATTAATAGCGGGGACTCCAGCTGGCCAAACTCCGTAAATTCTACTCCATGGCATTACTGCCTGAATTAGCATGCCCTCTATTCAGATGTCGCGGCATTAGAGAGCTCACTGATATTATGAGCCAATAGCAAAATATCAAGCTGTTCATTACCAATGTACTGTGATCACATGTTCTACATTTAATCTCTAAAATATTCTATGGATTAGTTAAAACCTCACATCATTTATCAATATTACTGTCAGTCTCACAATATTGTGCCAAAATTATCTTATCATTGTTATGCTACTTCCATTAACGTAATCACATTACAAAATCATTTCTCACAAATTCTCATCAATTTTGTGATTAATTCCAATGATAATTTAGGAAGAAATTCTATATCATTCTCATACAACTACTGTGTATACTGATCATTACTGAGCTACATGGTAACAAGTATATCTTAGTGGGTATATTTAAACTAGTAAATCACTTAGTCCTTGGTAAATTTGTTTCTTCCCTTAGTCCTCCTATTGAACATGGACCAAACCCACGAATACAAGCCACAAGTTGATATGGTGGTGTCATTGGTTTACAGATAATTATATTCATGAATATCTCAAATGCATCGGCAGAACACTATATCAGACTACCCTTTTCTAAGCCAACCTCAGTTGAATGCACACGATTGGATGATTGATCATACCCACAACCTGTAATCTTTAGTTTGGCCACTTTAATCAATTTTTTTTATGCTTTAGCCTGTGTTTTTAAAATACACTACTTTTGATACATATAACGGTCACAAGTTATTTTTGATGATCAACTAGAACCTTTATTTTAGTAATATTGTTAATATATGTACTTTTAGGGGTAGGAGAATATTATCTGCTTCAGATGATGGAACTGTGAGGATTTTTTCATATGAGGATTAAAATTTAACGTCTTTGTGCTATATATCATGTATTTATTATCAATGCTTTCACATGTGCTCATTCTATTCAATTTCTGATCCACCTCTTCTATTATTAATGGCAATGTGTAAACTACAATAGCAAACTATGACTGGGTATAACATCTATGTAAATTTCTCAGAGCAGTTAAGAACGACTTTTTGAGTGCATACGTTAGCTAAACTGAATTTATCTATTTTATAGTCATGCATTCTCCATATGTCACGTAATGTCATATATAGTTGGGTAATTTTTGAAGCAGTGTTTATTGTGTTCTCTTATGCGTGATGGACCTGCCACAAAGGTAGCTTATTAGTACTTTAGATACAACCTGTCAAAGTAATGCCTATTTGTGGGGCCACTCTCACGTAGCCATGAAGTTCAGAACGAGAGCATTCTAACTACTGGAACATGAACTCATGCATATTTGTGTTGTTTGTGATGTGAACTATGTATTCATTAATTGATGTTTATTGTTCATTGTACCAGTACTGTAGTTATGTTCATCCAATTTATGTCTATAAAAGTTCTGAGTCACTCATAACCTTTTGGAGTCCTTTATCATGTCAGTCTGCAATAAGAATTTTAACTCAAAGATATCTGTGCAGAGTGGTTACCTAGAGTTCTCCCTGGTGGCAGCGTCAACAGAAATACCCAAGTGCGCCCCTATTCTACACGACTTGAGTTGTGGACCCACACTATTTTTATTGATATTTACAATACAGTCGAACCTCCCTACAACGGGACTCCGAGAAGCGGTCAGACTCTCAACAACGGTCAGACCGTTGGGAACGGAGTATTTTCTGCATGTATGTAATGGATTTTTTGACTCCAAGTAACGTTTGATTCTCTACTCCGGACAACGGCCAAGTTGTGTGCCCCAAAACGTAATGTCTTGTACAAAATTTACTTCTTGGGACGGCCAGTTAGCCACACCCAACTAATTGATGCTGCCGTTTTGCCTAGCCTTTCAATTTTAGCTTGCCACGCCTTACTAATTTATGACTTGTGTGCCTTCAATTTAATAAAAGACATAATACTAAATGAATGCTAATACTAATTTTACATTCATTACAGATGTCCCTCTATTAATAATTCATTAACTAGTTCTCTCATTCGGCAGACATAAACAGGTGGGCCGAACAGGCGGTAGATACAGGGCACTTCCAGGCCATAACCGGCGCCTCTGTTCACTCTCTCTCCTTGGACCACTGCAAACGCTTTGTTGACATCTCTTCTTAAGTGAAAAAGACGCGGTGCAAGATTGCGTGGTACATGACCTACAACTGTGGAGTCCTTCATAACTGCTACTGCTTTATTGTCTTTGGCATTTGTGGGCTCTGGCTTCACCAATAGTGATTCCCCTATAAAAGGTACCCATACGTCAGTGTACTCGTGATAGCCTCTTATGAAGGAGTTTATTTCCAAAACTTGCAGTTCAGCACTAGCAACAACCTGACTTGCAGCCATGCACACGTCACACCTTCTTGGGGTGGGCTTTATCTGAGCTCTCCCGCATTGCTTGCACCAATATGGCTTCGAAGCAGAAGAAAAATTTCCTGCCATTAAAAAAGAAAGTGGAGGTTATCAAGGCCCACGAGAATGACAGGGGGCTCAGTCACCGTGCACTAGGGAAAATGTTTCAGTGTGGCAGGACTCAGGTTGCCCAAATTATCAAGAATAAGGATTCTATTTTAGCATTATTTAAAGCTAAAATGCTTCTGGAAGCAGGATCTATTCCACTAAAGTCTCTCGTACATGTGAGTATGAAGACATAAATAAGGCTTTGTACGAGTGGTACCTTTTAGCTTGTTCAAAACATGTTTATCCTGGTGGTCCCCAGCTTATTGAAAAAGCTAAAGTCATTGCTGAGAAATTAGGGAACGAAATCTTTAAGGGATCCAACGGTTGGTTAGGCAAGTGGAAAGCCAGATATAAATAACATCAAACGTTTTAAAATATGTGGGGAGTATGGGGATGTGCAGGGAGTTACTGTGGATTCATGGAAGGAAAGGCTTCCTGAGTTAATTACAGGCTATGCAAAGGAAGATGTGTGGAATATGGACGAGACTGGAGTGGTGAACTTTACCTGATAGTGGTTTTGGACGAATAGGAAAGGAGTGCAAAGGAGGGAAGAAAAGTAAGCAAAGAATCACTGTGGCATTTTTTGTCAGTGCAGCAGGCATTAAGGAAAAGCCAATTGTCATATGGACTTCAGCTAATCCCAGGTGTTTAAAGCGTTTTGATAAGAGTGCATTGCCAGTCAATTATTTCAATCAGAAGAAGGCATGGATGACAGGAGATATTATGGAGACTGTTCTAACTAAGTTGAACAGCAAGTTAATTCATAGCCAGCGTTCGATTTTGTTGTTGATGGACAATGCAGGTTGCCACCCTAGCACTCTCGAGTCAAAATTTAGTAATATAAAAATAGTTTTTTTGCCGGCCAATACCGCTTCAAACTTGCAGCCATTTGACCTTGGCATCATACAAAATTTCAAGGTGCACTATAAACGCTTACTTTTGCGATATGTGCTAACAAAAATTGATGAATGCCAAACTGCATCTGAGGTAGTGAAATCGGTCAATATTTTAGTAGCCATAAGGTGGGTTGCCCAGGATGGTCAATCGTATCAATTCAGACAATTTCAAAATGTTTCAGGAAAGCTGGTATCCTCAATTCAGAAATGGATATTGTTTCCTGCAGCATGGAGGAAGATGACCCATTCTCAGCTGTGGATGTTGAAGCCGACCTTACCAGCCTCATTCATGATGTAGTGCCTAACTGCTGCAGCTCAGATGAGTACATCAATGGGGAAGATTCAATACCGGTATGCAATGACCTGGACAGCTTGACATGGGAAGAAGACTTCATGCATCAGCTTGGCCAGGTAGGTGGCGAAGAAGAATGTGACGAATATGAAGAAGATGATAGTGAACAATTGCCCATTTCAAATGTGAAGACCTACAAGGATGCCATCTTGGCTTTGGAAGATATCAAAACATTTCTAGAAAGTTGAGGTCACTTAATGGAGTCAACCAAGATTGGCATTGCATGATTTCAAAGCCACAATAAACTAACATTAATAGCTACATCAATTCATCCTCCAAAAAAACTCAATCCATTACTTATTTTGTCAAATTCTTTAAAAAAAATAGTAGCAAAAAAAAACAAACTCCGAAATAAGGTCAAATTCTCTACAAAGGCCAAAGGGTTCGTCCCCATGCATGGCTGTTGTTCGGAGGTTCGACTGTATAACTTTTCACATTTTTTCAAGTGCTAGATGATAGGTTCTTATTATTAAAGATTTTTTGATAGACAGAGTTTCTTTATCTAACTTTTGATGATAAATTAAAATGCCGAATTAATTCAATATTTTAATGTAGAAAATTGGTGTCAGCATTCTATTGCATCTATAATTTAACTATGTTATGTTTTATTGTGGTGGGTAAAATTAATTATTTACAAAATACTTAGTCAGATTTGTAGTATATTTAGTTTCAGAATTAGTCACTAATGTCTTGTTCTTGCACTAATTCCTCTGGCATGTTTGAGAAATTTCATAACTTGCAAGCAATTAATTAGACTCAGAATTGCACTTGGAGTTACTTCACCAGTCATCCACTAAATTATTAAGTCTTCTTCAGCATAAAATTGCAAGTCACAGATGGTTTGGTATATTCTTTAAGCTGCATGTTCAATTGGCTGCTCGATAATCTGGTATAACTACACATGACTGATTTTCCGTAAAGGAGAATGTCAGTGAATTTTCTAACTCTACCTCTAACATTCATCTTAGAAGGAACAGTCTTCATAATCACTTTTGAACGACTTTTATGGGTGAACTTTGATCTACATCTCTGGTAATAATAGTGGAACACTTGCTAAGTGAACTAATTAGGCATCAATGATGAGAATTACCATTGAAGGTTACAGTAAAAAAAATATAATCTTTACTGAATTATCAGTCAAATTTAAACAGAATGATGCTTTACTGCAATTAGTCACTTTTTTCACTTTGTGGTTGTTTTAATATTGTAGCTGATTTAAGTAGTAAATTGGCAATTTTTGCGAGGTGGGTGGGAAATCCCAGGTTCCCCCTACCCCCCCCCCCCCCGACTTCTTTCTCTATGAAACTTTGGCTAAGTTGTGAAATTATAGATATGGCTAAACATTTTACAGTGTATTTGCTAGTTTTTATCTGTTACTTCTGTCTTGACAAATGCACACGAAGCAGAACAGGCATAATTTTGAAGTAGCCAGTTTTTACTCCTGGGTTCAAAGTTTAGGTGGGTAATGCAAGCATATAATAATTGTAAAGATGAGTAGTTTGTCTCTGGAAAGTGCACAGCTAGCCATCATCTACAAAGAAGTGCAATAAATATACCTGACAGAGTAGAGTCTGGTAGAATGGTTTAGCATTAATCCTTTGCCATAGTCTATATTATCTTTACGCCTCAAAAATTAATTTCATTACTTAAAAAGTTTGATGTTAATTTTAAACACACAAAAATGAAAATAATATGGAATTTTAAAATCGAATGGTGTTAAAACGTATTGAATTACAAAGGTATAATATTTTCTCATTATTCATTACAGTTAATTAAGTAAATCACTCACTAGTACTTTCTCATCCACAAATGGTGAGATTGAGCATGGGACCATCACAATCTATGAGGTATAGCAGCATGTTAAAGTATAATTAGAGTGTGATGTACTTGAGCATGCATCTTGTGTAGCACTCACACAAATGTCTCACACAATACACTCATGTACACCTCTCACACTTCACCTATATGTAGTGGGGAGGGAAAGACGTGGCATAATTATTCAATGTCTTTAACTATATGATTATCACTTAAAGTTTTAGAAATATTTTTTACAGAGCATATTTTGAAGTATTCAAATACATTTCAATTACAGTATTGCCACTTTACATTATGCTGTATGGAGGTTTGCTACAATGATCAAGAACGATGATGAGTGCAAGACTTTTGGACATATTATTTGTTTTGATATCAAACCATCATCCCAAATTTGTGTATCTCTTTCCTTGCTGTATTATTTTATTACTAACCCGAATTTTGTGTATTGGTGTGCAGCGTTGTCTGGTACAGTATGGTACAGTATACTAATTGTACAGTGAAATAAACCACAAGTACACCAGTGCTGTTATTTATGTTTTACTATTGAGTGAGCTAGATTTTACTAGTGGTTTACAAGTATGGTAAAACACGAGTGAAACTTGAAGTGTACCGGATGTTTTACCTCATGGTGTACTGGAATACTTATAGTTTACCTCATGTATTACTGGACAGTGTGGAGGTAGTAAAACGTGTGTAAAATATTTGTGCACAAGTGTTCTGGAAGTAAATCATTAGTTTGCTAATGTTTTGCTGATGAGTAGAACGTGGTTGGTAAAGCAGCGTATACAAGTGTACTATCACGATGCATTTGAAGACGATGGAATTTTTAGCATAATTCCAGTTCAGTTTATTTGTAGCAGAAGCACCTCTGTAGTAACCAAATTAGCTGATGGATCTCTTTGGTCATTCCAATATCGAACTTTTAATAAAAAACTTAGACATATATTTCAGTTCTAAATGTTCACTTCAGTATTTATTTACGTTAACAGTATCGCCTGTGTTGTTCACAAATCATCACACTAAAAATATGTCAAACATGTGTTGCTCTAGTGCTCTACATTTGAAAAAATATTAAATGAAGTCAGCACGTGTTCTTAAGTTAGATGGGAGGAGTCATCAGTTACGTGATAGAGTCAGTGAGGTGGTTGGATAATTGAAGCCAGTTAGGTGGGAGGAGTCATTTATTTGAGATGAGTCATTTATGTTGGAGGACTGCACTCAGAATGCATTATATTAATTTTGAGAGAAAAAAGCCTCCCACCTCCCCCCTCCTTTGAGTATACTGCTAAACTGTGACTTTGCTGAGCTAAGACAAACACAAGTTCATGCATATATTGAGCATATTCACTTATTCGATAAAAGACTTATAACAGCTAGCCAGAGTAAAGTATCTCGTTGCCACATGATACTTGAGCACACCACTATGGTAATATTGTAGTTATACAAATAATAACAATAATGCAATAATCATGTGTTAAAACTACTACTAGTTGTAACCTGTGACAAATATAGTGTGGTGTAACACCCCACAAATCAAGATGCTGCAGCACCACAAGGGCAGCTGCAGCAAAGGACAAGTGCTGAAAGAACAGAACACTTAAATACTTAACATTAATTAATCCTTCACACACACATTAATGTATTTTCCCACACAATAGCTAATTCATTTATTATTTTTGCCATGTCATTCTCAGGAACACAGGCAACTATAAAAAAAGCCAGTGCTGTTAGAGTTAGTCAGCTGTTGTCTTGCTACTCTTTATTCTGTTTCTCAACATTAAAGGTTTGAAACCCTTTTACTTGGGGTTGAAAGCTTTAACAAGCTTGGGTAGCTACTGTGGAGAACTGAACTTACAACCTCAACAGCACTCCACAGGAGCCATTAAACTATGTATTGAAGTCATTTAAGTCATTAACATTTTTATTCAAACAAGAAACACTTTCACACAGATCATATCACATTAGTAGCTGGAACTATATTTAGAATCATTCACACTTAGCTAGAGACTATTTTTAGAACATGAGCATGAGTATTTAAGCAAAGCTGTTCATGGTCCACTCACTCTGTGTATGTCTATGATGTCCTTGTGTATTGTCTTGTTACTGTACATGTTTTTAAAACCTACCTCCTGCCAATTCAACTTGTGGGTAGCTACAGTTTGACAATTCAGTATCACTTGCCACAGAAGTCTGGTGGCAGCAACTACTAAACTGCTGCACCAATAGTGAGAGTTACAGAAGCTTGCCAACCCCAGACAAGAATACTGCAAATTCCCACAGCTACGTGACAGCATCTCTGGTGGCAGCCTCTGACTTGGTTGTTTCTTCTACCTCCTCTGCAATACACGACATATAGTACACAAGTCAAGCAATAGCTGCATATAATAATTGGAGCAGTCATGTCCTGCCAGGGTCGTCCTCACTCAACAAGAGAGCTGTGAGGTTGTAAAGTTCACAGACGTCCTGGACTTCACTGAATTAGCAGCTAACAACTGTGTATATTGAGAGCTTAGTCTTTCATTCTCTAACACTAATGATGCACACTTCCATTCAAGCTTCTCTTTGTCTTTTCTAATGTTCTCAATTGTTCCGAAGTTCTACTGTCACATTGATCATAGCACACTGGGTCAGAATTAGTTACAACGTCACAATCAGCATGCTCTCATTATTCTCCAAAACTTCAGTTCCTTGTATATCAGTTCTATGAGTAGCATCACCTTCAACTAAATCTTCTCTCACACTACTGTCACAACCTTCAGTCCTTCCAATTCTTGGTCGTTTCTGCAAACTAAGAAGCGCTTCTGCTGCGTCCAATCCTTTAGCTCTACTATTACGCTTAGTTAGTCTTGCATGCCTAGCCAAAACACTAGAGTTAGGACCACCACTTGAACTCGAAACACCACCAACAAAAACAGAAGGAGCATAATCAGAATGAGAAGGATCTTTTGAAGGCTTTTCTACACAAATTAAATAAAATTTAGCTATACTTTAACGAAATGATCACTACAGACACGACTGTACTCTGAAGGACTCCAATTCTTCCTGTTGACAGAGGCTACCCACTTTATCCTTTGGTCAGGATCCACAGGAAAGCGATAAAAACTTTTATTAGACTCTTTGCTGGACCTATTTTTACAATTTACTACAACACAAGTCTGTGGCCTAGCTAGAAACAGCGAAGTCCAGAAACAGATCACACTTTACTACCTTCACAGTGCCCACCGGGTAGACTTGACCACCAAAATGGCGACCTAGCAATGGTTGCCATGTAAACTAATGACGTCACCGTTCGCGCCGCAACCCATCTATATGCTACCATTTGGTAAAGTAACATTATAATGATATTCATGAATTGTGACTTTTTACACCAAGGTATAGCCCAAATTTGACATTCATGTACTTGTACTGTCCGTTTGTGGTTCTAATTCCAAAGAGTCACATTTGGGTGGGAGGCGTCAGGTAGGTGGGAGGAGTCAGTTACTTGGGAGGAGCCATTCTTGGAGGTTGATAGGCAACTCATTATCAACGTGATTCTTGGTATATTTATTTTAAATTTAGTCAAGTTTTACCTCAAATGTTATAAACGTTTATTATGTCTCAATTGTAACCAATATGTACAACATCGTAGTAGGTATAGGTAAACTGTTCAGTAATATTCCTAGAAATTTTTTTAACTGTGTTTTGGCTGTCGTTATACTTTATCACTTGTATTCAGCTATAGTGTTAAGTTTCTAATTTCTGACATAATTATATCTCATGTAGCCTCAAGCATAGTAGATGGGCTGATCCAGATATGAGGGGCCTTACAGGGGTAAAGGAAAGCTGGTACAAGATGTGGCAGGAAAGGGTGGCTGAAGAAGTGCAGAGAAGTAGAAGGTTAGGTCACATGATGCTGGAAGAAGAACACTTGAGCTGCTAATTGTGGACTGCAAGAATTGATGGTCTGGTGTGCATGTGGAAGAAGATTGAGGAGGCAAGAGGACCATATAGATATAGGAGATTCAGTACTCATGAAGCATATATGCTAGTAGTCTAGGCTAAGCCAAGGGTTATGCTATCACAGCTGCAGGCTGGGGGCAGTTTCGAGGTTCGTTGCTCTACATTGTTTACCACTGCTCTACAAGCCACTTTATAGAGCATCTCAAAATGAGAATGAGATTGCAGGTCCATGTGTAGGCAGCTGTGGACAGATTGGTGGTTATGGCAGTATATTATGTACTGTAGCTGCAGGACAATGAAGTTTACTTCTCCATGTGATTGGTGTACACATCTTATATCTGGATGGGTACACAGTAATATGGATGAATTCATTGATGTTTAAAACCTTCCCATAATACAATGGTATGTGTGAGTTGATGCCTTGTAAGTAATCATGAGATGAGTCATACTGGAGATTAGCTGAGTTATATATTTACTTTTTGATTATGTTTGTCATCTTGTTGGTCGGTATTATTGTTCAGGCCTGCGAGGATGCCTGAAGAATTGATCGTTGAACTCTCTCATATTTGTGTGTTTGTTTATGCATGCGTGTTTTGAATTTTTCCGCCCTTTTTTCTTATTATTAATTTTTATTTTTGTTGCTCACCCGTCAGTTTTTAGTTGTTGTTGTAAACTTGCTCATGTTGTGGCACTCATCACCAGCACCTTGTCTTCTCTCGTTCTCGTCGTGTACGTGAACTGTCTTCGTCTTGTACGAACTGTCTTCATCGTGAACAGACTGTCTTAGCCGTTTACGTTGAACTTTCTTCGTCGTGTACGTTGAACCCTTTTCACTCTGTGTGAGTCATTCATTTTATGTCTCCTTACTGTTGTGTGTGTGGTTTGTGAGATTTGTTGTTCTATCTTTCATTGAGTTACTGTTCATTTTCATTTCTGGTCAACCCCTGAATCTTCATTACAAAAATTTAACTAATTAACTCTTTATTTGTGACTGTCATTGGGGCTAAGTGTGTGGCCTTAGATTGTTGTCAAGCTGTCAGAAGGAACACAGAGCTAACTCTTGAGAACAGCCATCTTCGAGCACAAAAGTTTGGTTCCAGCTTAATTGAAAAGGATGACAACCAAACTTTGTTTTACACTGGCCTTCCTACTTATAAACTATTTTCTACGTTATTTGATTTTTTATTGCAGCCATACTACAATCTGTATCATCATGGCACACCAAATATTGAACACTTTGTTGCTGTGCTTGTGTATCTTCGATTACATACCCCAATGGATGACCTGGCATATCGATTGCAGACCAGCAAGTCCAGAGTATCTTATCTTTTTCATTCATGGATGAATACTATGTATTGTAATTTACAGCCTCTTGTTACATGGCCAGACACTGCAACTTTGCGAGAAAACATGCCTGCAGCATTTAGGAAACATTTTTTAAATGTAAAGTGCATTATAGACTGTTTTGAAATATTTATACAGCGACCTGTTTCATTTCATGCCCGAGCTGCTACTTATTCTAATTACAAGAAGCACAATACTGTTAAAGTATTAATAGGAATTTCACCCTCTGGCGTCATTTCACAAGCTTGGACAGGAAGAGTGAGTGACAAGGTGATTACAAAAGAAAGTGGCTTTCTTGACAATATCGAGTATGGAGATGTGATTTTAGCTGACCGTGGATTTAATATTCATAATGAGTTAGCTTTGATTGGAGCCAGGTTACAAATTCCTGCATTCACAAAAGGAAAGAAGCAGTTGTCAAGGGAAGAAGTGGAAATATCCAGACGACTAGCATGTGTACGTATACATGTAGAACGGGTCATTGGACAGTTAAGAAGAAAATATAAAATTTTACAAGAAACTCTCCCAATTTCTTTGATCAAGAAACCGTCAGATGGCTGTGTGGGCCAGCCCACATTTAGCGCAGAGAAGATAGAGGGAGAGCCTAGGAAGGAGGCAAAGGAAGTATCTAAAGAGAAGACAGAGAGGCAAGCAAGAGAGAAGAGGAAGAAGTCAAGTGCGCAGGCGCACATACAGAGAAGAGGAGTAGACAGAACTTAGAGACAAACACCATGTTATACCCATACTTAGTCATGTCAGAGTTGTGTATTAATTGTTTTGTTGATTGCTGTGTATTGGTCACGAGTTGTTTTTTGCAAGTCACGTTTCCTTATTTATGTCGTCATCGGGGGCGGAACACTCAAACTTGTATTTAAGCCGCCCTCCTCGTGGTTGTGTTTCAGTGTTCTAATTATCATAAAATAGTTACGACTGCAGGCCCGTAGCCAGAGGTTCGCATTGGGGGGTTCGGATTTTAAGACGCAATAAGCCGCACCTACTTTTGTTCGTTAATTCTTCTACAATACTAAAAAACGAAAGATAAGTGCACTAATTTGTTCTAGCTAGGTATTCAACTTCAAAACTATAATTCATTAAACACTGTTGATATTCGAGAGACAAGCGGTATTATTCTCGTGTAACCAGGTTTCTAACCACTACGGTGAGCTGTATCTAAACAGTGCAACATTAATTCGCCTTATTCGTACTACAAGTTATTTAATAGTACGGCGTGTGAACTGCCCGTTCAAAATGTATTTGGAAAAATCGAGTGAAATAGCACTGGACAAAGTGAAATGTCACGAAGAGTAAGTGCGCAAACATGCAGCTCTAGCCTTGGAAATGTACAGTTGTAGTTTCTAGTTGGAGACGTCATTCTTTAGCGCAGAAGCTATACCCCTATTAGACAGAGTTTTTTTCAACAGATTAGGAGGAGCCATCGATTAAAGCAAAGTTCAAGAGAAAGTTTATCCCGAAGTACAGAGATAGTGACTGCACTATACATAGTAGTCACACTGTAAATGATCTTTAGCTTACTGTAATCTCGTGCAGTTTTATAAAGCTGGCCTACTATTAGCGTGTGATAGCATGGGTAACCGTGCTATTCTACACGAACAACGCGAGCGCTACTGATTCTTAATAGAACAGATTACCCGTGCTTTTTTTAAAAATCATTTGCAGTGTAGCTACACTAGATAGTGCACTTACTATCTGTATATTTGAGGTTTAACTTTCTCAGACACTTCCGACGGCTCCCTTTCTAATCTGTTGAAAAAAATCCGTTGCTTGTGCTATTAATATCGAATCGCACGCACTTTATAAAGAATAGATGTAACGTAGCAAGCTTTACTCATGCCGATATGAGAGCGAAATTTGTATCCAAGGAGCTGAATGTTTATTAGGTCACTTGGACTCAGACTAGGCCAGAAACAGCAGATAATTCAAGCTCAGGTTCAGCACGATTGAACAGATGACTATATTCCAGAAGTTATATGTGGGGTGTGGCTAAAATATTTACTTCCGGTCACTCTAAAGGGGGGTTCGACAGAATACTCTGGTGGCAGCAAATCATAAGCTGCCTGCCAGAAGTGTGCGCGCGACCTGACACTCCAAGGAGCTAAGGGCCCACAAACTGTACCGCCGACTATTGACAAAATTATATTAAATTTGTTCGTGAGTAGAATATAGTTAATAAAAAAAAGTTGTAAGTTTTGGCAAAATAGATTTCATATCCTCTGGATCCACTTCTATATGCTCAATGTGAATGCTAGTTGTTGTCCAACACACAAAGTCACAGTATTGCTTGTTACAAATAATCATCTGTGCTTGGACTTGAATAAAATAGTCATGAGATTTTTTGAGCTGAAGGTTACCATCTTCATCTTTCTCTAAATAGAAATGAGGGTCATTTATTTCTGAAATACTTGAATTACAATATGAATAAGGACATTTAATTTCAAGAAGGCCTTCACCACAACAATCACAATTAACAATACCATCAGGAGTTGCACCAAGATATGCTCCAAATAAATGTGAAATCCACACAACCTCACTCTAAATCCAAGGTGTTGAATGGCGAAATGAGATTGATATTGCTTCCTGGCTTTATCCTCATTCAAACACCCCCATTTAAGTGCTGGAATATTCATATTAGGTTTAGAATATTGCATGATGTTCTTAAAAAGAGAATTTGGAAACACTTTTTCTTGACACTTGGTTACTCAATGGAGGCTGTAATATGACCAAGTCTGTGATCAAACCACAAAATAGAGTTTGACTGCCCAGAGTAGCTTTTTCAAGAAAATTTGCTTGCTCTACTTTCATTTTAGTTCTAATTTGAGGAGTGACTGATCGAGGCTGAGTAGAACTTTCACGAGAGTGACTTGGGCGATCTAGACTTAAATTGGCTACTGGACAAGGTTCAACCTAAAAGAAAATAAATCAGAAAAAAAAATAAAAAAAGGTAACAAAAATAATATTACGAATAAAATGCTCAATGAATTATGAGTAACCTTTTTAGAATAAGCCTGGTTCCATAAGCATGGCTGTGATGTATATGTTAATGTAGCTAAGCCCAGTCGAATAAAGGCTTCAACCTTGTACAGCTCTACTTTATGTAACAGTAGTAGTACATTCCTATAACCAGCTCTACTTTATGTAACAGTAATGGTACATTCCTGTACAGTGTAGATACTGGGCAACATTGCATGTTCTAGAGTACCTGATAGGTGCACGTTATATGAAGCCCTTGCAACACTTGTGTATGATATTGACTACAAATAACAATAAAAATTTGAAGTTGTACAAACAGTACACATGTAAGTCTTAATCCCTAGCCCTAGCTCTAGCCCCCTAAAAACTCCTTGTGGTACGTGTTGTATCCCGTCTGATACAAACATTATTAGTGATTATGCATAAAATACACTACTTTACATAGGTGGTACACCATGTACCACATGCGGTACAAACTATGAGTTAGAAGATAATGCCGAATGTACCTACAGTGGTACACGAGAACTAGCTTGTAACACTTGTGTATGGTATTAACTACAAGTAACAATAAATAAAACTTGAAATTGTACAAACGGTACACATGTAAGTCTTAGCCCCAGCCCTAGCTCTCCCTTGTGGTACGTAATGTATCCCATCTGATACAAGCATTATATGTGATTATGCATTAAACACACTATTTCACATAGGTGGTACACAAAGTACCACATGCGGTACAAACTGTGAGTTAGAAGATAATGCCGAATGTACCTACAGTGGTACACTAGAACGAGCTTGCACACACTTGGTTGTATGATATTAACCCTCGTTCGATCACGCTTTAAAGCGGAGCTGCACGTCTCCCCCCAGATTCCAGCACGCTCACTCCGCCCTTGACTTCTCCGAATTTTTAAAAATAGTTACTTTATAGCTAGAACCTTCAGATTGCATACACAGGTGCCCAATGCATTGGAGAAGCATCTAAAATAGCTTTCAGCCTGGACTGCTTCGACAGTACCTCACAGCAGTTGCGTTTATTTCTTCCTCGGCAAAAAAAAACAACATCGGTTCTCCGTCGAATTTTTAAAAAAGTTACCGTCTTCACAGCATCTTCATTTATGGATCCAGTCATCTCCAGAGCTTTGTAGAAGCAGCAAAAAATTGCTTGAGCTCAGTAGCCTTCCATAACACATTGAAACAACCGCTTCTTTGCCTACCAAGACTTTGCGGTTTGACTTACTGTCTTCTCCATTTTTTATAAAATCGCCAGTTCAACTGGGGACCTCCCTATTACGTACAGTCTTAGGTAATGCTTATTACATCATAGGAAAAAAGTGAGCGTGTCGTGTGACCTCGGTAACTATGCAAAAAAAAATTTTTTTCAA
>WLWD01001563.1_pt1 | contig 34044 bp, 30 predicted proteins | sample 6712731 | NCBI WGS metagenome assembly WLWD01 (sample SAMN12718690, study PRJNA576275) | sponge metagenome | isolation source: marine sponge | host: Mycale hentscheli | place: New Zealand: South Island, Marlborough, Capsize Point | collected 2014-11-01
TACTTCGTTGAAACTCAAAGCATAATGTCTTTAGCCAGCATCGTGAAATGGAAAATTATTTCCTTTCATGGACACTACAGAAATAAAGTCGCCTTTTAGGCGGCGGATAAAAAATACATATAAGTATACAGTTCCATGCTAGTTGTGTCCTGAGCAACCTACATTCACGGCAAAAGTCTGTAACTTGTGATTCGTTTTGAGTGTGGGTGGAGTCTCATTTACTGACCACACCTACTGCTGAATGAATGGAATGGAAAATTATTTCCTTTCATGGACACTACAGAAGTAAAGTCGCCATTTAGGCGGCGGATAAAAAGCAAGAATACATAATAGGTAGTATACGGTTCCATGCTAGTTGTGTCTGAGCAACCTACATTCACGGCAAAGTCTGTACTCGTGATTCGTTTTGAGTGTGGGTGGAGCTTCTTCCACTGACCACACCTACTGCTGAACTACTTTACCTCGGGTGTGTTTGCCCGTTCGAGGATGTTCGCCCGGGCGTCGCGGAGTACATGTACGCGCAATAGTTCCTCGCATTCACTTTTTAGTCAGCAACATGTTTCTTTATAAACTAGCGACATTGATAAGTTTTAAGCTATCTCTAGTGAGCATAGGTTAGTGTATCAATTATTGAGAAGCTAAAGCTAGCTAGTTATTTGTTGTTGTTGTTTTGTTTGTTTGTTTTTGCTAGCTATAGCATTAGGAGATGACTGCATGCATGCTCTGAGAAGAAGTTCTGGCACAAGTGATCCTCCATTTAGAGATGGAAACTTTGTTCCCCTACCATCTAGCAATGCAGTTCAGGCCATCATCACCACCTACCAGTTTCACTGTAACTGCAGCATCACTTCATGGGAGACTTATGTGCAGCCTGGAGGATCATTTTATTTTCTTACGAGGGCATATGACATAACATTCCAGGTATGGAGACCCTCTCCTACAGTACAAAGTAATGGCTGCTACAGTCTGGTGGGACAGAATGAGTTCACTAGCTTCTCATTCTCTAATGGAGGACTTGTCCAACTGACTCCTACTCCACCCAGTAACCCCATCATAACAGCACAGCCTGGAGATGTAGTGGGATATTACACCAATAGTCGTATAGGAGATGATAATGGAATACAACTAGACAACGATAGTGATTTCACTGAAAATATGATCTGGTATCGCAGTCTTGCAGATGGTTCACTAACATCCAGTGGGGACAATGCTTGTCCCTATCCCATTGGACCTGGGAGATACTTATCCAGTTCAATGGCAGCTGCTCCTATGCTTAGAATAAATTCAGGTAAGGTGACCGTCAATCTTGGTGCTTTTTGTTTAATATTTCTAATATTAACATATAGATGTGGCTGAATGTCTTCTTCCCACAACTTCATCACCAACGTCATCTGTCGCCATCAAGCTGCCTTCTTCTAGTCTTCCTACAACTGCCAACCCAAATGACATTAGTCCCAGAGGGACAGGATCGAATGCTGTTATCCCTGTTGTTGTGGTGATTCTTTTATTGCTGATAGCAGTTTCTGTGGCTGCTGTCCTTATATCTGTTGTGATGTTAAAAAGAAAAGCTTCTCTCAAGAAATCCCATGATCTGAGTGACCGTACAGATTTATCAAACCCAGTTTACGAAACACGTAAGTGTAACTCAACAGCAACATGAGAAATGATGAGTTTAGCATTGGAATAGAGAGTATAAAATGCAATTTGTTTGCCATTACCTCAGGGGTGTGTTAATTAAATTGAACAATATCTGTAATCTTGCTATGTTGGATATGATAAATTTATGCAGCTGTAGATAATGATGTTGAAAAAGTACAAGCAACACGATTCAAGAATAATAAATATGAAGAAGAATCGACATATGCTTGCCCTGTGGATGAACGAGGGTCAGACTACTCGATTCCTGGACTGATGCATTACTCCAACCCAGAAATGCAGCATCCTGATTCTAGAAAATACTTCAACGGTGCTGAAAAAAAGAATATAAAAGAATTGTATCATGAGCAGGGTCCAGATGCCAATTCACGTTACACAGCTGTTTCTGGTAATCCTCTACCTCTACCAGGTAGAAATATCAGCGTTAATAAAAAAGTTGATGATTCCAGTTTTATGAGGCATACTGGCATAGCAAATAAGGTTTATGATGAGCCGCTGCCATTGGCACAACAGGTAATTAGTGTCTTGATCTTATTGTCATTTAATTTGGTTAATTATTGCTTGCTGCAAATTTTCATGGAAATTGTAGGCATCCATTAGGAACAAACCCATATTTGACAGAGTTGGAAACTACGTGCTGTCAGCGGTAGGTACCAATATTTCATTTAAATTATGCCTATATAAAGTGTAGATTACAAGCTCACAACTTATAACTACGTTAATCGACAAATTCGTGGTGTAATACCACACCAATTTACTCAGGCCACTTCTAATTAATATTTTATTATTATTATTATTATTATTATTATTATTATTATTATTATTATTATTATTATTATTATTATTATTATTATTATTATTATTATTATTATTATTATTTGAGTTGATAGAATTGCTGTTTATTAGCCTGTTAGTTTGCATATCTAGCTATTATTTCATTCAACATAAATTCCCTCATCACATTTTCCACACTTCCATTAATTCCTTAACAACTTCATGCACTGAGGGTGGACTGTGAGCAATTCTCATTAACTTTTACCTGTATAGTGGACATGTAGACCTCTGTTGGCAGTCCTAATAGACTCCATTAGAAGCTAAAGTTAATATTTCCACCACAGAAACATTAATAAATACAACCTGATCAAGATTGTTACAATGTTTATTTCTTCACGTTATTAGGAACATAGATTGAAGTCTTCAAAAGCAGCATCATATCAAACCAGTTCTGTAAGCACCAATTCACATTGAAATGTTTTTATTATATACAAATTATAACTATTTCAGGTAAAGTTGAAGTTCTTCAAGGAAGATAATATATACTGGACACCAGCCTCCACAACGTCTGAGCTTTATGCTCAGCTTGCGACCAAACAGTATCGTGAACTACCAAGAAACCATATCAAGTAAGTAATGCCATGGCTAGTCAGACGTGTGCTGTTCAAAGTACTGATGATTGTAGATTGTTATATAGCTATAAAGTCAGATAGGAAAGTAACGACAAATTTGTGATGAAGGCAATGACAAATAGACCCTTACTTGTTTTCCTTTAAAAATGTATTGAGCAGTACATGCTGTCTTAATTCTCTTTGTTGAAAAAATAGCTGCTTCAAAATAGAATTCTGGTAACATATAACATAGTCATGACTATCAAAAGTAACTTCCAAAATGGGTTATCTTACTCATAAATATAGTTAATAGCATCTTTTGTTTAAATATAGAATAAAATATTTTAACAATAGAGTCAATTTACTGACCATTACTTTGCATATCAAATTAAAATTCAGGTTTTATCATTTTTAATTAATTTTTTTTTAATAAAATAGGCTAGAAAATACAATTGGTTGTGGTCAATTTGGCAAAGTATGTAAAGCCATATGGAGCATAGATCAGGAGAAGATGGAGCTAGCCGTCAAAACCTTGAAGCCTGGTGCTTCAGAGGAAGATGAAGTTAAGTTCCTACAGGAGGCAGCCATCATGGGTCAATTTAACCACAGAAATATAGTCAAAATGTATGGAGTGGTCACTTTAGGGAAGCCTGTAAGTTTAAATAAATCATTATTGTATGCACTCATTAATAGTAATAATATTAGCAAACGATTCATCACTATCTAAACCATAGCACAGCTATTGAAGTTAACAAGTTGATATATACCTTTCTTTCTCTTTAAGGTTCTGATTTGCTTGGAGATTCTTGATCATGGAGACTTGAGAGAATATCTACTAAAAATGAACCCACAGTTAGTATGACACGATGAAAGGGATGCACTTTCTAATTATGCACACTTATTTTAATCAAGGGGCTCCAAATTTGGAGATTTTATGGAAACAGAATTGGTTTTCTTGAAGTTTGCAAAAGAAGTAGCTGCAGGAATGGAGTATTTGTCTCAGAAGAGTTTTGTGCACAGAGACTTGGCAGCAAGAAATATACTTCTCAGCAAATATCTTACTTGCAAGGTGAGTATGTTAGATTATCACAATTAATGTCATTACTACTGAGGTACAAATTAAGCAGATTTTATATACTGTAGCTGTGATTTAGTTCCAGGAGCCATTAAACGAATTTCTCAGATTTAATTATCTTTCTATAGAAGAGTTCAATACTGAAATATATTTTTTTGTACATTCTGTAGCTGTTCATAGTATAGTAAATGGTTGCTAGGCAATTGAGGTGTCTGAATGTATATGGCTTCATGTTAAGTGAGTTCTAATCATAATGAAGCACCGAAGGTGCGAACCCTCAGCGCTATTAAACACTACCTAGCTATTACAATATAATCTCCTTCCAAAAGAACAAGCAATCTGTTAGCTATTTTTTAATGAGGTATCAAAATAGCTCAACCCATGAAAATGGTACATGGAAACGCTGTCTTCATAAGAGAAGAAGTTAAACTAGCCAGAAATATTCACCTGTATATTTAGATAATACGGTGGCCAATGCCTTTAGGACTGGTTATAGCCAAACATAATATCCAAGCAAATCAAACTTAGCGGTCTCCCTTATGACGACGAGTCATTAAAAGGCAATGTTGACAGCCCATAAGATGTGCAATTGAATTTGTTGACTCTGTAGCGACGGTTGTGTAATCTCCTTACCGAATACGATTCCAGGTCGTTAGCCTAAACTACCATTAGCGATGATGGTATGTGTTAAAATGCCATTTGTGGGAAGCATCAATTTACTGAATTTCAAGTTGGAATTTAGTATTGCTAGCTAAAGGATAATCAGATAAGGATGTATTGCAGTCTTATTTGGCTAAAGGATTACTGTATAATGCAAAAGACATTTATGTCAAAGGCAGAGTTAATGGGTGTTAATTTTTTATTTACCATTATGGCATTATGTAACTGGATACATACATACTACTGTATTCTGTTTTCCTTACTGGCTCTATATTTTTAAGATTGCTGACTTTGGTATGGCTAGAGACTTAATGGATGACGACTATTACACATCCAGTGGAGGGAAAATACCAGTGAAGTGGACGGCACCTGAAGTGAGTTTTGTCAGTAGTGTAAGTCAGATTTTCGTTTACTTGTGCACCTCTAGTGCTCACTGATATCTTACTCCAAATTTAAATTTTTATTTTATTATAATCTGTATTTTAAAAAAAAACTAATTGCTTTCTTCACTTTCTTCTTCCTAACTAGTCGAAAGTATGAGCAGCTCAAGTGTAGATATTAATCTTGATAGTATATATGAAATTATGGTGTTACTCTGGAAAAAATATGGTATTATGTCATCAGTTTTAATGACCTGCAGGTTGAGCAAATATCTAAGGCAACAGATGCTATTAACATTTCCTAAAATACTTTTACTTTCCCCACTATGTACTAAACGAAGCCTCAAATTTCTGTATAATGTCTTTTTCACACACCATTGTGTAACTTGAACGGTCATGGTATAAAAACAGGTAAAAGTGTAACAAAACAACTATAATATTAAAATCAAAAGTAATCATGTTTAATTTGTTGGAGTAACTTAGCGAGTGAGTTTCTTACATTTACTTCAGGTGATAAATTGTTTATATATTGTCTAAAGGCTTTACTCTACAAGAAGTACTCTACTGACAGTGATGTGTGGAGCTATGGTATGGTTCTATTTGAAGTCTGGTCTGTGGGAAGAAAACCATTCTCTGCTAAAACTAACCTTGAAATACTAGAGCTTATACAGACAGGATACTGCCAGGCTCCTCCCCCAGGATGTCCTCGGGCAATGTTTGAGCTGATGGTGGATTGCTGGTAAATATGTGTGTAAATGTTTGTATGTGTGTATGTGTGTGCTCAGGCATGTTTGCAACCCCATATACATGAATACACATCTAACTCAAATGTGTGGTATGCCATCAGCATACACACCATTGTCTTCTCTCATGTGAGTTTCTTATTAACCCTCAGCGTGCATGCTCAAGATGGTTACAGTATTCAGTTTGTCTGTCAGTCAGTCAGTCCATCTGTCACTCTGTCACACGGATCTCAAGGATGGTAGCCTCCTGAAGGTTGAAACAAGCATCAAAATGTTGCACTTGACATTATAAGTCCTTTCAGTGTACCAGAATTATTTATTTCAACTTTTTTTTTTCAGAAAAAGCTAGTTATTTTTAGGCCTAGTCATGTAATACTCACGTGAGCAAATAATTTACTTGCTGTCCGCAGTAATTTTGCTTTACATTTTCCTCAGCAGTTTACCTGAGTGTTTGGAGTTTCTCATTGAAACTACTGGTAAGGTGCGTGTCATCTTAAGCTTCTCTTATGGAGACAGCATTAACGTCTACAGTTTCATTGCACAAGTCGCTCAACTTGCTCAAGCTTTATATATATTATATCGACGTGCGTGAACATACATATTGGCATATTCTTATTGATACTACTCCAAATAAGTTATTATTTTTGTCTTTATAATAGTTTAGCTAGTGTATGGTAATGCTGAGGGTTCACACCCTTGGTGCTCCATTTCAATATTAGTGGTACTCATTAAAATGTAACCTTTTGAAAATTAAAACAACTGTAATTCTATTCTCCCAGTTTTTCTGTAACATTTTAATTCTTTTAACACCAGAACAATTAGCCACAATAGCATTAACCTTATTGAAACTAGTAGCTAGAGCAATTATTTCTCACTCACTGGCTGCTTTATTTCTTACATGCTAAGTAGAAATATAAGAGTAAAAGCAAAAACTTTTGTTTATTGATTATTTTCCATATCCTCCAGTAATTGCAATCCCTCTAATGAACTCACCTCTTCTATTGATATGCTGAGTCAAGACTTTTGCTGTGTCCTTATAGTATAGCAGGAAGACCGAGCTTGTTTCGTATGCCAGAGCAGAGCAAGTTTAACATTCATTGATTCTACACAAAGGAAATAGTAGGGTTTTTTTTTTACAAGTAGCTATTGCTATTTCACCCCTTCTTGAAGCCCCCCCCCCCCCCATCTCCAGCACCTGCTTTGCACTGCCTTGCTTGTCATGTTCCAAACTGTCTAAAACCATGCCTATTTTAAAATTGAGCTACACCCATTCATACCACAGGTATAATGAAAAATTGAAATCAAGGAATTGATTGTGTAAGACATGGTTTCTTATATTAATAGCTTTGAACAAGTCGTACCTTTAGATTTGTTGCTAAAACATGTGAAAAACCTTCACAGTACAAACTCTCTCTATTAAATGTTGAGTGTGGAAATAGAACAACAGTTGAGGAGAGAAGTGAAATTGGGAATGAATTAGTATAGAGAAAAGATATATTAATTATTTGTTTGGTGGATAGTTTCCTGTAGTTTTCACATTTTCAGCTTTTATTTCGGCTTGTAGCTACCAAATGATCTTGTAATACCTACTGCACATGAACCATGTATTGGTATGATAGTCTGTGTATTCTATTTTCACAGTACTGGGTTTACAAACAATTGCATTCGATTGGTTGCGGGTATATTATATTTCCAATTGTATTACTATATCTTTACCAGTGATTTGTGTATTGGGTTCAAAAGTTGTGTTAATAAAATGATTGTGGTGTTAAACGTCAGAGTTGAGAAATAGTACTTCTTTAAATGAGTGAAAATTGGTAATAATTAAGAATAATATTACAATTATCTTTTTCACAAACTAGGCACCCTGAACATCAACAACGTCCCAGTTTCCATACCATTCACATGAAGTTAATGAATGAGTCTCCAGAGAAGTTGCTGTACTGGTCTCCCAGTGATGACAGTCTCTCATCTGCAGTAGGAGTGTGTGGAGCTGAGTTGTCTGAAGCAGAGAAACTTTATCCTGACCTTCAAAGGAAATATATAAACTTAGATAAAACAAACTACTTCCAATGAGTGTAAATATACTATTCTTTGTTATTATATTTTTATGAGAACACAATTTTACTTACACTAATTTGTCATTGCAAGAATTTAGCTTTAGCTAATATTAAAGCTGTCATAGTATTATTGAACATATCAATTATTTATTTATCAAATTTTTAAATTTTTGATCTGTAGAAGATTAATATTGATGGAGCGAGTTGAGCTTAAAAAAATTGCCACATTTTTTTTTATTTTAAGAAAAGTTTGGTACTGAAGAAAGGACAGAGAGGGAGTGAAAAAGAACAAAAAATTCACTATGGAAAGGAATGTAATTGCTGGACTGACTTGACATTCTTCTGCAGTCTACTGTTCTGAAGTTGGGAGTTTATTCATAAATAATATAAGGTCGTACTGATGATGCTATACTGGCATTGGCAAAAGCAGGAAATTCAATAATGTTCAATAACCAGCAGTAGACTGGAAAAGGCTATCTATAAAGAACAGCAGCAACAACGACGAACAACGTCGAACATCGCTGTGTATATTGAGGAACTTGGACGAAAAAAATAGCGTTCCGGTATGTTCGACGATCAGAATATTCAATTCAAGGAGAATATATTTCGTACCAATCTCATAGGAAGTGAAAAAGTGAACCATCCAATCAAAAATTGGTTTTCATGCGTTTCTTATTGCGTAAAACAAGTCGGATGCACCAATCCGTTCAGTCGGTACGGGATTTCTGGTCTTCGAGCTCTGGTTGTGCAAATGATCCCATAGCAGGCTTTCTCTTGCCCAATTTAGCCTTGCTCGTGCTGCAATCAGGTTGAGATTGGTAAAGTAATTAGAGTTAAGATTAATGACGAATTACAACACGTAAGGGTTAACGGTCGCTTCCGTATGGCAAGCGATGCGTAACAAAATTCCGCCACACATAATTCAACAATATTTGCAAATTCAAATGTACTTGCGACCTTCCGAAGTACTTTCCGAACTCGCATGTACTTCCCAACTCGCATGTACTTCCCAACTCGCATGTACTTACCAACTCGCATGTACTTACCAACTCGCATGTACTTACCAACTCGCATGTACTTCCCAACTCGCATGTACTTCCCAACTCGCATGTACTTCCCAACTCGCATGTACTTACCAACTCGCATGTACTTACCAACTCGCATGTACTTACCAACTCGCATGTACTTCCCAGTCTCACACTTACTTTCAAACCTCCATGTACTTTTCGAATTCGGATACGCTTACATTACGGCAGTTAACGATTAAATTTATTTGACCCTCGACCTTCAAGCGACCTCGTGTGTGGTGAGCTTAAAATGGCGTCTGAGAAAAGAGAGATTTTGTGTGCATTTGAGGGACGGAGGAGAGTGGTGTCATTTATTGGTAACGATGATGTACAAAAAGAAAATGAGGGACTCCTTAAGGCTGCTAAGACAGCCTTTTCAGATCTTCTGTCTAAGGACTCTGGTAGTAATTATTATTTGCAGGTGAAGACTATCAATGAAGGAGTGCTTAAATATAATATTATTCATATAATGTATATTATTTGCAGGTTGAGAACAAGAAGCATGGACTAATTGATCTGTATAATGTGCGTGTTTTTGAGGATGACAAATTGTTTTTATGTTGCTCAAATCCAGATAAAAAGGTAGGTGATATTTATTTATTTTGTAGGCAGTTGATTTCGCTAGCTATTTTGTTAATTTGGTTAAAATTACAGGAATTTTGATTGGATAGGAGGCTTGGGGGTATAGGAAAAAGAGTGTAGAAAGGGTCCATGTATGTGACTGCATGTATGTAATAATTGCACACAATGTCGGGAGCATAATTTTACACAAATAGATTCAACATATTTGAAGATTGATTCCTTTTTTAAAACACCATGTGAACTGTTTCCAATATATACAATCACTCCATCCTGCAAGCATTAAAGATTCATAGCATTGAGATTGTGGGCTTCAGAGGCATCACTATGGCGTGCCTGCACTGGTTTCTTCGTATCGCGATCGTATCACAATTATAAGTGTTGAGCACAAACTAAATAATCTATTGTCAACATAATGGGAAGAAGGAGATATGGCCGTCAGTCTTCGCAGGTGTAAGTAGATGGTTGCTACATACAGAGTTCCCTTGTGTGTTTTAATTAAGAAAACAATGGGCATGTCTATTTACAATATTAACTGTAATGCTTTTTAGTGATAAAAGGAGTGAGCTGTAGTTCTTTGTGTGTCAGTGTTCATACTAGTCAGATGTGTGTTTTTACTAGAATTAGATGTGTATGTTCTTATAAGTAATAGGTGTGTGTGTTCATACTAATATTTGATGTGTGTTCGTACTTGTATTAGATGTGTGTTCTTATTGTAATTGGTATGTGTGTTCATACTAGTATTAGATGTGTGTTCTTATTGTAATAGGTATGTGTGTTCATACTAGTATAGATGTGTGTTCTTATTGTAATAGGTGTGTGTTCATACTAGTATTAGATGTGTGTTCATATTAGTACTAGATGTGTGTGTGTGGGACTTATCACTTAAAATCATTGTCACCTTTCTTACTAAGTTATCTCCTCATCAACAATAACCTTTTTACTGTTGTATTGTATTGCAATATATATATAATATATATATAAAATAATTATATACATAATATATATATATATTTCAGATAAGTCAATCAAGTGGAAAGGCCAAGAATTTGTGCAAAAAATTAGGGAAACCCACAGAGGCCAATGCAAAAGTACTAGCCAGCCTTTTTCCAGCGCAAGCGTCAATGAGAAACAAGCGACCTTTGAGGAAGTTTGATCCAGAGGACGAATGCATTGCTAGTGATTTTCATCGCCGTAAGAAATCAGCAACACCTGGAAAAGTACGGTCTAAGAAACTGAAAGTAGTTATGCTGGATGTCATTCTACCTATTATACCAAAAGGTTCACGGCGCCAGAGTTTGATGAAATGTAATCGGATTTTGGAGATATCTTTTCTCAGAAGCATGATGCCAGAGGAAGTTAATACGTTGATCTGTGATACCTTTAAACATTTGGGAAATGTGGAACACTTCAAATTTTTGCATGCACAGCAAGATCATACTCTACAAGTGTCTGAGGTTCAGCAATTAGATGGTGCAGCTGTCATTAGGCTTGCTGGTAGTGGCTGTTTATACTTAATTCAGGAGAAACCAATAGACGAAGTGTCTGTTGATCAGCCTTCAACAAGTTCTAGTGTTGCCAGTAACCATCCAGGGAAAAGTCAAATACTACTAGATAAAGCTGAAAAAGTGCTTCTAAAGTTGCAGGTATGGTGCTAATACATAGTTGAGTTTTAGTGTACATTTTTTATGTTCTTATCAGAGTTGGTGTCAACTTCATTGCAATTACAACTAAATGCATTTCTCATGGTTTATTATATTTTTGAGGTTACACTTTGTTGTGAAGTCTGTAGCTTTAGTGTTCTTGTTGTGATTGTTCATGACCCTCCATATTCTAAATAATCATAGTTAATTGTGAAGTAGGCTAAACACTATACCCATTTATTATAAGAAAAGTAGTGACAAGAGTAAGCTGAAATACTTGTGTAGGTTGATTAGGCTCATATAGCTTTGTTCTTGGTTGATTGCTCAATGATTTTCACTTGCTGAAACATTGGTAGATACATACTCCATTCGGCTTGTTACACTAGTAAGTGATTATATAGTACAGTATATTCTATTATTGTGTACTGAACTGTGTCCAATAACTGTTGCGCAATGGGAAATGCATTGAGAAGCAAGTTTTTGCTTACGGCAACACTTACCCATATCACCTGTGTTATTTAGGGTTATTATGTCCCCTCCCTCCCCCTTGGCCATATTAACATTCGTGCCTGATGTGTCACTCATAATAAATACTAAGCTTACGACTCTAGATACTTTTCTGTATCGAATAGTATGTATCATGATGTGTTTAGTTGTATATGGTAATAGATCATCAATAGGGGGACGCACTAGTGATGTTTTGTGTTCCATCTATAGTAAAATTGTATTTTTCTTTCTTTTATGACTGTTTGCTATCTGGGCTGGTTGCTCATCACATACTGAACTGTTTTTAGCATACCATTGCTTTGCTTATTAATAAGTAGTTATATGTAGGATCCTGTTGAAGAGCTTGGAGATTCATCAGATTGTCCAGTATTCCTATCAAGTGACTCAGACATTATGGTAACACCATTAAATGAATGTGTGGTGTGTTATATTACATTTTATACCTGGATATAGGATGATGACAAAAATGATAAACGTGATCTTATTCGATGGAGGCAAATTAGAGAGAATCAAGATAATGATTATCAAGAGTCCTTAAAAGTTGACAGTGCGAAGGTTAATAAGAAAGTTAACTTTTTAGATAGTATATCTATATCTATTTCTGTTATTTAGGAACAAGAAAAGCTCAAACAATCAGAATGCCAGTATGAAGAGAATGAGCAGCAAATGAGATGGCAACAGGTCAGCACAGTTAATGTTGTAATATAAGAGTCACCTAATTTTCTTTGTTTAATGCAGAATTACAATCTTATATGAAAGCCAAATTTAACAGCATTTGTCTTCCAGAAGCGGATGTGAAGATAGCATTTAGACTCCCACAAGGCACAAAAATTGACTATTGTTTTATTGGCCATGGCACTGTGAAGGTAAGTACAAATATACACACACACACAAACATACAACAATGATAATATGATGTTATTTGGTGTGAAGGAGAGAAAAAAAGATCTTTTCCCTAGCCAAAATCACACTCTCAACTACTTGGTTCTTTTTTAAACCCTCAGGGATAATGGTCATTCTTTTGTCTGTCTCTATACTTTCATATCTTGAATACAGCTGACATTTTGACCTTCAGTATTACGGTTAATCAATGTGAAGGGTTACTAATACTGCTTCTTGCAAGATTGTTTCTTGCTCACTAAGTAAGGTCTGATAAAGTAACCTTATTCAGTAATTTTTCCTACCCCACAGAAAATTTGAATCAATTTTTATAAGCTATAAAAAAATTATTATTTTTTTTAATAATGGACTTTATAAGCTCCAAACTTTTCATTTTTTTTTTGCAGGATATGTATCAGTATGTCTTGAGTAAGGAGGTCACCCCTCCTTTTTCTTTATGTATGCCTCATCTACGCTTAGAGTTGGTTTGTAATGATGACAGTATAATTCCATTCAAGGATCATCTCATTATTGTTAAGCTTGAAAGCCCCTGCTACGATCAGTCAGTTCTGGATATGTTTGCTGAATTTAAGGTGAGCTTGATTTAATTCACAATTAGTATTTCATTCACACAATACCTGTAGGAGGTGGATTCTGAAAATGATTTTGTTGTTGAGAGTGGTACTTCTGAACGCAGCTGTGCAGGTATAGTGAAACAGACTTAAGTATTGATGAATGAATTAACTTTTTTTATTTTTTATCAATTTAGGTGATTCTGAGCGACTTTCTTTTGTGCAGTCAGCTGGGTTTATGTTAGGTCCTACTCGAATTGTAGATCGAAATAACATATATGAAGATGTTATAGATATGTATAGTGAAGGTGAAATTGTTGGTGAATACCCTTTGATGATCAAGTATAAGGGAGAACAAGCAGTCGATCAAGGAGGAGTGCAAAGGGATATGTTTTCAGCTTTCTGGGCTGAAGTTTATTCTAAGTTATTTGAGGGTTGTAAGACACTTACACCACTCATTCAACCAGGCATCGATATGACGGCTTTCCCCATAATTGGCAGAGTTCTTTCACATGGGTTCTTAGCATGTGGCTTTTTTCCGGTATCTATTGCACTACCATCATTGATTTCCATGGTTCTTGGTCCCACTGTGCCTATTCCTGTTAGTGTATTAATGGAATCTTTTACCGATTACATTAGTGATTTTGAAAGGAATACACTGAACAGTGCTCTGAAGAGTAACGAAACCCTCTCAGCAGATTTACATACTAATCTAATAAGCATACTGTCAAGGTTTGGATGCAGAGAAATGCCAACAAGAGCAAATCTACCAAATCTCATAGAACAAATTGCTTTGTATGAATTCTGTGCAAAACCTTCTGCAGTTTTGATGCTGATCCACTCTGGAATTCCAGCGACTCACAAGCCTTTTTGGGAGACAAGAAGTGCCTCAGATATTCATTCATTATTTTATAGAATGACTGTGACGTCTGCTAAAGTAATTGCAATGCTAGAGTTTGAGGATGCCACAAACGAACTAGAATTGCGTGTGTGCAGCTACTTGACCACAATGATAGGAAATCTTGGAGTTCGTGAATTAATTTTGTTCTTGAGATTTGTGACTGGAGCTAGTGCGTGTATTGTCCCTAAAATTAAGGTTGAATTTAATGCATTGAGTGGACTTGGTCGTCGTCCAATGGCTCATACATGCAGTAGCACTTTAGAATTACCTACTGCTTATAAAAATTATGAAGACTTTTATGACGATTTCAAGGCAATATTCGACGTCACCAAAGAAACTTATTCGTGGCGAATGGATGCTCTTTGAAACTTCATTTTTTTGACTGTTTTTTTTCCTTCCACTTCTGGTAATAGCACAACTTTTTTTTGTTGTTGTTGTTTTCAAATGTATGAAATCCAAGAATCACATGTAAACAATTTTTCTTAAATACAGTTTTCAGTTTTTATAGCTAAATTTAGCTGTAGTTAATATTTAGTGAGGTGTAGTCATAGGTGTTGTGGTTTAAAATATACACGATTTTACACAAAACCTAACAAAATTTGGTAACTATAAGATCAATAAGTTATATAACAGTTCAAGATTTAATTTTTAAAAGAAAAAAGTGCTCATAGCCAGCTACATACATTGTAAGTTAAATCAAATAGGGGTAAGGTGTGAAATATATTGAAGTGTTTGTTCATAGAGATCTATTCCGTAATTATCTGTAACACCTTGTGGGTCAATGTGCTGTTCCAACAGTGCCATGTCTGCTGCTGAATAATTCAAATTGGATCTAGGAATAGATATTCCATCAGATAGGACAACAGGACCATCTAGATCAATCCCATATCTTTCATCAACTGTGTTGAAAAAATCCAATGCTGGTATATGAGAGTTTTGTAAGAGAAGACATCCAGCAGTGAATAGTTGCTGAGGTGATTTGTGTCCTGCTGTGCGAATAGGATGATTATTCCAACTCCTGACAAATTCTTCAAGACTATGGTTAATTCTTGGCACAAAAACGTAGTGTAATGCCCACAAATGTAATTCATTTAGTGGGTCAAGAAGGTCATGATGCTCCAAGTAATAAAATAGCTTATAGAATAAAACTGTAACACTTTTATGCATGTCCCTCCAGAGGCGCTCTATTCGCTGGTTGTGCACACTGCTGCCAGTTATCATGCTGCGCCGGTCAGCACCTCGACTTTCAATCATATGCTGAGCAACTAATATATTCTCACCGCCTTCGTCAGATCGAACACGTGATGGCAACTGGTGCTTTTCAACCGCTGACAAAAACAGCTGGTATACTGTTCGTGCCCGATTGTTTGTGGAAGAGTGGAGATAAACAATCAAACGGCTGTAGCCATCAATAGCACCATGCGTGACGATCCTCCATCTGATTAGTTTGTGGTGCGAGTCTGCAATGATTTAGATCATAAATATAATACATATATTAATTGGGTAGCTGTTTAAATTTGATCATATATATGAACCTTTTGCTTTTAAAATAATGCTTTTGTTTTGTTATGTCACTCTACAAAAAGAAACATTAATTGTTTGCCTCTCTTGAGTAAAACAGCAAACTAGTTTTAACCAGTCTCCCACATTTTCAAGTTGTAGCCACACCCCTATGTTAGCATTGGTAAGATTGTTTAAAAAAAATTGGTTTTCAATATTTTGAGGTAGAAGCTCAAAAACGTAGAAACCGAAGAAAAAAAGTAGTGTATCACAGATCATAAATGATTAGGAATAATAAAGAACAGTTAAGCTCTCAAATGCTGAGCATATCAAGGGTTTTCCTATTTAACGCTCTAAAACCGTCAAGCATTGTTTTCACCTATCACTCTATATCTATTCTTATGCAATGCTAGTGAAGTCTTAACATGATTTAGCTGACACCATCAATCTTATATTTTGATTACATTAATCATTAGCTAAATTGTGTTTGGACAAATGAGACCCAATGTGAAATTAGATTGTTTTAAACATTGTGATTCAGCAATTGCCTTACCATCTTGATCCCTACAATTCACACAAGACTACGAAAATATAACTGCGCAGCTGCGCAAATTTACTATGGCTTGACCAGCAGTACATATCTATACCTGGATATTTAAGGCCCGCCCACAACCTTATAACTTTCTGGTTTAGGAATTAATAGCTCAATTTTAAGCCTCACGTGAGCATTGCTATGTGTGAGCACCCTTCTTGCTTGTTGAAATTGGCAAGATATAATTGTAAGATTTACCACATACCTATATGCCAGAGAGAGTTGGGGCCAGGCACCGAATATGGTCTTCTTCTTGTTGCACCTCTAGGCCATCTATGAGCTGAACTAAGTGGGTCAGCACTACGCAACATAAAGCGAACACGGTCTCGGGTTATCTTTAATCCTCTTGCTCGTAGGCTACCACATATCATGCTCACACCAGAATACGGAGTATCTTGTTGGATAAGTTTGATCATTGATATCAATTCTTGGTCACTAACTTCAATACTGGGATCAGTTGTCATTCCAAACTCTAGTCTGCGCCTATATGTAAGCAATTAAAACCAAAAGTGAACATCATAAAAATTAATGTTAACTGCTAAAGCCATGTCAACTGCAAAGTCAATTAGACATTGTAATAAAGCACATCAAAATTTATTTATCTGAACACATTTTACGAGCTAGAGAATATAAATAAATCTAACTTTACCTATAAATAGTCATTCTACTCACTCCCAATAAAATGGCAATTTCATTCCATTTAAAGGAGAGGGAACAAAGATATTCAAGCTGTTGTTTACTGATGTTAAAACGAGGCCTTCCAGACCCTGTCACAGAGATTGATGGTGCTGACTGATATGCTGTACATGGCCTTTCAGTAAATGAGTCAAGAATTTCTTCATATTCTTCCCACTTCTTACATATTATCTTCAAGCAGTCGGTTAAATCCGTCAAAGATTCACTATAGTTTTCTAAATGTAGCACACCTCTCATGTTTTCCAACAATTCAGAACACACAGATATTGAATATTGCAACCTTTCAATAATATATTCAGTAAAAGTTAGATTGCCTACACCATACTGCCTTTCTGCTTCCTCAATTAACTGATTAATTTCACCGAAGAAAGCGGCGTACCTGGTGTCCACGTTTTCCATTGCACGGACTTAGTCACTCATGTCTTCACAGATTCACGTTCAAAGGTCACTGCGTATGATACAGCAAAATATGTGCGCATAAATATCTCTGAACTCTGAATGTGTAAAGCTAGGAAGTAGTTGAAAGTACATACTAGTTGAGAAGTACATGCGAGTTAGGAAGATGCTAGTTGTGAAGTACATGCGAGTTGAGAAAAGTACGTGCGAATTGGTAAGTACATGCGAGTTGGTAAGTACATGCGAGTTGGTAAGTACATGCGAGTTGGTAAGTACATGCGAGTTGGGAAGTACATGCGAGTTGGGAAGTACATGCGAGTTGGGAAGTACATGCGAGTTGGGAAGTACATGCGAGTTGGTAAGTACATGCGAGTTGGTAAGTACATGCGAGTTGGGAAGTACATGCGAGTTGGGAAGTACATGCGAGTTGGGAAGTACATGCGAGTTGGTAAGTACATGCGAGTTGGTAAGTACATGCGAGTTGGTAAGTACATGCGAGTTGGTAAGTACATGCGAGTTGGGAAGTACATGCGAGTTGGTAAGTACATGCGAGTTGGGAAGTACATGCGAGTTGGTAAGTACATGCGAGTTGGGAAGTACATGCGAGTTGGGAAGTACATGCGAGTTGGGAAGTACATGCGAGTTGGGAAGTACATGCGAGTTGGGAAGTACATGCGAGTTGGGAAGTACATGCGAGTTGGGAAGTACATGCGAGTTGGTAAGTACATGTGAGTTGGGAAGTACATGCGAGTTGGGAAGTACATGCGAGTTGGGAAGTACATGCGAGTTAGGAAGATGCTAGTGTACATGCGAGTTGAGAAAAGTACGTGCGAATTGGGAAGTACATGCGAGTTGGGAAGTACACTTGCGAAGTTGTAATTACATGCGAGTTGGAAGTACCTGCTAGTTTGTGCAGTACAAATGCCGAGTTGGGAATTACATGCGAGTTGGGAAGTACATGCGAGTTGGTAAGTACATGCGAGTTGGTAAGTACATGCGAGTTGGTAAGTACATGCGAGTTGGTAAGTACATGCGAGTTGGGAAGTACATGCGAGTTGGGAAGTACATGCGAGTTGGGAAGTACATGCGAGTTGGGAAGTACATGCGAGTTGGGAAGTACATGCGAGTTGGGAAGTACATGCGAGTTGGGAAGTACATGCGAGTTGGGAAAGTACATGCGAGTTGGTAAGTACATGCGAGTTGGGAAGTACATGCGAGTTGGGAAGTTGGGACATGCGAGTTGGGAAGTACATGCGAGTTGGGAAGTACATGCGAGTTCGGAAAGTACTTCGGAAGGTCGCAAGTACATTTGAATTGGCAAATATTGTTGAATTATGTGTGGCGGAATTTTGTTACGCATCGCTTGCCATACTTCCGCTTCCTTAATATGGTTAGACTCGTGCCACGATGCAACGGCTGAGTTCATCTCAGCTGATTGTCTTTAGCCATTGCTGGCTGAGCAGTATGGCTTTGTACTTAATTTCTAGTTTATTTTTGAGTCTGGAACTAACAATTGAAGGTAAGGCACATAATAGCTAATAGCTATAAAGCAATATTTTTTCATTGGTATTTTAGTGTCAGGAGATTTATGCTTACAAGCCTTAAGAAGAAACTCAGATCCCACTGAGCCTCCTTTTAATGACAATGACTACTCCCCCTTGCCAGCCAGCTATGCTGTTCAGGCAATCATTCCCACTTACAAGTTCTCCTGTGACTGTGTCAACATAACCTCATGGGAGACTTATCTCCATCCAGCAGGTGACGACCTTGTCGCCCTCAGGGCATATGATATAACATTCCAGGTGTGGAGACCCTCGCCTAGGGCACATGGCGAAGGCTGCTATGACCTAGTGGGTCAGAATGTTTTCAATAATTTCAGATTTTCTGGTGGAGGATTTGCCAAACTGACTCCTATTCATTTGATCATAACTGCCCAGTCAGGAGATGTTGTCGGTTATTATACGAGTATCAGAGGTGGGAATATTGGAGGAATACAGCTAAATGTCGATGAAGGATATAATCAAAATATAGTTTGGTTTGTCAGTGATCATGGTGGTTTAATTGAACCCAGTAGCAATGAAGCATGCATGCTTCGAGTTGGTCCTAATGGACATTTATCTAACAGAACTGCAGCAGCTCCCATGTTAAAAATAATAACTAGTGAGTATTAACTGTTAGGACTTCTAGCTAATTTATGTCACCCTTTCATAACACATTGCAGCTACAGTCCCATGTCCTCCTTCTTCATCTGCAAACCTTGAAATGGCACCAGTGACTAGTCCACCTTTAAATCTTCAAATAACATCAACTATATTTCCTTCTTCAGTAGGTACCATGGAAGTTTCTATGACAGAATTTTCTTCACCAACTCCCAGTCCAGTGGAGGTTAATCCAAGAGGAACAACATCAAATATTCAGATCTTTGCCATTATAGGTGTCATTATTGCATTGTTAACTCTCTCAGCTGCAGCTGTTGCTATAATTGCAATTCTACTACTAAGACGAAGAATTTTAAAAAAGAATCCTCCTTACCAAGGACAAAAGCATAATTTTGGTAAGTTTAAAAACTCTACATGCAATTTGTAGCTAAGTCTATAAAAATTATTTTCAAAAAAGTGTAAAATGTTTACTATACCTTCAGTCATAAATTTTCACTATTTCAAGTCATATTTTACATTCACTTCTTTTTGTATTTATTTCAGTCTTTTAAGTGTTATTTTCACTCTCATATCTAAGAAACTCACTAAGCAGTTTATTATTAATTTTAGTTAGTTTAATTTTTTTATATTTACATTTTTATTTTCCATTAAATGAATTTTACAGTTTCTAATACTGGCAGAGATGAAGGGAATTCAATTAAATTAGTCACTATGAAGGGGAAAAGTTCTTCTGATGAACCAACTTATGAGACTCCCATCGAGTCAGTCTTGAGTTACTCACAAGTTGGCCCACAAGACTACATTTATCCTACTCCAAAAATCACTAAAACGAAAGCAGAGTATGAAAATTGCATTACAAATCCAACATCTCATGAATCTTCATTATTCCTAGAAAAATGTGTCAGTAGAGCTGACGAGTGTGATACAAGGGTGGGTTCAGGAAACTGTTGTCAGGAATACTCAGAACCACTTCTTCCATCTAACAAGGTGAGAAGGTCATAATACAAGTGATAAATAGGTAGCGCTCATTATTACTTTTATCATCATCATCATCCTCATCATCATCCTCATCATCATCGGCATTACAAAAAAAATTTAGGTTAATTTCAACAGTCTTAAAGAAGATCCAATTTACTGGACTCCAGCCTCCACTACAAGTGAACTCTACTCTCAGTTGGTGACAAAAATGTACTGTGAACTACCAAGAGATCAAATAAGGTAACAGTTTAGATACTGTATTTGGTAAATCTATGATTGTCATTGTAATACTCGTATGAATAGCTTATAAGCTAAAAACAGTTTAGGTAAGTAGTGCCAGCTTAATTTTGGTCTGAAGTTGTGGAGAGTATATATGTGTAGAGTATGCATATATAATGCATTGCTTGTTGCCAAAAAAAAAACAGAATAAAAGATATAGTATAGTATTAAGCAATTCATAATAATATGGCATTATATTGTGCTAAATATGAAAATGATATAGCACTGCCATTTCATTTGCTTGAAATAGTCAATATCTTGGAGATTTCAAGTTAATATTATTTGTCTTCTTATTTTGTTGTTGTTTTGGCTATTGTTTTGTTGTTGTATTTTTTGTTTTTGTTTTTTTAACCAAAACCTGCACTTACGCTAATTGTGAATTTTACGTGATTTTTTTTTTCCAGATTGGGACATGTGGTTGGTTCTGGTCAGTTTGGTAAAGTGTATAAGGCCACATGGAGCAACAGTGAGAGTAAACTTGAAGTAGCAGTCAAAACCTTGAAGTCTAGAGCATCAGAAACAGATGAAGTCAAGTTCTTACAAGAGGCAGCCATAATGGGCCAATTCAGGCACAGAAATGTTGTCAAAATGCACGGTGTGGTAACCATGGGAGAACCGGTATGTTTATGTGGATTGTGGTTGTCAGTTCATTGGATTCATTTACATTACTTTATTATGGTTAGCTAACAAATTCAACCTTTTTTCTATTACAGTATTAGACAACATGCCGATTCTAAGAATCACTTCCACATAAAAAATTTGTGTTCAAAAATGTGATTTTATGAAGAATTTCACCCAGTCCTTGATATTTCAATAAATATTTTCTACAACCATGCCAGGCAATCTGAAATTTATTCTACAATGTGCATAATTTTTTTAATTGCAGGTTACTCAAAATGCTGATATTTGTGTTGTAATTATTAAAATAGATTATGATTTGTTTGGAATTTCTTGACCAAGGTGATTTAAAGGAATATCTACAAAAGATGAATCCAGTGTAAGTCAAGCATATTATGTACAATTATAATATTGCACCAATTTGATTTAATATAGAGGCTCAAAGTTTGAAGATTTTAGGGAAACACAAATGGAATTTCTAAATTTTGGCAAAGAAATTGCAGCAGGAATGAATTACCTCTCACAGAAGAACTTTGTACATAGAGACTTGGCCGCAAGAAATATTCTTCTGAGCAAGAGTTTCACCTGCAAAGTTAGTTCAAAGAATAGTACTTCCAATTAAGTACTTCCTCAGCCCCGTTTTACCATTTGCACATTTGAGCAGCATTTTACAAAATAAGAAGGAGCATTAGTTTTTGAGTGTCACAACTTCTGCTTATGGGTTCATAGGTTGCAGATTTTGGTATGGCTAGAGACTTAACGGATGATACCTACTACTGTTCTAGTGGAGGGAAGATACCCGTGAAGTGGACAGCTCCTGAGGTAATTTTGTCTTGATTCTATTCATATGTTCCCATTTGACTGCGTACTGAAGTCGAAGTGTATGTGCTCAGCAATATGCTGAAGTTGCAGTTAATATTCCATTTAATGCCACTTTCAGTGGCTCTTGTTGCATAAAAGCCTGCTTTACATCTAAGTCATTACTGAATGCTAGCAACTTCATGGGCTACTCAGTTCATTAATAGATTTCCTAGACACTCTATAAACTTACATAATTAGTAGTACATGCTAAAGAAAGGCATGTACTATACACATGTATGTGTGTATAGTACGTTATTTTTTATATCGAAATCTCAATTGTTACACCTCGGCTCACTCACTCACCAATGCACCTAATAAATGAGTTAAATTTTCTACTTTTATAAGTAGATGCTAGTATGCGTTTTACCCACATTCAGGAACCTTGTTTTTTCACAGGCGTTGTTATACAAGAAGTATTCCACTGACAGTGATGTGTGGAGCTATGGTATGGTGCTGTTTGAGATCTGGTCTGTGGGAAAGAAGCCATTTTCTACCATAAATAACAGCCAAACACTTACTCTCATACAAAAGGGATTCTGCCAAGCTCCTCCCCCAGGGTCTCCTCGTGCAATTTATGAGTTGATGGTGGACTGCTGGTAAACATATTTATTAATTGTAATGCCTTTCATATACTGTAGGCTTTCATCCATTAGAATTTGGTATTATGAAAATAATTAATTGATTAAGTTATAGTCCAAAAGTGGTTGGGTTAAGTGTAATAATGAGTCATCAATAATAATTAGTGTATCTAAGCCCTGCAGTAATTCATGTGCCTCCTATAGATAAGAAATATGTCTTGAAAAACACTATGTAAAAACTGAAATGTATTTTCTGGCATGTAAACTTTGTTGAAGTATCAAATTGGTTTCATTGATTGTAAAGGCGAAAATTTTCAGACACTAATGCCTGGGGTAATTTGAATAACAAACCAAAAATAGTGAGTACTGAATTGTTTTTTTCCTTCTTCTAGGAATCCCAAGCACCAGCAGAGACCTAGTTTCACTACCATATGTCAGAGGTTGAATGAGTCTCCAGAGAAGTTGTTGTACTGGTCTCCCAGTGATGACAGTCTCTCATCTGCAGTAGGAGTGTGTGGAGCTGATCTCTTAGAAGCAGAAAAACTTTATCCTGATCTACAAAAGAAATATATAAGAATCTTTGTGTCTTAATAATTTTAATTTGCAATTTTGCTCTAATTTTTTTTAACTGCTTATATATTTATTTAGTAAATCAAGCAAATATTTAATAAAGAGTATTCAGTAATACACTTATCCTGCAGCTACCTAAGAGAATTAGTCTGATTATTGATGAATGCTAGCTGTTGCATTAATGTTGCTACTTATACTCTAGGTTAACACCTAGATATTCACAATACATGTAGCTAATCTTGTTTGTTTGTTTGTTTTTGGTTCCCATGGTATGTATACTATTTAAGACCAAACAAAAATGGTAAAAACAATTCAGTTGAAGTCTACTATATTATAAACAGCTGGAATGGCAGCTTCACAGAAGCTAATGAAGTGTGATATATGCATTGTGGAAATGCAACAGAATGATACAAAAGCATTCTCAGTAACAGAGAAGGGAGCATACTAAAATGTATGAATGAATAGAATAGAACTGGTAACCATGTATCATTAAGTGAATAATAATTATAACTTTGTGTAGTACTGGCATTAAAAATACTGTTGGGAGAAGAATTGGCCAGTTAATTAAACATGGACTTACTTGAAGTCCAAGCTAAGTCTGTTTTTTTTTGTTGTTTTTTTGCTATGGGATTTTGGATGTTGTTGTCATTATTATAATAATCACCTAGACTTTGTGCCATTCCATGGAGTTCAGACAGTGCGAACTGATATATCAGAAGAACTGATATATCAGAAGAGTCTTCATGTTAGTCAGTGTTAGGGTAGTAAGAGGAAGCTTACTATTGGTTTGCTGTTCTCTTGCTCTTTAAAAATGAGTTCTTCTGGCTCAATGACCCACTTTCCTACCAGGAAAAAAATTATAGATGGTGAATTGGCCTTAATTGGATATTCATTGCATGTGCAGCTGAAGAGCTTCTGTTTTACCGCAAAAGTGTCCATTAGCATCACTCTATTTTTCTGGGAAGCTCACAACTTTGATGGGTGGAGATATTGTTTGATGCAAGCTAGTTGTGTGTGCATCTTGGGTATAAGACTGACAGTGCCTCACAAAGGATTCCTCTCCCACTTCCAGTGGATGCTAGCTTGAAGCTCAGCGTTGTTGCTGGCAATACATTCAGTGTGCCAGGAAATAGTTGGTAATCAAATTAGCCCCTTTCAAATTTTAGGTCTCATTCATAAAGTTATAGTAGAATTTATTTTTAAAAAATCAGGAAAAACAATGGCAGCTTCACAGAAGCTAATGAAACAGAATTGTTTGCATTGTAGAAATGCGAGAGAAAAATGATATAAAAGTAATCACAGAAAATAAGAAGGGAGCATACTAAAATGTATAAATGAATAATTGACAACCTTGTATCACTAAGTGAACTATTATATTAGTCCGTAAGTCTTACACTGAATTTGCTATTAGTGATAAGATTGCTCCAGGAGTGGATTTATGAAGTGCTGCTGTCATTCTTTTTCCTAGACCGCGTGCCGTTTTCTTGGAGTTGTAGTAGTTTGAGAGTAAAAAGTTTCTAGAAGAAAATTGGAAGAGTCTTGATGTTAGAATTGTAAGAGGTAGACTTCTACTGCTGGATTTCCATTTGCTTGCTATCTAAATATTTGGGGTTCACTGGCTCCTTTTATACTTACACAATGACCCACTTTCCTGCACAGAAAAATTTGTATAGAGAGGATTGGCTTTAATTGGCTATTCACTGTGTAGTTGTGGAGCTTCCATAGTACTGCAAAGTGTCCATTACTTCATAGTGCTGTTGTGTTTGGATCTATGAATCCAAATAGCATCTATAGTTCTTCTCTTCCAATTGTTGGATTCTCGTTCGAGCACTTCTGTTCCATCCTAATTCACTCTGTGTCCTGTTCCCAGGCATGAACTGCTACATCATTCCTTCAGTCACCGGTCTTCACAGCACACTTGTGTTCACTAGCTCTCTTCTCAAGTGACCTCCCAGTCACACCAATACCACTTTCTTCCTCTTCATGTCTGATATTGGGGGTCTAACGCGTGTCAGTAATTGGTGGAGGGTGTGATCAGTGGAGGGCTCCAGTGCGGAAGTTTAGTAAAAGGACTGGTAACATCAAAGTTCTCCTTTTTTTTGCTGGTTCTTTTTTATTCTCTCCACAAACTCACCAGATAGTGGTGATAGAATTCTTGTTAGTTCTTTACCAAATTGTAAGTGGGTGAATCTCTTGAGGATAAAATCGGTCAGAGTGGGGTGCCTTGCTTATGATCATTGTGCATGCCTATCATTATAGCTGAAGAAGGTCTATGGACTGAAATGTTTGACTGTGCTATGTTGAGCTAATTTATACTCATTCAAGTTAAAATTCATAGCAATGAACTTCTACCATATGCAAATTCTCTTGTAACCGCTAGCGGTTATGCAAGCCTGGCAGGCACTGTGAGCAGTGCAAGCAAAGCTCCTGGAGCTGGGCTAGGAACTTGCCTCACAGCAGGTGGTGTGGGCACCCAGTCCTAGGTGCTGTTTCATGATAAAAGGCCTTAAATTTGCACCCCAGCAAATGCCAGTACCCAATCACAGCTGGGTAGACAGTGAGGCTAGTGGGAGGCAGATGGAAAAATCAGATAGAAAATTGCCTGAGTTGGGCTTCGGGACCTCAGGCCCCCAGCCAAGGACACAACCACTACACCACACAGCCACCACTCTACGATATAGGTATCAAACACTGACTTTTGACATATCCCAATCTTCAGTCTACTCAAGATATGAAGTAATTCACACAATCAAAAGTATCAAAAGTTCAGAATGTAATATTTATAGGTACACTCTACCTCCAATCTGTAACACCATTCATATTGTCATATACACATAATGAGCAGAGTGTAAAAATGCTTTCATTATGAAACCTTCTAGCTTCTATTACAATTGTGAAAGAATTATAAGCGGTTTTAGTATAACTGTCTAAAGTGCATGTTTTTGCAGCTCAATAAAGCTAAAGTTAGCAATGATATAACACCTTTTATTAACGAAAGTATTTTTTTGAGACTACAGAAGAGGAGGAGGAGGGGGTTAATGGTTAAACAAAGGACTACTTTATTGAGAAATGGCATTACTATCTCAAGATGACTTGCAATGTTTTCCCCCTTTGTTGATTTTTGCAACCAGTTTGTTATACTTTTTTCCTATAATAGTAGCTATTGAAGTATGTGTGTGCTTTCTACATCCTCATTCATCAAACACATTATCAGGATATTATTTTGGCAGACTTTTGGCTTCACATGAGCTGGTGCTTTTTTCACAAACGACGTGCGTAAGTTTCAACCAAAATAGTTACAAATCAGAATTTTGGACTAATTAAGACATCCTCAATGTGATGTACTAAGAAATAGTGCCCACCTTTCAGCATCACACCAAAGATGGAACAAGACATGAGCATCCTGCCAAGAACCCCTACATGCACGTCTGGGTAGGCATATTAACAAGATTAGGAGATATGACTAATAGGAACTTTGGGAAGAATCAACCAATGAAACTATACAGTTCTGGTTCCTTGGAAATAAAGGCTGGCACAATTGGATGTGTAGCATTTCACTCAGATTGCGGTAGTCTCTGTGGCAGTGATCTCTGTGGCAATGGGACCATCCCCCAATTCCTTCAGCACAATTTTCATACAACGCAAATGAAGCAATTCACTTTCTAGTTCCCAAGATGAGATCATTCCATTTCATTATGTTCTCAAGCTTGCACAACTGTTTGTTAACAGCCTATTTCAATGAATGTTCAAAAGCACAAATGCAGCTTAATCTAACAAAAACACCTGCAATTCTAGCCTTTCTAGCCACAATTTCAGTCATCCAGCATTTAGTAAAAGCAACAACAACAACAATTATAATATAATAGCAGTAGCAGTAGTAGTTGTTGTTATAGTAGTAATAGTAATAATAGTAGAGCACAGCTTCTTGTTTCACAAGGGTACCTAGATACCCTGGCTATGAGGTATGGCTGGCCTCACTCAGTGAATGCTGGTAAAGGTGCGAGTTTAGTATCAATGAATATAGACAGAATTCACTTCATATAATCATAACAGTCTCAGTAGTTGAAAGTAAGCTATGTTAAAGAGGAGAGGCAATTTGATATGCACCATTACAGTTTTTAGGGATATCTAATTGATAGATAGCAACTATCATAGATTAATTAAGGCTTACTTTAGACCGGTAGAAATTGTCATTCCTAATATTATGTTTATATACATTCATTCATGGAACTGGTGGCCAGTTTCTGCAGATCAGTGTAGAAGCTTTTAAAGTTGTTCTTTTTAACATGAGTGTGAAGGAAAATGAATAGTTTATTTCTTGCTGCCCACTGTAGTTTTGCTTTTGCTGGGAAGTGTCTATATGACTGTTTAGCTTCTTCTCTTATGAAGACAGCATTTATATCTACTGTTTTTGTTGCTCGAGCTATATTGATACCTGATTATTAAAGCCAATCAATTATTCTTTGGGTCTGAGATGATTTTGTAATATAGCTAGCTAGTGTATAGTAGTGCTGAGGGTTCCCACCTTAACTTCAGCACTATCCCATCTCAAGCTTAAGTAATAATCTCACAATCATTTATTTGGTTAGCATGAAACAGCGTGACAGTCAAGATAGTTTTTTTGTTTTTGGATTTTTCTTGTACTTGATTGCTTAGTAGCAGGCTGTGTTTAGTAGTTCATATTTTTTTCCGTATTTTCCTGCTTCAAATTCCAGTTAGTGGCATATTTGGCATGGAAATATTGATGGTAAGCACCCAATAGTGTTCCAATAATGACCTAAATAATCATATTGCAGTAACAAAATGAGATGTAACTTTAGATATAAGGTCTCAAAATTGTTTTGCACTATAAAATATTTTCCAAAAAATAATGTAGAACTGCTTCATAAATGAAGTATCAAAGGTGGCAGGAACTCAAACCACGGAGTTCCATATGCAATACATTCTAGACTTACACTGCTGTGACCATTGTAGCTGCAGAGCTCTTCATAACTAAGCTGGAGGAATGGGACCTAAATATGATGCTAGTGGCACTAGTAGACTATTTCCCGCACACTGGATGTGTTGCCCGCAGCAATGTATTAGAGCTTCAAGAATTGTCTGGAAGTGAGAGAGGAATCCTTAATGAAGCATGCACCTGTCTTAATTACCCAATGAGCATGTAGATACAAACACAGCTGAGTTTTCCCACTGAATAAAAGCTCCACCCCATAAATAGTCAAAGTGTGGACTTCCCAAAAGAAGCAATGAAAATGGACACTTTTGTGGCACTGAAGCTTTAGAGCTACACCATGAATACCTAATTAAATGAGTGACAAGAGTGAAGCCAAGGTAAAATCTATGAACAAGTGCATATCAACTTATAAGTCTCTCCCAGCTAAAAATAATAAGTACAGATGTATTCTCTGTCAAATAAATATATTCTCCAATGAGAAAGACATCAATCAAAATATCAGGGAGGGGAAGGGGTAGTGGCATTTGCAATAAATTAAGTGAATATAAAACTAGTCATGGTAGAATTTATTAAAAATCAAGTGGAGATAATGGCAGCTTCATAGAAGCTAATGAAGTGTGATATATGCACTCTAGAAATGCAAGAAAACATGATATAAAAACAATCTCAGCAAAGGGGAAGGGAGCATACAAAAATGTATGAATGAATAGAGCTGACAGCCATGTATCACTAAGTGAATGATAGACAATTCTTACATTGAAGAAATTATGAGTGAAATTTATTGGTTGGTAAATTGGAGGTGGAACTTCCCGAAGTCATACATCTGCTAACCGTGGCTCCTGGCTTGCTCAGGTTGTTTTTCTTTTCCAACTTTAATTGCTGTTCCCTGTTGACAACTCTTGCTTCCCTCTTCCATGTTGTCATAAGGTATTTCACCAACTAGTGACAGAAGAAGGAGCCCCTTAGAGTTAATTTTAACTTCTTGGGCGGTCCTTCTTTTCACAACAACTGGAGTGACATCTAGCTTGATGGATCCTGTTGTTATCTGGTAATTCTCAGTCATGCTGTTCTAATTTTGGGGATTATCACTTAGACTTCGTGAAGTGCTAGTAGCTTAAGAGTAAAAGTCACTAGCAGAAGAACTGGAAAAGCCGTCGTCAGTGTTAGAGTGCAGGGAGACACTTGCAGTCGCTTCGCTTGCTCTCTGAAATTCTTAGTGTTTCTCTGGCTCATTTTTATACTTCCACAATGAACCACTTTCCTGGGGGGACAAAACTTGCTGTTTAATTAGATATTCATGGTGTAGCTTTAAAGCTTCAGTACCACAAAAGTATCCATTTTCATTGCTTCCTTTAGGAAGCCCACACTTTGACTATTTATGGGGTGGAGCTATTATTCGGTGGGAAGAATCCCAGCTGTGCTTGTGCATATTGAGTAATTAAGAGAGGTGCATGCTTCACTAAGGATTCCTCTCACACTTCCAGAAGATTCTTGAAGCTTTAATACATTGCTGCTGGCAACACATCCAGTGTGCTGGAAATAGTCTACTAGTACCACTAGCATCTTTAGGTCTCATTCCTCCAGCTTAGTTATGAAGAGCTCAGGAACTCAAACCACAGAGTTCCATATGCAATACATTCTAGACTAACACTTCTGTGACCATTGTAGTTGCACTGATAGAATAGCTGTAAGTTGTGAGTGGGTTCGTAATTTAAATAATAGAGGTCATTGTGTAGTAAATACTGGACTAACATTATTGTGAGGGTTGTAGAATAATTGAGGTGATATGTTCTAAATACATAAGTTGACATGCACAAACATTAACAAACTTAAAGGTATCAAACACTAGTTTCTGACAATCTTTAGTCTACTACTCCTCCAAGGCGTAAAGAAATTCACACATTATGTATCTCCAGAATGTATAAAATAAAATACTTACATGTATGTTTAGCCTCCATTTGGCCTCCTAATATTGACATTTTAAAAGATTAAATGGAAAAATATTCAGCAACATTATAACACACAATGTGGAGACAAAATAGATAGAAATATTTTTGTTATGGAGCCTTCAAGTTCCTACCACTATTACGGGAAAGAATCACCAGTCAGTTTTAGTATAACTATCAAATTACTGTGTCTTTGTATCTAAAAGCGAAGATTCTACACTTCAAGTTAGTGGATGATACCTTTCGGGAGAACACTGGAAAGAGGGAAGAATTAATGATGAATAAATGAGCACTCTATAGAGCCATGACATCGTCATACCTTCTTCTTGTAGAAACTTGCTATGTTTTCCCCTTTAAGTTTCTAAAAAGAATTGTTTATTTTTCCAACCACATTTTCCTTATATCGTTTTCTCCACGTAGCAGTTGATGTATGTGTGTTTACTTTATATACATTCACATGCATTCATTGATTTCAGTTACTTGATGAGATTACATATGGTAGAATCCTTGGCTTCACATGGGATGCTGCACTTTCACAAGCAACATGTATAAGATTCAACTAAAATAGTTAAAATTCGGTATTGTTGACTAGTTAAGAACGTCATCTTCGTGACGTAGCTACTAGGAAAAAGTGTACACCTTTCAGCATCACACCAAAGATGGAACTAGATCTGAGCATCCTGTCGAGAAGTCCTACATGCATGTCTGGTGGAGTACACTAACCAGATTAGGATATGTGACTAACTGGAACTTTGAGAAGTTTTAGTTATTCATACTAGCTAGCTAAATGAAAAACAATTGTGGCAGGAAGTGAATCTTAGTTTCTAGTTTTACTCCTAATTCTGCCTGAATATTTAGTTAGTTACTCTTTATTCAATTATTGTAAAAGAATTTACTTTCAATTGACTTAAGAAAGCATAACCAATATCAATTCTGAGACTTTAATACTCTGATTCATTTGAAATAACACAATTGAATGTATGGTATTTCATTCAGCAATAAAAGATTAAGGGTCTCTGTGGCAGTGAAACATTCCTCAATACTCACTATACATAATCCAAATAGAGAAATATATCATGTAATTAATTCTCTAAGCCAACAAAGTGTAGTAGTATAGAAGTAGTAGTAATAGTAGTAGTAGTAGGAAGAGGTGGAGGAAGATGGCATTTTGCTCCACAAAGGTGTATAGAAAGATAAACCAGCCAGAGGTCGAGGCTATATTTAGGGAGGTATATATATAATACTTATAGCACGAGTCAGAGTACAATATGGGAAAATATTTTACGAGCACGCAAAATATTTTCACGAGCCAAAGGCGAGTGAAAATGTGGCGTGAGAGTAAAATATCATTCCCATATTGTACGACGAGTGTGATAAGTGATTTATTGCTTCTTTGAAATTTTTCTCAACCGGTTACAATACAATTTTCATTGATTTTACTCGCTACGCGCGTGCTACAAGGAGCGTACAATATAAACCGTACAATATGGGAGAATACAGAACGCTCGCGTGATGCGGAAATATTCAAGTAAAAATATCAAAGCTGCAATAAATATATATATATATATGTGGATTATATTATTCGTTTGATACTGGAGAATATCACAAGTCTGTTGGCTTAGTAATTACACGAGTGCCGCAAGCACGAGCCTAAATATGGCCAGCCAGACGAGTGATATTTTGTGGGAACCAATCAATAACAAATTTATTATGTAATTCTAATGCTTGAATACTATAGTAATGAGTTTCTTGTGCATATAAACATTTGTATAACCTGTGGGGATGTGATAACCTAATGTGATAACTCCGATCAAACGTGATATGGGAAAATGTTGCCTAAGCCACATCTTGTTTACTTTAATGCATTTCCGATGTGGTAACAGGTAGTAGGCCCTGTTCAGTATATAAATAAATATTTTATTATATTTAAACATTAATTTATTATAAATAATTATATAATATTAATAGTTTGCCTATATGCTATGCACAACTGACCTTAAGCATGTGCCCCTCCCAGGTAAATTCTCCAGTAACAGCACTGGATGTATAGCTGGCCTCATCCACATCCTGTGCCTACGCTGCAAGCCTGACAACAGCACATACTACCTTAACTTTCCCAAATAATGGTTTTCCCTTCACTATGTTATAATGACTTCACTGCCTGCCTTGTCACTGAAACCTGTCATAATGCTCAAACTGATTCTGAATCAGAGCAACTATCTGGTGAAACCCTACTGAATTAACTATGGACAACATAATAGTGCAGCTTGTTTGTAGAGGGAAATTACAAGCAAACGCTGGTAAATTTTGCAATTATTTCACTGGCTACTTTGAACTGGTCGAACTTTAAGTTACTTGCTTGATCACGGCATCAACAATTATTGCCTGAAATAATTTGAAGTTTTACAGATAATATAAATTCATAGACATCTTCCTCAGTAGTCAAAAGTAACCTATAATAAAAAAGTGAATTTGATGAGTTAATTGAAGAGCATCTGCTAGAGTTATAGGAAAACTTAAATGATGGCTACTATTCGCCCCCAGGCTGTCTACGTGTAATTCAATCCTCCACCAGCACAGACATCTCCCCTCATTAAATAAACTGCAATTAGAAGTGACATTAAAAACATTAGGCCAGAAAAGCAGGTTCCTGGTATTACTATTTAATTAGATATAATAATTCTAGGTACACATCCTGTTTGTCGGTCTGTAAGCAATAAGAAACCTAGGCATCGAAAGGGTCATTCAATTTCAGTACTTCACAATTTAAATGACTTCAGTGCAAAAAATATGTACTTCAACTTACTATTCCAGAAAAGTGGAAGAGTAGATAGCTTTGGGGATACTTTTACATTATCAAAAAAATTCAAAATAGTACTTCATTCCCATCCCATAATTATCTAGATTCATTAATTAAATTAAGAAGGGTCACACGGCTGACAGGTAAGTAAATTGTTTAGTTTTTGGCTTTTGCTTGTTTTTTGAAAGATTAATAAACATTGTACTCAATGGCTTAGTGGAATGTTATGCTCAGCAGTTCATTTTTGCTCGTATTTTTCCTGCTTCAAATACCATTTAGTTGCAGAATTGGCATAGAAACATTGATGAGAATACACTTACTGGTGTTCAAATTCTATTAATAATAATTTAAGATAATATGTGACAGAATCAAATGTAAATTTCAAACAAAATTAAAAAATTATTTCGCACCATAAGATATTTTTCAACAAATAACAAAAAATTGCTTTATGCAATAAGCATTCCATAGCATCAGTATTAGATGCATAGAAAAAGAAACTCACGATTAGAGGTAACTGCAAATTCTAAATATAAAAAAAGACAACTATAAAACTTTTACAAAGATCTGCATAAACTGAGCACCAGTTCCAAGAATGAAAGAATATAAGCATATTCGGAATAAGAATTTGCACTCACCTAATGAAAGTTTTATTAATTAATCTCTTCCACATTCCGTATTTCAAGCCAACCGTTAACTCGTGCATTCTATGTCTGTCATTATATAATCTTACCCCACACTCCCCGCAGCTATCTCCACCACCACTATAAGAGTGTTTAATCCTGCACTCTCCGCAGCTATCTCCACCACCACTATAAGAGTGTTTAATCCTGCACTCTCCGCAGCTATCTCCACCACCACTATAAGAGTGTTTAATCCTGCACTCTCCGCAGCTATCTCCACCACCGCTATAAGAGTGTTTAATCCTGCACTCCCCGCAGCTATCTCCACCACCGCTATAAGAGTGTTTAATCCTGCACTCCCCGCAGCTATCTCCACCACCACTATAAGAG
>WLWD01002621.1_pt1 | contig 34044 bp, 32 predicted proteins | sample 6712731 | NCBI WGS metagenome assembly WLWD01 (sample SAMN12718690, study PRJNA576275) | sponge metagenome | isolation source: marine sponge | host: Mycale hentscheli | place: New Zealand: South Island, Marlborough, Capsize Point | collected 2014-11-01
GATTTAGTAGTGCACTGAGTGATGTAGGATTTAGTAGTGCACTGAGTGATGTAGGATTTAGTAGTGCACTGAAGTGATGTAGGATTTAGTAGTGCACTGAGTGATGTAGGATTTAGTAGTGCACTGAGTGATGTAACTTCCCTTTTGATGGCATGTCACGATCAAAGTGTATTTGCCTTTCAGCGACGCTGCTGTGAATTACATTGTATATTGTTTGATGAAATCTCAGGTATAGTGTTTTAGGCACACTAAAGTTTAATTGTAGTTCCTCCTAACCTCACATTAAAATTGAAGTGTACTCGCCATTTAACGACATTAGAGAATTAACCTACTGTTCACCTAGAACGGTGAAGAGATGTTTTTTATGACTGGGGTGTGTTGATTTTGCACGCACAATTTTGAATGGAAAACATCCATTTCAGTTTCATGTGATTTGTGCAGAACATACAGTGAATGGGAGAAACCCTCCACATTTATACCTAGTATATACTATTGGGACTGCCAGAGTGATCCCCAGTGGGTGGGTGTCGGTAATGATGCTACTGGTAGTTTGTTTGTGTGTGCTAGAGGTGGCTGTTTCATTGCTAGTATCATGTATCCTAGTCGGTTCCTCTTCTTGCATTCCACAGTCGTACCTCAGCTAGGTTGCTATGACATAGGTCTGATATCACACACACACACACACACACACACACACACACACACACAAGCACGCACATTTACACAATTCTTATAATTCTTTTTGTTTGTTTACTTTAAAGTAGTTTGTTCCTATTGAAGATAGTGGTTTCCATGGTTATTTATCAGTTTGTCATCTTGTTGTTTTTGGACTTAATGTTGTGGTGCATCCGTTAGCCACAAATATGCTTATAATCAACTATCAAACTAAGTTTTTGTCCACTGGGAATGTAGTATTTATGCGGCTTTTAGACCAACTCTAGTTAAGTCTATTTATAGAAGACTTGTGTGTTGTTTAGTCTTGGTGTTTTACCTCCCTCCCTCCCCAACTGTAGATGGACTCCTGTAGCACACATGCTCACCCCTCGTATGAATCTCGGAGTGGGGGCCATCAAGGACATGCGTGATGCCGTGACTGGTGTTGCCTTCAACGCCATCTATGCCATTGGGGGCTACAGTGGTAAGGCCATCCTGGGCACGGCAGAGAAATATGACATTCAGAACGACATGTGGACAGAGATAGCTCCCATGAAGACACCCAGGAGGAATGTGGGTGAGTTATGGAGGATGGTGTTGGCTAGGCTTGGATGGCTGGTGTGTGTTGCAGTAGTGTGGGTGAGTTATGGAGGATGGTGTTGGCTAGGCTTGGATGGCTGGTGTGTGTTGCAGTAGTGTGGGTGAGTTATGGAGGATGGTGTTGGCTAGGCTTGGATGGCTGGTGTGTGTTGCAGGAGTGTGGGTGAGTTATGGAGGATGGTGTTGGCTAGGCTTGGATGGCTAGTGTGTGTTGCAGTAGTGTGGGTGAGTTATGGAGGATGGTGTTGGCTAGGCTTGGATGGCTGGTGTGTGTTGCAGTAGTGTGGGTGAGATGGAGGGTGGTGTTGGCTAGGCTTGGATGGCTGGTGTGTGTTGCAGTAGTGTGGGTGAGATGGAGGGTGGTGTTGGCTAGGCTTGGATGGCTGGTGTGTGTTGCAGTATGTGGGTGAGAGGCGGATGGTGGTGGCTAGCGTGGATGGCTGGTGTAGTGATGTGTTTGCAGTAGTGTGGGTGAGTATGGAGGATGGTGTTGGCTAGGCTTGGATGGAGGTGTGTGTGCAGTAGGTGGGAGTATGGAGGATGGTGTTGGCTAGGATTGCATGGCTGGTGTGTGTTGCAGTTAGTGTGGGTGGAGTTTGGAGGATGGTGATGGATAAGGCGTGGATGGCTGGGTGTGTTTGCGAGTAGTGTGGGTGAGTTAGGAGGATGGTGTTGGCTAGGATTGGATGGTGGTGTTGTAGTGTGGGGTGAGTTATATGGAGGATGGTGTTGGCTAGGCTTGGATGGCTGGTGTGTAGTGTGGGTGAGTTATGGAGGATGGGGTTGGCTAGGCTTGGATGGCTGGTGTGTGTTGCAGTAGTGTGGGTGAGTTATGGAGGATGGTGTTGGCTAGGCTTGGATGGCTGGTGTGTGTTGCAGTAGTGTGGGTGAGTTATGGAGGATGGTGTTGGCTAGGCTTGGATGGCTGGTGTGTGTTGCAGTAGTGTGGGTGAGTTATGGGGGATGGTGTTGGCTAGGCTTGGATAGCTGGTGTGTGTTGCAGTAGTGTGGGTGAGTTATGGAGGATGGTGTTGGCTAGGCTTGGATGGCTGGTGTGTGTTGCAGTAGTGTGGGTGAGTTATGGAGGATGGTGTTGGCTAGGCTTGGATGGCTGGTGTGTGTTGCAGTAGTGTGGGTGAGTTATGGAGGATGGTGTTGGCTAGGCTTGGATGGCTGGTGTGTAGTGTGGGTGAGTTATGGAGGATGGGGTTGGCTAGGCTTGGATGGCTGGTGTGTGTTGCAGTAGTTGTAAGGTCCATTCACTTGTTAGTATTTTAGTTGCTCATTCATTGGATTTGTTTGTTGGGATGGATGATGTTTGGAACTTTTGCATTCATGGTGGAGGGTGTTTAAAAAGCTATCCATCAGCTGTTTTTGTTGCCAACTTGTGGTTTTTTCAGTCAGTTGGTTTGAGAGTTTGTGCCACCCCAAGTGTGTGTGTGTGTGTGTGTGTGTGTGTGCATGTGTGTGTCATCCATTAGCGAGGTGAGTATATGTAAAGTGAAGACAACTGGTACATGTAGATACTGTGTTGTGAAGTGATGTGATAAGAGTGTGGTGAGGTGTGAAAGAGGTTTGATTGGTTGGCCTCAAGCTCAACAGCACCAACCTCTATCTGTCACCTTATCACCCTTGTCAGTGAATGAACAGTCTTGCTTCAGTAAGCTCCACTGCAGGCAGCAAGACAATAATCATGCCAGTATTATCTCTCTCTCTCTCTCTCTCTTCAGTGACCCATCTTGGTTGTTAAAGTGGGAGGGATAAAGAGAGAGAGAGAATCTTAGAAACTTCTTCATGCTCCATATGCCTGCCAATGGTAAGGCTAACCCATACATACTCCCTTAAGTTGATTTGAGGACAACACCCACAAGATGATGGTGTTGGTGAAACTTGACAGTGTTGTGTAGCTACAATCCTCGGCTTCTTGTAGTCAGTCAATGGTGTGTGTCTCTAATTACCTCAGTGTGTGTGTGTGTGTGTGTGTGTGTATGTGGATACATACATAGTACCTTTCAGCATTGCTCATGTGAAGTGAAGCATCAACTCTCTTAGTCCAGTAGCAGTGCTAGCCTTATACTGGATTCTAGAGATTTAGAGTAGACAGGAGCTCTTCAGATAAATGTTCCTAGTGATACACTCTATAGAGGCTAAACTCTAATGTAGACAGAAGCTCTTTATGGAGGCTGTGTTGTGGAATAATCAGAGAAGGCTATATTCTTGAGTGAGACATATTACATATAAAGCCGGCTTCTGCTTGTTGATCCTGTTGTTACGGATGTCTGACTGGTCATGTCTAACGACAGAATAAATTTCTTAAAGCAAACAAGTGTTAATAAGCATATGTTTGTTCATATCTCATGTAGGCGTGGCAGTCATAGACAACCTCGTGTATGCTGTGGGAGGCAGTAACAGAGACGATGGCACACGTTCCAATCTCAACTCCATGGAGCGCTACAATCCGGAGAAGGACGAGTGGGAAGACATGCCTCCCATGCACCGCAGTCGTGGAGCAGCCAGTGTGACGGCTCTCAACAGCTGTCTCTATGCTGTGGGTGGGTATGACTCAGGTGAGGGCAGCACTGAGTAGTGATCAACAGATAGAAATAATCCTCCCAATTCCTTTCTCTGTCCTTGTGGTGTGTTTCAGGTCAGTGGCTGTGTGAGGTGGAGAGGTTTGATCCCAGCACCAACCAGTGGTGTCTGATAGCTCCCATGCACCACTCTCGCACTGGAGTGGCAGTGACTGCTCTCAGAGGTCAGCCAACCAAAGCACTCACTGATGATGATGATGATGATGATGATGATGATGATGATGTTTAAAGGGTGGGGATTGTGCTCTGTGGGGTAGGTAGGAAGAGGGTTTGCTGAAAGTGAGGTAATTCGTGTGATGGTTGTAATGATTTCAGATTAAGGGTTGGATGCTGTCCAATTGAGTGATTCAGGGTTTCTTAATTGCTCAGACATGATAGAGTCACGATTGTACCTTCAGTAATGAACTGCGTGTATGTGTTGTTGTGAACATGAGAGCAATGTGATGTTGTTGTATTGTTAAGGTTGTTGTTTTCCTTTGGCAGTGTGTGATTTGTGTGTGTGTGCGAGAGAGAGAGCTAGTCACACGTCTGTCCATTGTGTTGTTTGTCCTTCAGGCGAGGTGTACGCCATTGGGGGCTACAATGGAGTCAAGACAGTGGACGTGGTGGAAAAATATAGCCCCGACGATGGCACTTGGAAAGAGGTGTCTCCACTGGTATTTGGTCGCAGCGTTCCTGGTATAGCCGTAGCTTACCTCTGGCCTGTGCAGTCCACCATGAAGAGCTTCTGGGAGCCAGAGTCTCAATTATAGACAGGCATAGGCTTCTTTAGCTCAGCTACTCATCACTCTCTGTTCCTCCTCATGAAGCTCCATATAAAGTACATCACATCTCATCTTCCTGATCTCACGACTATTTTAGGCTATTTATTTCATTTTCTTTTCCCTTTTTTATTTTCATTTTTCTTGCATTTTTTCACCATTTGTATGCCATCCAATCCTTCCTGATATAGTTATCAATGCATAATAAATTGTTTTCACCATATTCATTAGTTATGAAAAAATGTAGGAGGCTAGAAAAGGGGTGGATTTGTTTATTTTATGAGCCATGGCTGTAGAATGTTCCACACATTTTGCTGTTTGTTAATAGTCTTTTTAGGCAAAGTTTTATTATTATTTCGTGCAGTTTTATTCCTGTATAAGGATGATTTTTTTTTTTTTTGCCATACATAGTAGCTAGGTAACTGCCCTGGTATCATTTACACCTTCTTTAGTAGGCAAGGAGATGGGTAGATAAGTGGGCAACCTGTTTGTGGTATGTCCCAGCTGACCATAATAAGCAATAAATGACATTAGGGTTGAGGGACACTTTAGTGGGACACCTTAACTGGAAATTGATTATTGTTTTTGCAATTCCCAAGATGATTTTTGTGTTCGTTATTCTGCTGTGGTGTAGTATTTCTGTAACACCTTTTATTTTTTTTTATTTTTATTATTATTATTATTTTTTTTTTTTTTTTTTTTTTTTTTTTGGTTTTCAACATGAGAATAGGAGAATGTGTTCGTCACTTTGAAATATTAATTTAGCACTTGGATATTAAGTTTCATGTAGCCACAACGCACACAATCGTCACACACGAATAAAGACGTATTCGGCACACACCCCCGCGCCACAATTATCAATTAAACGAAGATGTGGTAAAGTTGTTCCCATAAAACGGGTGTGTCCGGTGCGAGGATTTCACACGGACGCGACTGATGCTGTGCATTTATGTTTGGCGCAATTTTCAAAATTCACTCAGACTTCGACGACGACGAGATCGCGAGGAGGACGGAGAGAGTAAGTATGGAGTCGGAGAAACAACGACACTCGAGTGCATCATATAGTTCCGAGAGCGACGGCTATCACTCTGAGGTATTCGAGGACGTAGACGCGGGAGAGCAGAGCCTGTCCGAGATACTCTCCTCGTTGATCACAGCCCCCTTCGTGAGTTTCTACCCCATATTTCCCTCCAGCTGAACCTGTTTCGCGATCTTAATTCACTCTCTCACTGCCTTTGATCCCGCCTTTTGTAACAAGTTGCCTCCATTCAAGATTGTGCTCTTATTTGAACAAAGAAGCATGCATGATGTTGCTGGAAAATGTAAAGGGTCTTCAATTTGTACCTTCAGTTCTTTTCATATTAGTATTGTCATTACAGCATTTTATACCATGTGTCTGTATGTATATATGTATCCAGAATGACTCTATGAGTGTTACTCCAGTAAGATCCTCCTTCACACTACAGCCAGGCTCTGGATCCTCAGGGTCTGGGAGAGAAATGCGGAAGGTAAGTCTCCCGCTATCTATCATCACTGACTACTTCACTGCTTTACTGTTCCTTATTCCAGAGAAGTAGCCCAGGTGTTGATCCATCGCCAGAGGTTGTGAAACGTGCCAGGAAGCGTCCTCCACTTCCCTTCTGCTCCAATTCCCAAGATGCACCCTCCACTCCAAAGTCCAGTGGCGTGGCATTGCTGCGGTCCCAGTCTGTTTGCATGCCACTCAAGGAGAACAAAAGTCCCACCCAGTTTTCTTCACCTGGGGGAGACAATGAGGAGAGGTTGATAGGAGACAATTCAAAGGTGTTATTTTTGCTAGCAGTTGCAGCTTTGACTATTTCAACCTTTTTATTGTTATTTTACACTAGCCTCACGCTTTGCCTTTGGTAAAGGGCAAGTATGAAGACCTGAAATACATCAGTTCTGAAACTGTAAGCTTTTGTGTTAGCTGTGCTGGCCAGCTGCAATCCTCTTGTTTATGATGTGGACCTTGTGTTGTAAGGTTGCAGATCTCCTGTGTGGTAAATACGACCATGTTGTGAAGAAGTACACGCTCATTGACTGCCGCTACCCTTACGAGTATGAGGGAGGACACATCAGAGGAGCCAAGAACATTTGGCAAAAGGAGGACCTTCACAACCAATATCTGTCAGACACCCTCAAGTATCCAGAGGAAGGCAAGAGAGACATTCTTATTTTTCACTGCGAGTTCTCTTCAAAGAGAGGACCAGACATGTGAGTGTATTGCTGATTGGGCAATGGAAGGCAGTAGCTCTCTTTCAGACTTAGTTTTCATGTTCTATTTGTATGTGGACAATATCCTCCATTGTTCTTTCTTAAGCTTGACTTTCATTGATTGTATAGGTGCAGGTATCTTCGCCAGGAAGACCGCACTATTCACGGAATCATGAAATTTCCCCAACTTTATTACCCTGAGCTATATTTAATAGAAGGTGGCTACAAGGCATTCTTTCAGGATCATTCAGTATGTCTGATTGGGATTAAGTTAATTTTATTTTATTATTATTTTCCCTCCCTTCTCCCCTGAGTAGCTGTGTAGTTGAGTGTGTGAGTAGTGTGGTATCACCTTCGTGTCACTTTGCAACAAATTAAACCACTGTAGTTGATTTTTTGGTAAGATTTTTCTGAAGTCAAACCAGATAACCCAACCAGAGGGCTTCTGATTCGAACCTCACTAACGAGCTCTGCACCACAAAATGATGAAGTAAAAATGTGAGGTGATTGTCTGGTGCAGCTCCAGTAGGTTTGTGTAACTCCTAAAGTTTGGACAATTTCAGTGTGAAGTGTTTGTGTGTGAGGGAGAGAAAATACATTTCTGTCACACAATGTAATAGTATCTAGAAAAAAGTCTTTGAGACATTGTGTAGAAAGGTTATGTATTAAATAAAAATTTACAGTTTTTGTTTTACTTGTCACTTGTGCAGGCTTTTTGTGAGCCCAAAGAGTATGTTCAGATGGAAGACCAGGCGCATTCAGCTGAACTGAGCAAGTTAAGAACAGACTGTCCCAGAAGACGGCGACTTGGAGCCAGACAGAACAGTTGCAGCAGACTTAAATGGAACTTGAGCTGAGAACAACTCATTCATCAAGCAATTCTTTCTCTGTGTATGTGTGTCCTTTTATTTCATTGGTTCTTTTGTTTTTCTGTTCAGTTCTTAATTATTGTTTTTGTGGTTTTTATTTTTAGATTTGTTTTTTCTGTGTAAACTTGGCATAATGACTGTTTGTACTGCACAATGATATGCCAGTCAGTATGAATGGATTGAATTTACACAGCACCACTTGTGTAAACATGTCTTGTCAGGTGGCAATTTCTAATATTTACTTTCACGGAGTTCATTTCTACCATTGCTGTGGGTGTGTCAGTTAGCAAGTCTTTACAAATGCAATTTTAGTGTGCACTTGAAACATACACATGATTGCTAAAAAATAAAATAAAAGTCAAAATTTGATGTCGCCAAGAAACTCAATTTAAGTGTAAAATGTTGTGCACTTCTAAGAATGACTACAGTACTGTACTAAGTATATGTTGTGCTTTAGTTAGTGTTTTTCTAGTACAAGAACTCGGTCCTCTCCATAGATATTCCCACTTTCTTAGTTTGTTTTCTTTGACCATTGCTGTCTTGTGACTTGGATGTGGTGACTTTCTCATAATTAAATGAAGGAGGAACTTCCAATGTAGGTGAGCCAACTACACGCACACACACACACACACATTTATGTAATGGTAAAACCATAGGTTCTGTTAATATCACTGGTTTTGGCTCAGGGGAAGACGGTTATTAAGCAATAATTCTGAGCGTTGCCTCATATAGCTTACCTATTGAACGGTGTAATAGACCAAACAATGACAGGATATTGTTGTTGTGAAGGGGGAAAATGTCCAACATGAACAGTATTGCAGTGAGGGTTACTCCAAAATACAAACTACATGAAATGAACTTTGTTTCATTTCCGCTGCTTTCCCCAATTATTAGTCAATATTAGATGGGGAGTGTGACCCTTTCCAAAAGCAATTGAAAGGAGGACCATAACAACGCATAGGTTGCTGGTTGCTGAAGCTTTTGAGGGGGAGGGGGGGGGGGGCTGAGCTAGAAGTAAAAAGTCACTGCCAAAATTTTTCTAGTTGAAGTACATTACTACAAGGTGTCATTTGACTGGCCAAAATCCATAAATTTTTAATGAGCTGTCTCGTTGCAGCATTCTATTACAATTATGTAGAAAAATAATTTTACTGGGGCAGGGGTAGGGAGGGGGTGGGGCTAACATAGCTACATACACACACACATGAACACACGCTTACATCCTGATTGCTGTATGCTCATTGGCTTAGTCATGAGGAATTCATTAGTAGGTTGGCCATGGATTCTCGTGTTCTTCACAGGTAGCTTGAGAGACATCCTCCATGCAATCAGAGTCACAACCAGTGGCACGCATGCTCCTACAATTCAACATGGACATGAACACTGCACATCAGATACCAGCTGCTATTGACCTCCATATTTGTGAGAGCATTACATGACGTGTGAAACAGTAACGGGAAAATAACGTGAGAGAAACATTTCACAGCAAATTCACACCAATTGTTTCTAAACTGAAAGAATTTCGCATCATTTCACACCAAGAGTTTGGGTCCTGGCTTCAATTGAACCTTCTTCCCATTAGCATAACCATATGCAACTGTTAGTGCAATGGACCATGCCCACCTGTTGCTCCCAGAATGAAGGAATAATGAAGCATTGGAGACAGATTGTAGCCTTCCTCTGTGATGAGATACTCAAAGGAATTGATAGTGCTGTTGTTGATGGCCAGGGCATCTCGACTCGACAGAGTTGTAACACTCACAAATATGTTGTCTGTGTTTATGGCCCACAAGTAGTAGTCGATGAAGAAAACCATGGCGACAACCCCACAAAACCCTGTACCAAGAATTTCAATAATATAAATATAATGTCGTTATAACCATGCATGTATCCATTTCTTAAGCAAAGAATTTTTACAGCTGATTGGATGAAAATGTCTTCCTATATGATATGTATTAAACTGTGTAACATCCAAGTCATAACTGAGCTCCATAATGAAGTGTATGGTCAAGCAATACACACTACATGTGTTAGGTAATTAAATTATGGAGTGGACAAACATACGGCCCCGGAGGCAGTGTCCTGTACATGCAGAATATCTTTTGATTATTGTTGTGGTTGGTAACATATAAATTAAAAAGAATATCAGTCAATCTTGGAAATAGCTATAAGCTTCTTTCAAGCCTTGCTCTATTAGAGCTACAGCATGTCAAACTCCTGTGCCGTTTGAGTGTTGTTTAACTGTTAAAATGCTGATGCCCACATCTCCAAGTACTTTGCATAAGAATTAACTGACAACTCTTAACTACCACAAGTGATGCAGAATGCAATGTAACAGTACCTGCTATGAAGCTGAGGGTGTAGATCATTGGAGGTCCCTTCCACCAAGTGGTGACTGTCTGGTAGCTGTTGACTAGAGTCACCAGGACGCCCACCAAGGAGATAATCATGGCCATAATGGAGAACCCAACACTGCCGTAGAATCTGATCAAGTAGATGTTAGAGAACTTCTCATCTGCAAAAACACACCAAAAAAATTTTTTTTTCAACAAATGAATTCCAATAACCTATAGGTATTGCTGGTATTGCAAGTGTATTGCATGTATAATTATGTGACCCATTGGCAGGGGGAGAAACAGAGACTGAATATTGAGCAATGGTAGCATGCATACAATTTAAACTCGTCAACATTCTTTGTGTGGTGTTCCATCAATTCCATGCTGAGGTTTAATTACTATTGATCTGTGTATGACTTTTATTTAGTAGGGAAGCGTTCACAACAGAATAGTTGGTTAGCACAAGGGGCAATTCTCTATTTTACAAGCTGAGTCTTGCATTACATCAGGTGACTAGTGATCGGGGTAGTGAATTATCCATACATTATGAGTGCTTGCTTAGTTTTAAAATGTTATTCTTGAGCTATTACAACACACACAGTTTTATCTGCATCTGCATGAAGAGTGAGTGGGTGGGTAAGATTGTTCATAAAATGTTACACTCGTTTTACCTAGTGAACAAGAGTTGGTTAGGACAAAACTCTTTATCATTTACTATGTTAGTTAAGACAATCTGATATTTTTTTGCAAGCCTTATCATCATAGTTATAAACTTTACTTAGAAATCCTCAGATGCAAAAGTTCCAACCATAGTAATGTTTATACTGTAATAGTATGGTGCACAATTTGCCCATTAAAAAATGTATGGGAAAAATCGCTGTTCAATTGAAATCGCACGGGAAAAGCGAAATAGCATGTAACTAATTGAAATACCTCAGTAAAGCTAAGAGTGAAATAGTACAGGTAAGTGCGCATGCGTGCAGCATTAACCTTGGAAACGTACAGTTCGAGTAGTTTCTAGCTGGAGACAATGTCTTTTTTACCGAAGAAGCTCTACCCGTATTAGACAGAATGTTTTACAACAGATTAGGAGGAGTCGTAAGTTGAAAACGAAGTTCCAGCTGTGAGTGCAACGATACAGTGTAGCTACAATTGTAAATGACTTTTTTAAAGCTAACCTACCCATTGGCGAGCGATAGCACGGGTAACCTGTACTATTCTGGATCAATAGCACTCATAGAGCAATTGAAATAGCACTCGGCTTCGCCTCGTGCTATTTCAATCGTGTTACTCGTACTATTAACCCCGAATAGCACGATTACCAGTGCTATTATACCAATATAGCTGTGAGAATTTATATATAGTAATTCAGTAACGATGACAGTGGTGTATATTCACGAATAATTCAAGAACTTAAATTGTTTGGTAAAGCATCGTCATTTGTGGATTAGGTAAAGCATCGTCACATTTAGAGGTGATTAATTGAGCTCAAAAGCAGGCGGAATCAGCGAGGAAAAGAAGCACATGTGAAAGTTTCGAAAGGGATCCTGACACAAGAGGAGGGACTCCATCTCAAGAAGGAAGAGCTAAAGGAAGGAAAGTGAGGCAGTTAAGAAAAGCTGAGAAAAGATAGCAGGAGAGGGAAACTGATGTAACCTTAACCAAGCGGTAGAGGATGATAACAAAATAGCTTATGTTACTGCATTTTTAATTGCAATACGTCAAGTGCCACTGTGAGGCGGGGTACTTTCTATTAATAGTTAATAGCACATCTTCATAAACTAGTGGTGTGCTTGTAATGGCGAGCGAGCCTTAAACCACACTATTGTTAAACTATTGATTCTAATTGCTAACACTCAAGCTACTAAAATAAAGTCGAGTTTTTAAATTATGTATATACGGTAAAGGGGTTTCGCTGCCATAGTAACCGCTCACCGCAACTGTTTGAATTGAAAAAGAAGCAACAAAATCAAGTCACGTTATTTAAAAATTTTCTTTGTGTAGTATTTGTAACGCACAATACTTTCACACAACTGAACATACCTACACAAGACTTACCTTCGTGGTTAGTCTAGTGGACAATGAATTTTCAAATAAATACTGTTGCATAGGGCTTATAACTTTGGCAACCCCAAAAGAATTCAAAGCGGTAAACAATTCATTTTCTAGGGTGATACGGGTAATGATCGCTAAACTGGAGGATTCTGGTTAGTGAAGTTTGGAACGGGATCAAACACGGAGCGAACACAAAAATACACGAGGGTCAAAGTACAAAATGACATACATATGTCCACACATATAAACAAAACAAATATCCCTGATTTTCAATTGTGTTAAACAATTGGTTCAAATATTAATCTTTGGAGCTTTCCACATAATAAATAATATAATTTTCCTTCAAGAAAACACTGAATTCTCAAGCAATCGAAGTATAATTAACTGATTGTCACATTTTGCCACATCACTAAAGCTGGGAAGGTCACAATAACACCATAAGCTGAAATAAACTTCTGCAGTGTCTGCATGCTCACCAGCTAAGTTAGTCTAACAGTGCCTCCAAACAGTATGAGAAAGTACACATAGATCAAACTTGCCCTCAAGTGGGTGGTTTAGCAATAGTTGCTAATACTGCTTCTACACACGGAGCGCAAACCCTTCTTTGCAATATCAGTCAAGACAATAACAAGTGCACCACTAGGTCAAATAATCAATCCACTTGCAGTAAATAATATGTATTTGTTTATATTCACTCACTTAGAAAATATGAGCCATTGATGAAGTTTGCTATGGGACTTTCTCCATAGCGCACTGAGTGAGACCCTCTCAGTAGACCAATGCTGATCAGTCCTCTATCATCTGTGGCATTGTTCCTCACTGTAAACTGTACCCAACCAACTAGGGTAATACCAAGTCAGTTCAACAGGGGTCTGAAACTCACTTGAATCCAGTCTTGAGTGCCACAAGCCACTGCTAGTAAACATATTGAGACCAGAAGGAGCACGATTGAGATTACCTTTAAAAAACAAACAGCCAATATCAATTTTAGTTAAGAAAATTGCTTTCATTTACTTTATCAATACTCCTGCAGCAGCATTTCGTGTATGTTTTAGATTTTTTCTTGAGAATAGTAACAGCGGATGGGAGGGCGTCTAGGGAGATTCTAGAAGCCATCTCGCTGTTGGTCACACTGCAGGATTACGAGCCCCACCCATCTGCGAAGCAGGTTTACTCCACCCCTGCCCTAGAAGCCAGCCTGACTCTCGGATAGGCATGCGCACTTACAACAAAGGGATTTCCCCCTATAATATTGTGCTTGTCAGCAAAAAAAGATGGTGTTCTCTCTGTAATTTTGTGGGATAAGAGGCGACAGGGTTTGAAGGAGATGAGATGATACTTGAAGGTGTCGGGATAAAGTTGAACTTTTTGATTTGATATTTCTAGATCTCCTTGTAGAACACGGGATAAGCCCACTTGTCCAAGTATCCGGGACTCTCGATCGGGTAAACTGTCGACTCGTCAGTAACTTTGTGGTCGACTTTGCCTTAGCGTGAAGTGAATGTGGTCCCATGAGTGTAAAAGCCAAGCCGCTAAGGACTTATAAAATGTCTCGGAATCTCTCAAGGCACACTGGTAAGTAGTTAGGATCATACTACCAATCAGTAGTAATTGACACAGTCAACTAGTCCACTTCTGAAATGTGAATGTAGAAGGATGATGAGGAGACGCTAACTGTGGTGTTTATGTTTGGTTGGTAGGTGTGAGTTGTGACGCTTGTGGGAAGAGTAGTTTTTCAGGAAAACGATACAAGTGTCTCACGTGTTACGACTTCGACTTGTGTGCCGAATGCTACGAGTCTGGAGAGGCGGGCACTTCCCGCCATTCCATTTCACATCCTATGCAGTGTATTCTCACTAGAGTTGAATCAGGTGAGACCACACCCACTCGTGTTGTAATGGCATGTTCTGCTATGAATATTGTTGGTAATGGGCTTATTTAGGTCAGTAGAGTACATGTTGTGGAAATAGTAAGATTTAGTAAAGAACAACTGGGGAATGTTCACGTATGGTTATGATATGTGTGTGTGTGTGTGTGTGTGTGTGTGTGTGTGTGTGCCAGAACTGTATTTTGGTGGGGAGACTCAAGTGATGGATTCTCCCCAGTCCTTCACTTGCCCCCTCTGCGGTCAGATTGGGCTGTCGGAAGCAGAACTGAAGGATCATGTGACTAAGAAACATGCTGAGTCAGCAGTATTGCAGGAGGTCATCTGTCCAGTGTGTGCGGCCTACCCAAATGGAGACCCCAATCACTTGACGGACGATCTCTCCACACATCTCACTGTGGAGCACAGAGCTTTAGAAATATCCTTAAATTACTGCTGCCCTTAAAGCAAGAGGAAGAGAGAGGGTGTATATCATTCTGAAAGGAAAAGTTTGTGCTCTGTTTGTAAACTTTTTTTTTTTTTTAGTTAGAGAGTACAAACCTTTTTCACCATTTTTAATTTGAAGTTCTTGTTTTAGTAAGCATGATTGTGGTTGTAGCCATTGTAACCTTGACTCCTGTGAACCAAGATTCTGCTTTGTTTGCCCAGGGCAGAGTGAGGCGTTTGATTGGTCGGCGAAGAGCCGGTTTAGATCGTTATGTCGGTGCTTTGTCTAGGGAAATGGGTCAGGAGAGTGTAGATCCTATTTCAGACATGCTATCTCAGCTAACAGGTAAGGTGATGTCAGCTTTTAGAAGCTTGTTATTTATCACACTACCAGCTTTTCTCGTTCAGCCATCTTGAGACCAGACAGTGCCTGTATAATCAGCACCTAAAGTAGCTGTTATATGTTACTATTCAATATCTTTCTATAGCTGGACGTTAGGAGACTCCATTTTTTTAAGTGCATGCTCTACTTCAAATATCTGTCAAAAAAAGGCAAGAAATAAAACTGATGTTGTTTTTTGTTTTTGTTTTTGTTTTTTTGTTGTTGTTGTTTTTTGTTGTTGTTGGTTACTGTATGAAGCCTTTGTGGAAGTTAGCTTATAATTGCTTGGCAAGTGTAGGTAAGGATTGTGTTGATTGGGTAATGGTTGTCACATTGCTTAATGGTTGTCACATAATGGTGCCAGATAGAAGGTGTGTATTATTGGCATCAGTAAGAGAGGATGGAGTATATTTATTTTATTTATTCATATCAGTAAAGGAAACCTAGTGTGTGTGTGTGTGTGTGTGTGTGGCTGTGATGTGGCATGTCAGTTCATTGAAGAATGTAGGAAGGTATGACCCATGAACTTAAATATAATTACTACTGTAGCTGACTAAACTTCACTGATGTTGATGTAACTGTCACTGAACAAGATACGGCAGAGTAGAAACATCTGATAATTATGTTGATTGTTATATTCAAATCATACTTCTAACATTTTTTTAAAATTTGTATTTGGGTCACTACCACATCTGTTGAATTCAAAATGATGTGTCTCTTTTTAGTTTAGGACTCTGCCATCATGAGTATGTCTGTGTTTCACGTCTTGTACAGTGTTGACTGTTTGTTTACTGGATTGTGTGCACCTGTCAGCTTACTGTTGTCAGTTATTTTGGGTGCTATAATAAATACTCTGAGGGTGAAAGTGAAGTGTAGATGGCGTTGTTATTCGAAATTTCGGTTGATTGCTATGGTAACCTTGACCTCCGTGAACCAAGATTCAGCATCGGGTTCCCAGAGCAGAGTGAGACATGTGATTGGTCGGCGAAGAGCTGGTTTAGGTCGTTACGTCACTGCTTTGTCTAGGGAACTGGGACAGGATAGTGTAGATCCAATAGCAGATATGCTATCTCAATTGACAGGTAGGTAAGGGGTCACCATACCAGTACAACCTGGCTTCACTTGAAGTGGTAAATTTTATTTATTTATTATTTATTTTTCCATCTTCTCTCTTAATAGTCAGACCTGATTAGTAGCACAGTGTCATCCCAACCCCAAAAGTTATAATGACAGTAATTTTTTTTTTTGAATAAGTCAACCATAGCAATTTGTTGAATCTTACAAGCTTTCAGTCACAAGTAGGTGTGTCTTCATTACATACACACACATACATACAAGCGTACATCCATGCACTGAGTCTGTGTCATGCTCTTCTCTCTGTCTTGTTAGGTCAGAGTGCAGCAAGTGGAAATTCTGGGGGTGGGGCAAGTGGGCGTAGGGACTACTATCCTCCTCACATTCAGCAGCTCTTGGATCAGGAGCGTCATTCTTACGATCATCGTGGCTCTCCGCTTAGACGGCCGGTCTATAGGAAAGTGATGGTCGGCGGTGGAGCCCCTCCACTCGGCTATGATGGGAGCCCTTTACCTGTCAACCTTAATGCAGGTCAGTGTACTCTACATTATTGGAGATATCCATAATTCAGTCTGTCTTTAAAATAGTATTACTACTGCTAATAACAATAGGACAAGGATTAAAATCTATTCGATTGGTTTACTGCTTGTAAAATAACGAGTAAGTTTTAAAGTAACACACCTGTTCTTTTCCCTGAATATGCCAAGAATTTCATGTTCCCCACTACCCAAGTGAATCCCTGCTTATTTTCAATTATTTGTCAGTGCAAATGAGCAAAAACATCGGCTTTTAAAACCTGTTTTCTAATCAGCAATGGCACTATATAGTTGAATTCTATGAGTTCTGTTAGTAAGATAATAAAATCATGCCTGTGTCCAAACATGTAGAGTATACACTCTCATACAAGCATGTGCATCAAAGTAGGTGTGGCCACACACAGTATCTCCCATCCCCAGCAAAAAAAAAAAATTGTATGAAAGCCTGCACTGCTTTGCTAAGTCATAAGGTTAAAAAAATTCATGTGGATGTAGAAAGATGGTTTTGGACGATGTATGATAAAAGCTAGCTAATGTCCAAACACTGGGAGTGGGGGGAGGGGAGGTTTAGGGTCAGCCTTCCTCTATATGACACCCTGTAGTATGTAGCTTGATGCAGCTGAGTGTTGGTTAGGTGTGCTGTTGCTTGTGGTTATCTCTGATATATTGCAGGCCATCTACTTGACACTCCACATTCAGAAAGAGGAGTTGGACTTGGTGGATTAGACAGGCTTACTTCACGAGTTGAGTTGCTATCAGAGACTGCAGCCGGCAAGAAAGACTCTGAGAAGAACGTGTCGAGTGTTGGAGATAAAGAGAGTCCTTTTCTGTTGGCAAAGTGAGTGGTAGGGAAGCAGTAGCGTAACATATCCTCATTATCCTCTACTACTTGATTTAGTTACATACGTTTCCCTCTTCCTGCTCTTTTCTTTTTGAGTTGTCTCAACTCTTCTTATCCTCCTTTCCTCTCTTCAGCTCTTCCTTCAGGGATATTCTCTTCTCCCTTTGTCTATCTCTCCTGCTGCTCAGTCCCTTTGTCCTTCTATCCATGGTTGTGGACCCTCTTTACCAATTTCATCTGCTTTTTGCTACAATAATAGTCATTTCTTTAATCACTTTGATGACTCTTTACCTATTCAGTTTGTACTGATGCTTTGCCAACCCAATTAAATTTCATCAAGTGATACGGGTAAGGATCGTTAAACCAAAGGATTCTGTTTCTAGCCACTTTTCACTCAGCTAATTAATTATTCATTAACACCATCATCATTGTTACTGGCACACAAGTGTATTATTGGCGAGTGAGCAGAGCGAGCGAGACACTCTCAGGGGTAGCACAATTGAAAATCGGGGATGTTTGTTTATATATGTGTGTGGACGTATGTATGTCATTTTGTACTTTGACCCTCGCGTAATTTTGTGTTCGCTCCGTGTTCCACCCTGTCCCAAACTTCACTAAACAGAATCCTCCGGTTTAGCGATTATATTCCGTATCACCCTAGAAATTGAATTCTTTTACAAGTGCAGTTAAAACTCAACAACTTATGAGAGCTCCGTTTCTATTTGAGTTAGTGGTGGTGGTAAGTTAATACGCTATTTGTCACAGTTATAAGCCCTACGCAACAGTATTTACTTGAAAATTCATTGTCCGCTAAACTAACCACGAAGTTAAGTCTTGCGTAGGTATGTTCAGTTGTGTGAAAGTATTGTGCGTTACAACTACTATTAAGAATCACAAAGAAAAATTTAAATAACGTGACTTGATTTTGTTGCTTCTTTTTCTATTCAACAGTTGCGGGGAGCGGTTACTATGGCAGTGAAACACCTTTACCGTATATACATAATTTAAAAACTCTACTTTATTTTAGTAGCTTGAGTGTTAGTAGTTAAAATCAATTGTTTAACAATAGTGTCGTTTAAGCCTCGCTCGCCATTTGTGCTCAAGCACACCACTAGTTATATAGATTGACGTGCTGATGGGACCTAAACTAATGCAATAATTTAGTGAAGAAGATGAGATCACTGTAACTATGCAATAATTAGAAATGCCAAAAATCGAAAGTCGCTAATTGTATTAAAGTGAAGCATGTGTATGTTGAAGCTTAGCCTGTCCAATCATATCCAATTTATTATGTATCATGCAGCTTATTCTAGTCCTTTTGTGTGTAGTTATAATCTTCCTGAGCCGTCCGGGGCAGAGTTGGACGAACTGAAAGAGAAGAGACGCCATATGAGTAGATTTGTCCAGGAGCTCCTCCTGTCCACACTGACCTCCTCCTCCTCTTCTTCCTCTTCAGACAGTAGCATGGGCAACTCCGACGAAGAAGCAGACAGCCATAAACAATCCCCTGTCTAGCGAGGTCACATGCCCTGACTGGTATACGCCCATTAAACTTTAATTATTTAGAAATTTTCTTTAACAAGTTACCATAATTGTCATCTTTCCAAGACCTTCATTGTAATTCAGCACATACTGACATTCTGAGCATGTATTTGTATATGCATTAACGGTAAGAGTTGTGTGAATATTACTTGCTGAAATATCACGGTCTCTTTCAAGGCTCGATTGTGTGTAATTGGTAAAGTGTCGTTCAATGTAGGTACGTGGTTAGCGCGAAATTATCCGGTGGTGCGGCATGATGGGGCGGGGGTAGTGAGTAATTCTGTGTGTATGTGTACTAGTGGTGCGCTCGAATAGCGCAAATGCATGGCGAGCGAGTAAATACATGAGTATAGGTAAAGATGATTTGTGAAGGAAATCGCTAAATAATAGCAATGATTAGGCATGAAGAGTTAACAATAACAGAATTACCTGAATAAACTTAGAACGCAGTGGCAAAGAAGCGCAGCTTGACAATTTGCCATTCAGTCTTTCGCCAAGAAGAGAGTAGCTATAAACTTTTTGGTTGAAACAAAGTTGATTCTCCGTGCTCGTTAATTGAAAAATACCGGAACTGTAAACGCTTTACCTAACTTACGTAATTAGAAGCGCGGGCGAAATTTTTTGACGTACGCATACATACCTACATTATATGTTATTCAGCGAGCGAGCGAAGCGAGCGAAGCTGACTCTCAGTCGTGTTCAATTGAGATTTCAGATATATATATATAGGTATGTATACGTACGTCAAAAATTTTCGCCCGCGCTTCTAATTACGTAAGTTAGGTAAAGCGTTCACAGTTCCAGTATTTATTTTCAATTAACGAGCGCGGAGAATCCTGCTGCACTGCCTTACCCAACTTTGTTTCAACCAAAAAGTTTATAGCTACTCTCTTCTTGAAACAATTGTGAAGTCTTTGTCAAGCTGCGCTTCTTTGCCACTGCTTTCGAAGTTTATTCAGGTAATTCTGTTAGTTTAGTCTGGGATCAGAGACTTTAGATTCTCTGATGCTAACTGAGAATGGAAAGGGTTACACTGTGCACTACAGTTAGATGTAATTTCTGTCCTATTTTTCTGTAAAAAGAGTCTGCTTGCTCGCCATGCATTTGCGCTATTCGAGCGCACCACTAGTAGTTATAAACCAAAATTGAGCGATTTATAAACTCCTCGTCACGAGGGCGCAGCCCGAGTGTCTCGGAGTTTACAAGTATAGGTTACATCACGAGGTGGAGGTCGGTATGGGATTTACACAACCGAGGGCCGAAGGCCCGAGGATAGTGTAAATCCCGTACCGACCGCGCACCGAGCGGTGCAACCGACTTGTACCATGGCTCTAGGCTATAAGAAACGCATAACAACCTTTTTTTCTGTAGCCTCATTGGTCGCCGCTTCGCTTAGCTACAGATCGTAATTCTAGGCCACGGGCAAAAAATATTCACCTCCTAGGCGGTGTATAAGTGATTTATTCACCCCGAATTGAGAAATCTGATTGGACGGTTTGAACGAACCATGGTATAAATCGAAATACAAACCTAATGATTTTGGTTTATAACTATTTTATAGCCAGAACATAAACAACGAGCCAAGTATAGCGTTAGCTATCTTAGTAATTGTATTAAAGTACCCAAACTCTTCATTATTCCATTTTGCTTTGATCTGCCTTCTACCATAATTATGGTTGCTAAGAACTATATCAGACTTTTCCCCGCTAATACATTTTCTTACGAGCATACCAGACTATATCAGATTTATAGTTCTTAACGACAAGCGCGGTCGTATGGAATGCCATTCGTATCAAAAATAAACCCGCTAACATCCGGGATGTTAGATAAGAATCTGGGTCGCCGTTCGTAACAAAATTCCCTCAGCCTAACATCCGGGTTCCTAGATAGCGACCTAAGACGCCGTTTGTAACAAAATTCCATCTACTAACTTCCCGGGTAGTACTGGGAATTTGCTACGCCGTTTGTAACAAAATTACTTCCCAGGTTGCTCCCATTTTGGTTCCAAGTGTCCACTGTTCTAGTTCCAAGTGTATCAATCCTATCCATTCTGGTTCTGGGCGGGACGTTTTTTTTGTGTGTGTGTTTAAAGATGTCGGAAGTCTGGGGTTGGGATTTCTTTTCTGAGTCTTGGCTTTCTTAAGGCAGTTACGTCAGTCAAAATCAGCTGCACTACTATTGTTATATCAGAGAGTCAAGTGTGTCCTTCTGTCAGCACAGTCCAATGAAATCAGTATTCTTGGACGTCTACTGGCAGTTCCTTGTTTCTTATCGTGAACTTGTTACTTGCTTGTTTATGCTGTTGCATACTACGTTTTACTCCACAGAAGAGATATTGACCCTGGTCATGCCCACAGTCTCATTAATTTTGTTTGCTTTCATACATTCAGGGGAGTCTCCCAGAAATAGACAGTATGGAAGTAGTAAAAATTCAGGGCTAGGTAGTCCTTTAATGATGCTTATATTTTCAGATTGAGATTATTTAAAAGTATCCCTTTGTCAGTGCATCATTTTCAAAATGGCATCCATTTTCCTTTCAGGCAATAACAGTTCTTGTTATATGTCCTTCAACCGGCATCATCAAAACACTACCATGGTAGTAAATTTCCCATAACAAAAAAAATATATATTGATATCCCTTATACCAAACAAGTTAAATACTATAGTTGTTTTAATTTTTTTTAAATATTATATATACATAATGGCCAAAGTTGAAACAAATAACGGGTTGCATTGATGTTATATATTGGACTAAAAAAGGCATCTCCTTCATGGGTGAATCCAAACACTCTGTATCACTGGCTGTATATTGCTACAAGGCTTGTCAGAATTTCCTCATCACATAACCAGCGGACATCCACAGTACTCACTTGGCTACACTACATGAAACAACGCACACGCACACACACACACACACAAAACAGATGTACTTGTGAGCTAGACTTAAGATGTACAAATTCGGGAATATATGTATATATGGACATACATTTGTCTTTTTGTTCTTTGACCGACCCTTCATGTTATTGGGTCAACATCATTGACAATTCCAGTCAATATGACCTGTTAGTATGTCGATCCGTGCTCTTATTCTGTATGAATGAAATGTGAGTTGAAAAACTTGCTATAATGATACAAGATACTCTGACCCTGTCTTATGCAGTACCAGAGAAATCATTTCGGTGTTCAGGCCAGAAAGAAGACACCGTCATTGTGTCAGTCAGTAATACACAATAAAGAAGTCTTCATGTTTTGTGTGTCTATACATGGAATTTATTACTTATGAAACTTATAAGCAGGGTTTTATCTAAAAAAAAGTTTGGTTGTGAGCATTACTACATGTTTAAGTGAATACATCACCAATTAAAGAAATGTAGATGGCACTCAGTTTAACCGTTGTTGAGAGTTTGACCGCTTTTCAGAGTCCCGTTGTGGTGGTTAGACTGTATTACTATTTGCCAGGATTTGACTCCCATGAACCAAAGAACTACCATGAGAGGTTGGTTGAATTACTGTATACAATGCTTCTTCAATTATCCATATCCAGACACCCCTTCAAGTTAAGGAAGGTAAGGGGTCGATACCATTAAGCCCATTGTAACGGTAAAGGGTCGACATTGTGCATAGTATCGAGGTGTCTGGATGAGTGAGGAAGCACTGTAGTTCTGTATACTACCCTACCATTACCGCTTGGCCTTGCAAGCTTCCCTCCCTCCTTCCGGTTACATCACCTTGCTATGTCTGTCTTTCCTCATTCCACTCTGCCCATACCCTTCATAAAAATGCCAAGTTTCCTTGTAATCACAGCTAACTTACATCTATACTGTCTCCGTAATGACTGTCTACTTCGCAACACCAGTATCGCCACTTTCAAATTAACCTACAGTTCGGTCTTTCCCCTTGACGACCCTGTTCTTATTAGGGTGCCCTCCCACAACACGAAATGGTCGTCAGGAATAATGTCATTTCTATGGTAACAAACACGTGGTAATACAGTGCTAGCAAGCGTAATACTTTCTGCTAGGAAGAATGGTCGACATTGGGTCTGCGTGTGGAGCTGACGGTGAAAAGCTGGAGTTCTTGCTTGAGCTGGGAGAAGGAGGATCAAAAAAAGAGATTCATGCTGACTTGAAGGACGCCGTTAAAACAATTGAGGGAGAAATTAAGCAGCATTTCCAGCTTACAGATGTCGTTTTGGATGGCTTATCATCAACGAGTAGTCGAGTTAACGATGACACTACATGTTGGGTACTGCAGAGGTGGTCTACCAAATGGAGTGAGTATGTAGACGTGATCACTATCAAAGCAGTTGAAGATCAGGATAAATTGAGAGTTGTATTGAAGACCAGTGTAAGTGTGATAAAATTAGAATTTGAAAGAGTATGAAAGTGTTTATTCTATAGATCAATGGTGGAATTTGTAAAGCCATTTCTTCCTGCTCAGCCATGTTCAAGCCAAAGGAAAATCATGCAAAGTACTTATCTGACCTCTTTCCAGGTTCTGTTTGAAGTTGCCCAATAACTATTAGGGGGTGTGAACATTTTATTTTTTCTCTTAGGTTCATCTTTAAGTGGTTCATCTTTAAAAGCATCATCTTTAAATGCCTCGACCAGCACGTTTAATCCAACCAGGAAGGCTTCAAATTATGATCAGAAGCTTAAGAAAAAAGGCGGGATACGTACACGCCCATACAAATTGTGGGTTGTCATTGGTAACGAATTGTTTACTTCTATTCCCAAAGCAAATTTGCGTAGATCTTTGAATAAAAGTGGGCGGGTAAAGAAGGTTGAGTTTCGTAGATCTATGTCAGAAATGCAGGTCCAGACCGTAATTGTCCAGGCATTTCCACAATTGCAATTGGAAAAGCCAACTTTTATGAAGTGTGTCGATATGCAAATGGTGTGTATTGAGGATAGTGGATATCCTAATGGAGAAGGAATTTGTGAGATAGCATCCAAAGGAAGCCTGTACATGGTGGAAAGATCTACATTACTGAAGGTACAGTGTTATTTATAACGTAAAAAGCACATCCTCAATGTTGGGTTATCTGGTTACTTATTGATAACGGTTTGTTGGTATTGCAGGAGCGAGATACAACTGAGACTCCAGACAGTAAACTGGATGAGACATATAGTAGTGATGAGTGTACTGGTAGTCCCAAGAGACGTGCTAAATTAATGAAGCAAGCTGAAGAAGCATTGAGTAGTCTTCAGGTTAGACAATGTGCTATATATTTTAATTGTCTCTGTTCAATAAGTGTAATTCCATAGGCTAAACCCACTAGTTTCTCATCTGGTGATGACAGTGATGCTGACAGTAGTGCACGCAAGGTAGTTAATATAAAAACTAGTTAAGCCGGATAGCTACGTATGTGTATGCTTGAATGTTTACAGCAATCATTGGAGGACTTGCGCAGGATTGAAGAGGAAAAGCCTGCAGCTGTTGATGCAAAGAAGGTATGTTTATGCTTAAATCATGAAGTGTCCCATATATTGTGGTTTTGTGCTTGAGATTAGTGTCTCCGTATGTATAGACTCAGTTAACATGATAATTACTGTATACTCTTGTTGTTTAGCACATATGCCTATACGGTTGAACTGCGCGCCTAACAATCATATCATTGTACGCCTAATAAGCATTTTGCGCCCATTAAGTGTCATTAAAATCCCGCTCGTGCAGGTAGTATGGGTAAGGTATCGTATTTGGTTTAAACAGCTCTAGTTTTTAAAAAAAAAACCGGTAAGGGTTCGTCAGATGGCTCAAATTAGTAATTATTCTTAGCGCGTAAATGTAATTGAAGTTTAAATTTAATTTACAGCTGGGCTAGCTTGCTTGCCGCATTGTGCTATGAGCACACCTCTAGTTATAGTATGTGGGTAGTCTTTTAAGCTTATACTGTATGGCGTGATATTTTATAAGATCTTCATTATGGTTTCCCTCTCCCTTTGATCATCAGGATGCTGTGGTGATCGTGTCTGATGATGACAGTGGTGATGGCTCTGATGGCTGGTCAACTGTTCTTACCAAAGGTAAAGTTAAGTGTGGTCTTCGCTCTTGTTATATTTTTTTATTCACTTTTTTTTTTTTTTTTGGTTCTGTTTTTTTGTTGTTGTTGTTTCGTTTTTTTAGCCAACACATCCAGGAATGATTTTGTAGCAGCTAAGTTTAAGGGGAAGTTACCCTTGTACACAGGATGTATCAAGATCAAGAGGAGGACCATTTATGATGATGGTGTTGCACTTTATTCTACAAGACCAACGATTGCGGATGTGGTTTCTATTATAGTCGAGTTTGATGAAGAAGAAGGGGTAGACTTAGGTGGCATTTGTCGAGACTTTTTCTCTGGTTTCTGGGAAGAGGCGTATCTGCGAATGTTTGATGGTGCTGCTCTGCTTACACCTGCATGTCTTGTTGACATTGATAGCAGTCAGTTTTCTGTCCTTGGAAGAATTTTGTCACACGGCTATCTTTGTTGTGGATTTCTTCCCACACGCATAGCCTTTCCAGTGCTTGCTTTGGTTTTGTTGGGGCTATCAACCAGTATTTCGCAAGAGATATTTATTAAATATTTCTTAGAATTCTTGAGCCACATTGATAGGAAGGTTATAACTGCAGCTCTTCAGGCAAAGAAATTTACTCACCTCACCAACACCAGTGTGATCAATGTCCTCTCTCGTTTTGGCTGCAGGGAATTCCCCACCCCAACAAACTTGGCACACATTTTGTACACACTTGCTCGTCATCACTTCATGTCGCACCCTTTTGCTACATTGTCCCTCATGAATAGTGGAGTTCCAGAGAACCACAAGCCCTTTTGGCAGGCCATGCAAGTTGATGAACTCAACAGCATATGTGAGAGCTTGAGTGCTAACCCCGAGAAAGTCCTGGAGCAGATAGAGGAACCAATTTTTGCAAATATGAATGAACAACGTGTCTTTGGGTACCTTGAACAATTTATTGGAGAGATGAAAGTTACTGAGGCTAAACGTTTTTTGAGGTTTGTGACGGGAAGCTCAGTACTAACAGTTGAAACCATCCGCGTAAGTTTCAATGCCCTTGTAGGAGCTGCTCGGCGGCCTATAGCTCATACTTGTTCGAACATATTGGAATTACCCTACACGTACAGCACGTTTTTGGAATTTTCCAAAGAGTTCACAGCCCTCCTTGACAATGACGAGTTTTGTTGGTCTATGAACAGTGTGTGATGGGTCTTGATTGTCAATCACACGAGTCCTTTAGTATTCTTCACAATCACTACATGGAATTCTCTTTATATAACCTTGTATCAACTCCATTTATTTATTTTTATTGTTGTGCTTGCTGTTGCAGTTATGATAATGGCATACAATACGTTTTTCAAGTAAAAAAAATTAAGTGGTAATTATAATGCCAGGGCAATGAATAATTGGGGGTACTTCTCAATACATTGGGTCAAGAGGAAATAATTGTTGCTGTTATTTAGTCTGCATACAGTGGATCCAGTGAATATGATTTGCAGCTGCTGATGTTGACTACTAAAGGACACTAAAGTAATAAGCCTCTCCTATGAAGACAAACCTGAGTCCCTGACGTCCCAAGAAACGACAACCTCTAAAGGGCAAATGCTCTGAACAGCTCCCAAACTGTCCTTTTCTGCTGTACAGTCAATTCCCTCAATAAGGGGCACTGGTTATTTGACATCTGTTGGGGATGTTGTCCCCTATTGAAGACCAGAATGCAGTAACGGGTGAAGTTGGTTTGTTCACAGCAACATTCCAAGTACATGTCTTTTATTAACAACTGCTTCCAATACAATAGCACTAGTAGAGTGATGATAATAAAGCAAGTTGAAAAATGTTCCAATTTATAAGTGTAAAGCACCAATTCTTTCCTTGGTGCAGTTCCCTGCTGAATTCCCACACACTGTTAGTTAATTGTGCAAGTATGTACTCTGTAGAGTATAGATACTAATTATTTATTATGAAATATGAAGATGTAGTTGATCTGTAGAGTAATCTTAGAGCCACTGTTTTGTTCACAAAATATAGCTGCCAACAAGGTAAAATGGGCTGACCTGAGACTGAGAGGCAGCTGAGGATGGTTTAGTATCTTTAATTTCTTTGCTTCTACAGTATTTCACCCACCTGCTGTTTTTACAAGTTGTACAGTTGATAGTGGACACTCAAGTAAGGTACATTGTATTAATTATCTCTCATGACAGAACAAATCTGAATTCCTAAATTTTTCATTTCCTACCAAATCATTACATTCAGAACCTCCTAGAAGGGGACAGTCTTCAAACAAAGGGACACATTGCTTGAATTTATACTGTGGTCCCAACATGTCCTTTCTTCAGAGACTTGACTGCATATAATTTGACACCTGCATTCTGGGCATACTCAATCACAACATTACCAACTTCTTTACTAAGTTTTTTTTTGTTTTTGTTTTTTTGTAAGGGCTAGACTTATATAATACCAGATCTCAGTCCAGTCATTTTCAGTCTACAACTTTACCTAGTTCACCTGTATCTATCTATCTATCTATCTATCTATTACTGGGTTGATTCACCCTAAGACACCTTTGTGCATCACATTGTTTCTGTATTCCCATAACAAGTATGGTGTACCAGTCCACTCTTCCTTTGTTCTCGTCTTTGACGACCCCAACTTGTTGCTGGTGAACACAATATGTTCATCTGCCGATCCACGCTCTATGTCGTCAGTTGCAACCAAGTTGATTTGCACAGTGGACCAACATACTCGCGATAATGTAAAAAAAAAAATCATATCTTTTTATTGTTAAGAGGAACTCCTGGTGATAATGGTGTTTTTTTTTAGTAGCGCAAGAGGCACCATTTTTTCCTCAAAAGTACTGTATAGCATCTTGGACATACTTAGTGATAGTACAGCAGTTAGGTAGTTGTCTAAACCTGTAAGAAACACTACTTTTCTACCTCGAAATAACCAGTACCTGGTAACAAGTCACAAAAAGCGGCTTACCTTTTGGAATGGTTGTCATAATGATGAAACCCTTTACCACAATTCTGAAATTTACGCAGGATTGGACTAAGAAACCCAAATGTTACTACAAAAAGATACTTTTCAAGAAACAGCAGTGTGAAATGCGAATTGAGTGACAGACACCGAGATACTTGGTAACTTCAGGTGAGATAGTAAATGACCCCTTCTCCCCATGACCAATTTCCCATATGTACACTATTATATTATTTAATGTATGTAGCTAACCCCTAATGCTACATTAGTGACCTAGGTGATCTGTGCTTCGTATTTGCATTTTACAATCACTGGAGATTGAAGACCTGCTAGTAACCAGTACTATGACGGCCTGGCTTCACTATGCGAATTGAAGAACTTCAGGTTTGCCGTTATGTGGTATAACTTGTTAGATTGGTTGTTGTTTTTGTTTTTTTGTAGTGAAGCGGGAGCAGTGAATCCAGACATTAATGTCCTGTTGTTGGCAGTATATTTACTTCAGAATGAACTGTAACAGGCACCACTGTTCAGGGATAGTTCCATTGTTCAAGGATACATACTTGCCAAACTTAATTAAGGTTAGAGGGAGGGCTCCCAAAATAAAATAGCAATCCACTAACTATATGGTATAATTCTTAGCCATTATATTAAATTTAAGCACAAATAGTTTGAAGCCAAGATAATACCTATATATCTTTCATGTTTTAATTTTCTTTGACATATTTTATATCAATTTCTTACTCCAGTTTTGTATTTGTGTTTGCAGTTACTTCCACAAGTTCTTGCGGAAAATGTCTGTTCCAGAGGAACCTCTTAGATATGACTGAGAACTAGGTGCAAGCAAATGGCAACTACTCACTATTACTACACTTTAGCAAGTTGCAACTCTCCTCCAAGATTTTGTAACCACACCTAGGATGCACGGAATGGCGGCAGGGTGACATTCTTGCTCTCCACCCTGCGCTATTGGAGCGCATCCTAGTTAGACTATTATTATGTTATGCCAGTGATGCACCGTGCTTGCTTGTTTACTTGAATGTGTGTGTCCATTCCTGATATTGGAGTAAAATCGAGTAAAACAACCAGTTAACTTTTACAATTGACAACTTTCATAATTTTTTTTCGTTCCACTGAAACTAGCTTTTCAAAATACTGCATGAATATGATTACAAAACACGACAAAAACAAGTAACTGTTAACAAACAATAAATTAATCACAACAAAAATGTTAGTTATGTCTTGGCAAACAATTATCCCTGACAAATTGTCTCTAGAGGAATCCTGAAACAGAAAATACACCTATAAATTGACTCGAAGCATACAGTTGAGCTTGTTCGTCAGTTAGATTAATCAAAGAACAATACGAGAGGATATTTTAAGAGCATCATAGTATTGTTATGAGCCAAAGGCGAGTGAAAATACAGCATGAGAGTAAAAATAACACTAAGACATCCCTTCCCCAACTATTAGCTAACGATTTGAGCAAACAATAATAAAATTAATTGGATAAATTCTAACTGCCCTCATATAGTATATATTAATGCCGTTACCAATTTCATTCCTTTAGAAAATTTATTGTGCCGAAACAAAATTGATCCAGTATCTCATGGGTGCACTAGGCGACGTGAAATATCACCTAATATCAAGTAGCAAAGAAAATGACAGCAAAGCGTTTTACTGGTTTGAAGGAGTCAAAGGACAGGAAGAGGAGGACGACTCGTCCAATGGTAGAGTGTTGCCTACCAGTCGACTACGCCGTACTACTTACAGTAACGAGTAGGTTTTCTTACGGAGCAGGTGATTTTGTTTGTAGTGAGTACGAGAAGAGAAAATTGGGTTAGGTTAAGGCCTCGGTATTAATTTGTGATAGCACGGATAGTCATGAAATTCTGGAATATATTTCATTCGTTTAGTTTTTTAAAAAAAATAGCACTCGGCTTTGCCTCATGAAATTTAAGAGCTGTCGAACTAAAACTCGTGAAATATATTTCTAATTTCACTTCTACCCGTGCTATTACATATATATTGCATGGCTCTAAACCTACTATTGGGCCACTAAGAAACTGTTATTATTACTTGGTTCTTTTTCTTATCCTCACCTTCCTCCCATGTCACTTCATCTACCCTAGTCCATGCAACCCCCTCCCTTCGTAGCCCAAAATTTCAACAACCCCTGGGTACCAAAGTGGGTTTCATGCTGTATCATGCTCAGGTGTCAAAAGTCAAGCACTAGGAGGAAGTCATCATGTCCCAGGACAAAATTCTTAGAAAAATCCACACCAGCATGCATCCTGTGGCTACATAACCATCAGCTGCTTTGGCCACTAGGGTATGTTTGTCCATTCTCACCTTTCAACTCCTGTAGTATGACATTTGGAGCCTTGGAGGCCATTAAAAATTTGCACAACTATTTCTGAACACCACTGCCAACCTTCTGTGATGCCTATGCACACACACACACACGCACACACACACACACGCACACACACACACACACACACACACACACACACACATGCACGCACACGCACACGCATGCACACACACACACACGCACACACACAAACACACACACAGAGGAGAGATTAACAATAGCATGAACAAATCGAATTTTAAATGAAACAATAGGCATATTGCATATTGGATTGGTCAGTGGCGCGAACCTCTTATTTGAATTATATTCAAGCATCTGTGCTCTTCGGCATTTAGAATTCATGGACTAAAAGAAATTGTTTGGTGTGCCATTTTATTCAAAAGCCTTGAGCAAACTCGATAGTCCATAGGAAATGGATTTAGTAACCCTCAGCCTGAATAGCATAGTGTAGCTGTACTTTGAGTCTCTTTTCAAAACTGCAAACCTTCTCTAAAAATCAATGACTCAACTCAATTTCACAGCATAAGCTAACAAGTAGCCGGAAGAATTTCGCTCACATGATTAAGGCGGGACTGAATGGGGGCGTCACCCGCAGTGTAAAACTAATGTTCACATTGGCTTAACTATACTCGCTTTTTCTGGAAAAAGGAGTCAAAAAATATCTGGCACATTAATGCTGACAGACTGACTTACTTACTGAATGGATGAACCGACAGACACGAGTATTATTAAATATTTTTTCGACTTCTTTTTTACACCAGAGTTGTCCAGTTTTGCCGTCAACTGTCCACGGGCATATTAGGAGCCCCAAACTCGCTCACAACATAGCCCCCCGAGTGTACGGGGGTGTGCAGGGGGGCAAAGCCCCCCATAATTGGGTGTACCACTCATGTGACTACAAACACGATGGGCTAGTCTGACTATTCAAACAAGAAGGGGTTTCCCAGCAGAGAAAGTTTCAAATTTAATAAATTTAGAATTTTGTCATGGACATCCCATGGGATCCTTGTATTCCCATCATAGTCCCATGGGACAACTGACGGCGTTCTTGGACAACCCTCCTTTTTTGAGAAAAAATAATCCAGTCCAAACAAACAAACAACAACAACAACAAAACTTGACCACTCTCATACTACTGTGAAGACATACAGAACTGGGCAGTGGTAAAAAATCAGACTAATGAAACCTCCAGGTGTAAATAGAAGAAGCTTCAGTTCCAATAGGTTGGGCTAATCTACTGGCTCGAAACAGCGTGCATCTTTTATATACCTTGTGCTTGACTAATTCTGAGCGCTACAAGTCTGTAGCTTAAAAAAAAAATCGAGGTTAACAATGGTCAAGTGTTGAGTGCTTGGATGTCCATATTTAAAAAAATAGTTTAAAATGTTCGCTGCCTATCAGCTTCTATTTTTTTTAATATAAAAAGTGCTACATCACAATGAAAACATAAAAAAGAACTTGAAGATTTCTTAATCTTATTAGCAAAATTAATTTTGTACTCATGGAATTTTAGTACTCACCAGAAGGTGGTAGTGATTTAGGTATGTAGAATCAGGCACTTTAGGTATCTACATTATAATAGCATGCCTCGTAAAAGTGCCCATTGAAAAATGTATGGGGGAAATCGATTGTTCAATTGAAATAGCCTGGGGAAAGTGAAACCGCATGGCTGGAGTTGAAATGGTACGGTAGTCAAGCGAAATAGTACGGGTAAGTGCGCATGCGCAAGACCGTAAGCCTTAGTAACGCCGTTGCTTTTGCTGAAAATAAAGTAATAGTGTTTCAGTTAGGATGTAGGCAAAGTATTAGCAAGTGCTAGCATGGTTAGCCGTGATATTAGAGATGAATATCACTCGTAAAGCACTAAATAGCACTCGACTTCGCCTCAAACACTATTTCATTACGTTACTCATGCTATTAATCCCGAATAGCACCAGAAAGAATAAGAGGGGACACACTGCTTTTCTACATTTTGGAACTCTCACACTATCATCCTCACACTATCATCCTTACACTATCATGACTCAACAAAACAAAATCTCAACGAAGATAAACGTTCGTTAACTTAATTAATGAAACAAAGCACACACTGGTAATAAACCAAAGAATACCAGTGGCGGATCTAGTCCTTTTAGCTAACAAGTTTAGCTATGACTTGCAGAGCCATAAAACTATTACGCATTTAGTATGGCAAACTCAGACCAGGAAGTGGGTGTGGTTAATTCCCAAATGGGTGTGGTTTTTGCAAAATGGGTGTGGTTTGATTCCAACATATGCTACAGTATTTTATAGAAAAATGACAAATAGTGAATCAATGCAATAATGATAGCGAAGTTAACTTAGAATATGCATACGGTGCTCATTTTGTTCGATGAATTCATTCGCTATAGCTATTAGTATTAAATTTTGGTCAATGTATAAAAAAAATACTGTAGCTAATTTAGCCTCTTAAAAATGAACTTACATAGCTAAGCAGCGTCATCCTTCTTGACAGATACTTGGTTTAGTTTTACTGCTCTTAAGCATATAAAACAATGCACACCGACTTCTGCTTTATTATATTGGAGTCACACCGCTTAATAGCTGAATTTTTGCTCTGCTTCATTGATTTTCTTTGCAGCAGGTATTTTGCGCCGGGGGAACCGGCTGAAAATCTGGAAGAGAAACACTACTTGTTGACGCAAACTTCTGATATGGGAGCCAAAACTGTGACAATATCTGCGATGGATTTGCCGGCAACACTTCACCACCAATTGAAGGTACGTTATTCCAAAGACCCTTTACCTAAATATTTACTAGCTGACAACGCCCATTTTATAAAAAAAAAAGGTCCGACCAAGGTCGGACTGGTCAAACTATCTACTACAGCCCTGTGTTTGTGACATGTCATTGAGAGCCACCTCACTCAATAAAAGATAGGCTCCTTTGCACTGTCGACCACAGGCTATACCACATGTAGTAACCAAATAATCTGCTCACACAAACACACATGTATAGGCACACAGAGACTCAGATGCATTTGAGACCTATAAAGTTGAAAATGCATCTAGCACTGTCGACCACAGGCTATACCACATGTAGTAACCAAATAATCTGCTCACACAAACACACATGTATAGGCACACAGAGACTCAGATGCATTTGAGACCTATAAAGTTGAAAATGCATCTAGCAATCATTGAAGTTGATCTATATTATTATACTGTAAATTTACTAAATTTGGTGTATAAAAATTTAGATCAACTTTGTAGGTCTTACATGCATCAACAAAGAGAAGAGGAGCTTCGTACTCATGAACACAACACCTCACTTCCCCTAAAACAAACTACAGAACTTTCATTCACTCCAATCATTGCACCAGCAGAAAAAATAGTTACTACGTTTTCCTCCTTTTACACACACGCACGCATGTACACACACACACACACACACACACACACAAGTACACACGCCTTTACTATATTCATGATAAAATAACAATCAGGTTTCACACTCAAATATGCCTCGTGATTAATAATTGAATACGTACGCGGAAGAGTATACCACGCTTAAAAAAGGATACTCTACAATTCATTTTCGCATTGAAACCAAGCCCACCATCACAACTGTACATACTCAATATTCCATTCCAACTGAAGACCATTTTACCTCGCGTGTTCTCTCACATGCACACTCACCTTGACTCAATCTGTAGTAACGAAATTACAACATCACTGGTCTTCGCCCATACTTCACTGCAACATGACTTCACATGCTAAATTGGAATAAAAAATATTCTTATCTCTATTCATTGCCCAGCACAATAAAAGTGCCAATTACAGAAATGGCGTGAGAGGCTAAACCCACTGGCCAGCAACATAGGAGATACCAACTACTCAAAGGATACCTGAGCAACCACTATGACCAACCAG
>WLWD01001116.1_pt1 | contig 34034 bp, 20 predicted proteins | sample 6712731 | NCBI WGS metagenome assembly WLWD01 (sample SAMN12718690, study PRJNA576275) | sponge metagenome | isolation source: marine sponge | host: Mycale hentscheli | place: New Zealand: South Island, Marlborough, Capsize Point | collected 2014-11-01
AAAAGGTAACAAATAACAGTATGAAAACTATGTGATGATTATATTTCCCAATCTTATTTAAAATTAGAGAAGTTGAACCTTTTGTATAGCATTGGTTTGGTGATTTAGGGAAATAGAATCATCAGATAAAAAAAAACGCCATAGTTAGCATATTGGCAAGCTAACAAAGCGAGCAAGATACTTTGAGGGGTAACAAGTCAGGTTATTTAAACATTCTCTTTGTGGTGGTATTCATTAGCAAGGTAATGTTGTATACCATGAAAAGAACATTTGAATAACCTGACTTGTTTTTTTTTAATTTTTTTTTGTTTTTTTTTCAATTCAAATAGTTGCAGGAAGTGGTTAATATGGCATTGAATCTCCTTTACCATTATAATATATATATAATTTAAAACATAGCTTTTTTATTAGCTTGAGTGCTAGAAGTTAAAATCAATTGTTTAACAGCAGTGTAGTTTTAGGCTCAATCACCATTTGTGCTGAAGCACATCACTAGCGTAGTTTTGATATAAATAGCTACTAGATACCTTACCTGCTTTATAGTAGAACGTATTTTAGCTGCTCACAGACCCCAGTCTTTTTCATTTTATGTATTTATCTTTATTTCTGCTGTATGGGCAACTGTGGGCATCCATTTCCTAGCATTTGTAACCTCCCTAGTTATTTCTATTCTACTGATCATTTCTAACGGGTCCTATAAATAATCTGCTATAAAACAGCTAAATATTGCCATTTAATTTGACAAGCAGGCGCAGTACTAGGAAAGGGTAGTATGTGTGCCTGCGGTAACAAAAAGGGTACACATACGCCTACTCAAACAAATATTTCAGCCAGTTTTCATCCCAGCCATTGCTATCAATATCAAGACAAACAGTGATCTATATCCACTTAAGTATTCATCTGCTGAACAATGCAGCAATAATTCCTATAGCACTGGAAATAAGTGAGTCTACAGCCACAGTGTCATTGAAAGGTTCCTGATGATCTGAGTAATGATAGTTTCCACACCCATACCAATACCAGTTTGTTTAAAACACTTTTGTATTCTTGTTGGTAGTACTTCCCTCCATGCTATGGTAAGTCAATGTACTGCAGTAAATACGCTAATAGACTTTGTCACTTCAGTAGCAGTATTTACTGTATCAATTTTGACCAATGCATACTGTAAAAACAATAGTTTGCAGTGAACTTTAAGTCCAGTTGTAAAATTTTAGATGTATTATTGGGAAATAGAATCTTGATATGAGAGAATATATCTTTTAGCAAATCAAGTGGACGGCATCTAGCATGGATAAGTAATAGTAACACATACCTTTTTCCATTCTCATTTTTACATTGGCAAAGTGTTCAGATAATCAACTAGAATTTCCCCAGTCATCCAAGCATTTGTTTAATACTTGACAGGGATACTATTAATATCAAATCCTTTAAAACACCTAGGTTTTTCACTATTCCAAGCCACAATTGCCTTTTTGCACCTGCAGCATTTACTAAAATAACGCTATTGTAAACCTTTCTTGCTTTTCTTTCCCACATTATATTTCTTTCCTTTTTCACAAAATCCACGACTGGGGAGTGCTCCCCAGAAACAACTAGTTTCATTCAAATCAAAAATATTGTGATTATCATAGTCTCTCAAAATTTCAGGAAGTCTTTCATTCAGGAAGTGATATTAGCTCAATAAATATCTCCAGATTCTTCAAATGCTGTCAATCTACTAACTTTATACTGTTGTTTCCACTTGAGAGCCAGCCACTACTACCTTCAAAGCCAAGTTTGCTCAGCCAAACAGCACTTTCTTTGGCTTGAGTGCCTCCAGGGTATATGTTCTTTGAAAGAGTCCTGATATATCAACCTAGTGTGGCACTGTCAGGACTGCTAAAGTGCAAATTATTTGAAGCGCGGTCCTTGTCTCTTTTCAGGCTGCTCTAGCTCTTTTGAGTCAAATAGACTGGTTATCTAGCTGTGATAATCCACATTTACAACTGTTACTGCATGCTAATATCTATGAGCTACTGTAGGAGAGTGCTCCTGTAGGGTGGTATTAAAACAAATTGGAGGTCTAGCTGTTACTAAGAAATGTGCAAGCCTGTGAGGCAAATAATATTATTCATTTCAATAGTAGTTAGCTATCACTTGTTTCACTTTTACAATCAACTATCCATGAAAATTTCATTGTTGAGAATGGTTTCACATATCTGGAATTTTCACTTATTCTGAATGAGGTTCAGTCCTTGAGAGAGTCTACTATAAATCTCTCACTTTGTGTATGACATGGATTCTATCTATAGAACTGATTCACAATACTATTCTGTTCCTGCTCAATTTGCTCTGCTTTGGAATACTGCTATATTTTAAGGATGAATAGTAAAATCCTGATTCAGAGTATCAATCGTAATATTTCGGAGGATGAGGAAAAATAACAACAAACAAAATATTACAGCTATTAGCTATACATTTATTCCCATTTAAGGCTTTGCTATTTTGAAGAAAAAAAGAAGGGGCTCCATAGCACCAGTCGAGCCCTTCCATAAATTCCGCCAGTGAAACAAAGCAAGTGTGGTCACATAAACTCTTTGGAATTATTATAAATGAAAATATAATTTGGCCCACCCATATGTACTACTGATATCTGCCTCATGTCCAAGAAACTGCCTGGTTGTATCTATCACTCCTTTAAAATAACATCTTCAAGATGTCTAGGCATTATGTACAAAGCAGTGGTAAGGACTTTTATAGAATATGCATCTTCAGTGTGGAGCCCTCACCAGGCAGTGCCTGAATAGGGTACAATCATTTGCAGCTAAAATTGACGACTATATAAGTGCTGGACAGAGATATCAATCACACTAATCAACCTTCATTGTCAATTTCTTTAACCCACACAAATCTTGTAGGAAACACAATATAGTCAAACAAATTCCCATAATTAACTTTAGTTTTTTCACCCCTTCTTGAAAAGGCCTCTTACAAATTTCTAAATGCACACCTGACACAGGTCCTTCCAACAGCTATGCATAGTAAATCACATCCTTAGAAGTAATTCTATCATCCGAGCTACTGTATTTACTTCACATGCACAACCTGCAAGAGTCCATCCAATAAAAATCAAAACCTATTTTCCAGTTATAGCCAGCTTTTTTCACTAAGTGGACTAGAGTGGAATGCCTTAACTTGTTTAAACATGTCATTGCATGTCACTCAACAAAACTTCAAACGTGCCCTTAGAGCCCACTTGTGACACTTGAACTTTCAATTTTTTTTCCTGTTTTCAATTTTTTGGCTTAGTTATATTCCTCTATATTTATGTCTATCTGTGAGTATGACCTTTATGTTAGCTAAGCTAGTCGGTCTTCCACATGCTATTGCATTGAAATAAAAAAATATCATTAGTACAGTTCGTCCAGCTTAAAGAGTAGAAAGTACAGATCTCAAAACTTAGACTAGTCACAATAAGCTTAGCCATACCTTTTTTGTGTTGTTAGATCTCAATCCACTCTAAACTAAGTCACATAAAACAGCATAAGTATAAGAACTACGCTATCTCCATAGACATTCCATACATTAAGCGCCATTTTTTTGACGTCACAAATTCGTCCGTACTACGTCACAACTCGTAGTTAACCTTGAGCCGCGCCCTCACACGGCAGCTCCTATTCGGGAACTTCCCTTATTAAGGGTGCCCTGCCACCGGGACCTGTGGTCGTTTAATCATTCAGTATAATACCGCAGAACCGCCCGTAACCCAACCCTCGCGCATGCAATCTATTCACGCCCGGCCAGCTCTCAATTTCTACGCGGATCAATTAACTTTGGCGCCAAATTACCGCGAAGCAGGAGGACAAACGGGTCCGAGCTGTATCTTTATAACTCATAGTGTATTAGTCTGAAACAGTCCCCTCAAATAACATCCTTTTATTATACTTTCAGGGTACGGAGTGAGGCTGTACTTGTGAAGCCATTGGAGCAGCTTAAAACTCTGTCCCAACGGTGACCAACTCCATCCTGACTGGTACCAGCTCCTACTATTCCACCAACCTTGTATTCAGACTTGGCTGCGTATAGACTCCGTCATCATCACTTCAGTTCTTTCTGCTGGGATTGCTACCGCTATATTCTTCAGCCATATCACCTACAAGTCTGAAATTTGTGCTGAACTACCCCGCTCTTACTAATGAGCAACCAACTCCAAGCAACATTGGGAATACGCCGTCACTTCTGCTCCGAGGACTAACCTTTTGCAAAGTTACAACGGCCATCACGGCTCAAATTGTATTTCTTATTTTGTTTACAAGTGGGCTCTTTTTAGAGCTACCACAAGTCAATTGATTATGCTCTTACCAATAAATTGCGCGTTCGCGGAGCTCAACGTTATGGGGGGCGGGGTAAAATAGCGAATCAGTAGTGAACTTGAAAATATAAATCGATATTTCGTGGAATTGTATCATTGAATTGAATCCAAATTTTGCGCACAAGCAGCATACCCCCCTTAGAATAAAGTTACAGAGAGATTTTTTTAGAATAACGCAGGAGTAAAACGGCACGAAATTTTTACTATTTACAAAAAAAAGAATATAGATATTAGAAATATGGCTCTGTAATGTTGCGAAGAAGCGCGCTAGCTACCGCTGGAAAAAAAATGAGCACGCTAGCTCCTTCGGCCGCTTCGAAATAACACTGAATAGTAGCCTGTGTGCAGAGCTGTATCGCCGTCCCAGACGGGTCTTCATTCTTCAAATTTGGCTTGCTGGAGTCCTCTATTGGTGCTCATTTCATCTGTAACAACAAAGTAAGCCCACAGTACACAGAAAAAGAAATATAAAGACATAGCAAAAACAGTCAATTTGCGGTTACGGGCCTTGGTTTCCGGTGGTTCTTTTTTTTTGTAAACAGTAAAATTTTCCGTTTTACTCGTGCGTTATTCTAAAAAAACTCTCTGTAACTTTATTCTAAGGGGGGTATTTTGCTTGTACGCAAAATTTGGATTCAATTCAGTGATCCAGTTCCACGGAATATCAATTTTTATTTTCAAGTTGACAACTGATTCGCTATTTCACCCCGCCCCCTATAACGTTGAGTACACCGCGAATGCGCAATTTATTTGGTAAGATAATCAATTAACTTGAGACAGCTCTAAAAAGAGCCCATTTGTAAACAATAATAAGAAATACAAATGAGCCGTGAGATAGCCGTTGTAACTTTGGAAATAGTTAGTCCCTCGAGCAAAAGTGATGGCAGTATTCCCGGTGTTGCTTGGAGTTGGTTGCTCATTAGTGGGAGCGGGTAGTTCAGCACAAGATTTAGACTTGTAGGCGATAGGGCTGAAGAGTATAGCGGTAGCAATCCCGATGGAAAGAACTGAAGTGATGATGATGGAGTCTATACGCAGCGGAGTCTCAATACAAGGTTGGTGGAATTGTCGGATTTGGTACCAGTCAGGGTGGAGTTGGTCATGGTTGAGACAGAGTTTTAAGCTGCTCCAATGGCTTCACAAGTACAACTTCATTCCCCTGCAAGTATAATAGAAGGATGTTATTCGAAATGACTGTCTCAGACTAGTACACTACATACAAGATATAGCTCAGGGACCGTTTGTGTCCACCTGCTTCGCGGTTTTTGGCGCCAAAGTTAATTGATTGTTTGCGTGGCTCGGTTACGGGCCATCTCCCGCGTTTTACCAGCGTCCAACATCCCCTGGTTTAGTTCACAAATGCGCAAGCGCAACACTCTGGCATCACAAATACGTCGTCATTGAGATAAGCGCTTCCGCAAACGTCACAACTTACACCGAAAATACTAACACCGAAAATACTAACACTCTCACAAAAGCATTTTTATTTCCCTTAATTTTCAAGATAGGGGTTTCAAATACATATGGATTAAAATACAACTATTTAGGTATTTTATATTAAATTCCCAAGACACTTACTTCAAAATTGCAAAATTACCAGCTTAAAGCATTTGGGGAGTTTAGTATTTTATAAAAAATGAAATTAAAAATAAATAAAATAGTATTAAAATATAAAAATTTGGTACAAATCAAATTAATGAGCCATAGATTCAGTCTGCAAAATCTTTAGACACTCGAATTCAATTTACTCTTTTTCTGGCTTAAAAACATCAAAAATATCCTCCATTTATAGGGTAACTTCTTCTATCTATTACCACAGTTGTGACCACAAACCACAATTTTTTAAAACATAATCAATTTCAATATATATTAATTTGTGTGTGTGTGAAGTTTCAGCTTCCTGACATCAATCTGACTGCACATGTATACATTTAAAGAACAATTAACAAAAAACAGAACTTTCTACTCTTTAAGCTGGACGAACTGTATACATCAGCTTTATTTCTTCAGTGAATTATTTCAGCGGGGAAAGACTGAATTATTGTAAGATTCGTATGACCACATTGTTCAATTCAAACACTAATTGCCACAATACTCAACACTGACAAAATATTAAAATTTTATCATTTAACCTTACTATATTTCATTACCTTTCAGTTTTAGTATATGCGACACAGCATAGGGGATTTTTTTTTTAAACCAATAGTATGAAGTAGTACTATCACCTTCACACACATACTTGCCCTCATTATAAACTTCCATATTAGAAAACACCAGTGATGAATAATTTACAACTACTGCATTTTCAGGAAGTTTTCCTTGATTAAAGTTCCAAAACTTGGGAGCATAATAATTAGATTTCTTTGACATACATTCTATTCTGAGTGATGATCCTTCTTCAAAATAATGCATTATATTAAACACTAAAAAAAACAAAAACAATACAGACAGCATCTAGCTTTATGTGGTCAAGACATTACACTGACTATATTCGTACAACTTCAGCTCTTCATCACATATGTCATTTGTTATGTCATTTCGCATTTTTATTTGTATTGAAAAGTGTGAATTAACAATTTAAGTCTTGCTATGGAAATTGTATTTGTACAGTGTATTATATCTATGTTGTATTCTTAATTTTGTAATTAATATTTCAAGTAAATGTGACTGTAATTGGGAGAGTGAAGTGAGACTCTCACTAATCAGTCTAAAATTGATATCTTGGTATATATAGTACTTATTACATGAGTCAGAGTGTGATATGGCGAAATGTTTCATGAACAGGCTAATGTATTTTCACCAACCCAGAGACAAGCGAAATTAAAGCCAGAAGCGAGTGAAATTAAAGGCGAGAGTGAAATATCTCATCATATTACTCTGACAGAGTGTAGTATGTGGTTTAGTATACCCTATATATCTTCATTCTGTAGTTAGTACTAGGACCTTAACTCACACCAAATAAAGATGGCTGTAGGAGTTCTCCAAACTCCAGGCTGATATTTTAGCAGCTGCTCTAAGCAGGTTGGGTAGGTTACACCAGAGGAAGGGTGCTGTAAAAACCTGGTGGGCTTGGCCTTTGCTATAACTAATGAGCTTGCACAATACAGGGTGAAATAATAATCAACTGTGGAATAATAACCACCCCGTCAAGTAACTAAACAATATCACTGTGAAGATATCTAGGGTGGAAAATTCCATACTAGATATCTTCACAATGTTATCTTTAGGTGGGACCCATGACGTTATCACATAGTATTATCTCATGGCTAATGTACAAGCTCATTACCCTAATCGTAGTTATAGCAGCAGGCCTTGCTTACCAATTTTCAGAGTTTTTAAAGCTACCTTACTCTATAATGGATCCTAAAGCTGCTAAAATGTCAGCTGCAGGGGGTGTGAGTTTTATAACCAACATTACACCAAGACTTACCAACCAACTAACTACTTCAGTGAAGATATCTAGCATGTAATAAACACTTATTACACTTGTCAGAATGACATGGCTAAATATTTCACTCCCAGGCTTTATTTTCACTTCCTCTGGCTCCTGAGAATAAATTAGCCTGCTCCTGAAATATTTGCCATATCACACTCTGACTCATGTAGTAAGTACTATAATATATATATATATATTATGGCGAAGTTCGAAGAGATCAAATGCCTATCCACCCCCCAGAGGCTAATCAAAAATGTAAACATTAGCCCCAGCGCAAGAAATTGGAAGAAAAGACTTTGAAATAATGCTAGGAAAAGAAAAAAAATGGCAAAGAGCTATGGAAACAGAATGGGAGAGACGTTCACAGTTAGGTCTTCCAAAGTTGGCAGAGTTCATTTATTATTTTAGCGGCAGTGGTAATTTAACTGGTCAGTGCGCTGTTTATCATAGCTATACGCCTTACGTAACAGATTATTTCTTATTTGAAAACAGATTATTTCTTATTTGAAAATCCAAAGTCTAATAGTCAAGTAACTAAGAGTTACCTAAAAGTATTATCCATAAGTAAGCAAAGACAATGTTTCTGGCTTTCTAGAATCAAAAGGCAAGATCTTGCACCTGGTAGGTATTCCAATGTCCGTGTTTGCTCAGAACACTTTGTGTCTGGGAAACCTGCCAAGCTGTATAAAAGAGATAGTGTGGAAGGGGCTCTTTCATTAAAGCTAGGTTACACCTCTCATCAGTTGGAGAAGTCTTCATGCAATATTAGTCAGGAAAGCTCAATTGGTGAGTGAAACTCCAAGAAGAGAATGGCTACCACACTTGCATAGTTACCAACCTGCTGACACTTGTTTCAGGGATAATCAAGACCACACCCTAAGCCACACCCATTTAGTAGACCACACCCATTTTATAAGTTCAAAGTTCAGTAAAAAAACTCTTAATTCAGTAAACAAGACAAGTAAATCGTTCCTCATCAATTAAAATTGAATAAGGGTGTGAAATCTGTGCAACTACTTTAGCATGGTATTGTAATTAGGAGCCAGGGCTTCTTTTACAATAGCTGTGCAGTGTGTCCTCCCACAAGAAAATTTTTGAGCAATTTCAGAGTCTGGGAACATTTTGGTGTACAGCTGCATAGTTACCAACATGCTAACACTTGTTTCAGGGATACTCAAGACCACACCCTAATCCACACCTATTTAATAGACCACACCCATTTTATAAGTTCAAAGTTCAGTAAAAAACTTTTAATTCAGTAACCAAGACAAAGTAAATCATTCCTAGACTCATCAGTTAAAGTTGAATAAGGGTGTGAAATCTGTGCAACTACTTTCAAAGTTCGTAAAAAAAACTCTTAATTCAGTAACCAAGACAAGTAAGTCGTTCCTAGACTCATCAGTTAAAGTTGAATAAGGGTGTGAAATCTGTGCAACTACTTTAGCATGGTAATTAGGACCCAGGGCTTCTTTTACAATAGCTGTGCAGTTTGTCCTCCCACAGCAAAATTTTCAAGCCATTTCAGAGTCTGGGAACATTTTGGTGTACAGCTTGTTGGCATGATCACTAGACAAAAAAGCTAAATTGTGGTTAGCAGTGAAATTTGCTCATCTTGTTTCAGCCTCAAGTTTATTCATTGGTACTTCAGGTCTAAAATATGATGCTACAGACCTTGTGTTGGCACTGTTAGTACTAGCTGCAAACTCTTTGTGTCACTTGCTAGTAGTATGTGTTGTCACATCATTTCGACCTCCATGGGAAATTGAGAAGTCAGAAAAACATAGAGTACATCTTGCATATTCATCACCTGCATTAAAATGACCAAGTGACTGCTGTGTTTACGATTTAGAGGAAGCTACCTTTTTAGATGAAGCTACCTTTATGGGTCAACTAAATTCTTCAATCCATTTCGACTTAATTGGCACAATATTTTTTTCTTAAGGGGTCGACCCTGACCCTCAGCCATGATACAAACTCTACTCAACCACACAATGACAGAGAGAAGATGAAGAGCTAAAGAAGTCAAGCTATTATGCAACAAACCAAGGTAGTGCATGCAGTGCTGTAAAGCTTTTTGAATCCAAGCTATTATATAACAGAAATCAAGCTCAGGAAGCAAAGCTATTATACAACAGAAGAAGCGCAGAGTTTGTGGGTAGGATTGTAAACTTGTGCATTGCTTGTGGCATTTCCAGGAAAAATTGCTGATAATTACACTTCGGTGGCGGGGACAGGACAGATAAGCTAATTACGGGACTGTCCCGGACGAATCCAATACCTGCTCTCATTCCTGAAAATATTTTTACTAATACTTCCCTGACCCAACCTGACACAAAATATTTGTAACAATCTAAGCTCTTATTAATTCATAAGGTCTCCTCCAGTGTGTGCACTTGGTGTCAGGAGTAAAATACATTCCCAGGTTGGTGTAGGTTATGCCAGGCCACAAATCTGCATCTATAGTGTTTATAAATATATCTAAAGTTCTTGTTGGGCAGGAAAGTTGACCTAGGAGTGGGAAAACCTACTACTTGCATAAAAAACGAAGTGTTAGTGTTTTAGTTTGGCTTCTCGTTGTCTCATATCCGTTTACAGCAACTCTCCGTACGTCGTCTGAGCTCAGCAGCAAGGTGCACCAGGCTGCCTCTCCTCCTCTAGCCGTTCTCTGGACTCTGCCACCTGAACTCAAGCGATGGATACACCAGGCTCGATTTCTGAGGAGCCAAGACTTCCCAAGCTGAGCAGATCTAATATCTTCACCTATGGCTATCTCCAATAAACTGCTCCGCCTTCTGACTCTCTTGTTATTGTTGTATTGATGTTTATTTACTCTTGATATAGGCGGGCGCTTTTTAGAAACAATACAAACTAATTGAAAAAAAAATGCTCCGGTGCTGTACAGTCCCGCAGTTCTTATCAAAAAACTCATTTCATTGGTTAATCAAATCATGTGACCAATTATAGCGCCGCACGTGACCGATTATAGCGCCGGGCAAGGGCTAGGGCTTGGGAACAAATCAGAAAAATTCTTTGATAAGAACTGCGGGATGGCTCCCCGTGCTCGGAGTACGAGTTTTGGGGGTGGGGCTATTTCTTAAGAATTGCGAGTGGAATGAAAGTTCCAAATTTTGTAACAGTTATTCTTGGAATCTAATAATGAGAACGGCACAAAAATTTTATACACCGGTAAGCCAAAAAAATGAACTGCACCACAACGAGAATTTTTCAATATCTTATAAACAGAAAAAATTGCGAATATATCATAAAGTAATATTTAAATGGATAAGAACTCGTTGTATTGCAGTAGAGTATCAGCTGGCTAGTAGTGAACCAAATTGCGGAGCTCCGACTTACCCTCCAAAAAAGTGCTACAAAGTTTTACAACCAGACCCTGATATTTCCTCCAGATTCGCTCTAAAATTAGTGAGCGGCTCTTTCGGCAGGTACTGTGTCCTTGTGTTACAGTAGAGAAGCCCCTGTAAATATACAATAGTATTAATCATGCATAGCAACCATCAACAAAAAATTGCGTAGGCGGTTTGTGGCCACCCTTAATACTGTCTTTCTTGCCAACAATAATGTCCCCAAATTTAGACTGTGTTACCCCTAATAGTGTCTTGTTCATTTCTCTTGCTCATCAATAAAAAATTGTATCTTTAGACACTTACAAAATACTTTGAGTTCTACATATGCAATGAAAACGGCATAGCAGCATGTGTAAATCCCACTGCTCTCCAATGTGAAAGGATAAAGATGTATAGTTGGGGCCTTCACATTTTTCAACTTTTTGTCCCACAACAGCTTCTATATATTGAGGGGCTATATCTTCATCTGGATTGATTTCTAACATGTAAGTGCAATTTTTGATGACATATCCAATACTCCATTATAAAAAAGTATTTATAGTAAAATAGTCTAAACGTTTGTTAAAATAGTGTGAGGATCTCAAATATTCCTATTGATTCAACTTAAAAATGTTTAGTATAACAGGAAGACATGTTATTTAAGAGTAAATACTTATGAAGGTAGGTCCATTACTTTAGTTAAAGTCTTATTAATTTGATTCTTCTCTAACTTCAAAGAAATAGGTATGAATATATTCTGCCTTTTACAGCCCAAAATGTTTTCTGAAGTGCTCAAAAATATTTACTATATATTTTCTAAATTGTACCCACGTTTCTTATTCATTGCTTGACAATATTAATGTAAAAAACCATACATAAATTAGTTAACATTCAATGAAAGTTGTATATAACTTTCATTGAAATGTTAATTAATTAGTTTATGAATATTTTCTACAACTTTCATTGTTAATTTATGAATGTTTTTTACTATACTTTACTACACAGAAGCTAATACTGAAATAGCTTTACTAATACTAATAAGAATTATTTAGAAGTATACCAAAGTATTATTGTTTACAATACACTTACGCCCAACAAAGACAACAGCAATGGTATTAAAAGAACTGCCATTCAACTCTGTTCCAAAACATCCATAAGATCCCTCGTGATACCGTTTCGCCCGTTCAATGAATATTTTATTTTTTAAGAAAACAGCACCCTTGATAGTACGTTTACCATTTAATGTCATATCAGGTAGTCTTTCACTAATGCATTCTAACTCAATTTTATGTCCCTTTATAATTCCCACACTCTCTGGTACAATAGTACCATATCTCCATTCATCACCTAAGTCAAAGCGATTAGAAAGCATGTCAAGTTCATTGTTTTATAACATGCATTTGTGAATTATACTTACCAAAAGCCAGGTACAAAATATTTATTAAGCACTGAAATAAAATCATTACTACAATAGAAGTCAATAGAGCATTTCTACTAAAATAATTATTTGGTTCCAGATACTGGCGTCCTTTGATTACTTTGTAATTGGCTGAGCGAGCGAAGCTAGAGACACTATACAACGGTGTCAAATTGAGAATAGGAGATGTTTGTTATGGAGGGAGACAAGTGATCGAATACTGTTAGGTTATGACTTACCCCCCCCCCCCCTCCCCACTCCCCCCAGGTTATACAAGTGTTTACCACACAAGAAATGGTTGCTACGGCATTCACACATAAACAGGGCATAATAAATGAATTATTCATTGGATACTACAGAGTATCTTCGCCGGTTGGCCAGCAGTATTGTGTAAATACATAACCAACAGACGTATGATATTCTCAGTATCAAATAAACTGTGTACTTGATCATAAATGGCGAGCGAGCCTAAAACTACACTATTGGTTTTAACTTCACACTCAAGCTACTAAGAAATTGTCGAATTTTTAATACGATAAAGGCATTCTATGCTATAGTAACCACTCCCCGCAACTGTTTGAATTTGAAAAAAAGAAGTAAATAACATGTTCGGGTTCTAGCCCTCCACAAGACATATCTTTATAACTTATTAGCTAGCTTCACTCTGTTACATTAATCACTCATGAACTCATACTCACTCATACACGCATACTCAGTTTTAACCTCGTCGATGTCCTCGGCGTTAGTCGTCGATGTCCTCGGCGTTAGTCGTCGATGTCGTCGATCGTCGATGTCATTCCTCTTTTGTTTATAACAGTAAACACGGCATCATTTTTGTTTAGTCACCAATATTTTAATATTAATGTCAGTTACTCTTGCTGGTATTAATTTTTACTCGCTAGTGAGTCTATATTTCAAGGAATATGACATTAGCTACTTGCTAACTGGTATACTAACCTTCATCGGGACAAGATTCCTAAACTTGTTGGACGGTTCGCACAATACTTGCCAACTGGTATACTCAACTTCATCGGGACAAGATTCCTAAACTTGTTGGACGGTTCCGCACATAACAAGTCAAGTTATTTAAACTTTTTCTTTGTAATATTCTTAGTAATAGTTGTAACGCACCCTACTTTCACACCACTGAACCATACCTACGCAAGACTTACCTCCGCGGTGGTGGACAATGAATTTTCAAGTAAATACTGTTGCATAGGGCTTATAACTAGGACAAATAGCGTATTAACTTACCATAGCCACTATGTCCAATAGAAATGGAACTCCCGTAAGTTCTTTGTTTTAACTGCACCCACCAATGAATTCAAAGGGGTAATGCAAAATCGGGTATGTTTTATAGGTGTGTATAGATGGTACGTACGTAAAACGCGCCTGTGGTGAAAATTTTTCTCCAAAAAACAGCGTTTTAGGCTTGACTCCAGTTTATTCTGAAACTACAGCATTAAGCAAGCCTTACTTTAAAATTCAGCTCCAAAGTGTAAGAAAATTCCGGCGAAAAAACGCTTGATTTCAAGATACAAAAAGTTGCTGCGACCCGTTACTAGGTCATTGAAGACACTTTTACAGACGTAATGTCAAAACTTCGCCGTTTAGAGGGTACTGACTGCCGATTGTTGATTGTTTGGAGCGAGCGAGACACTCCCGGGAATAACACAATTTGAAAATCGAAGATTTGTGTTTGTTTATAATTATTATGTGAGTGGACAAAAGTATGTCATTTTGTACTTTGACCCTTGCATATGTTTGCGTTAGCTCTGTGTTCGACCCCGTCCCAAATTACTCTGAACAGAATTCCCCGTTTATCGATCATTGCCCATAATATCATCAAATTGAATTGTTTACCGCTTTCAAGTCTTATGGGGTGCATAGTTACACTCAAAACTTACCGGAGTTCCATCTGTATTAGAGTTAGTGGCGATGGTAAGTTAATAGGTGTGTATAGATAGTTATAAGCCCTACGTAACACTATTTACCTGAAAATTTATAGTCCACTAGACTAACTACAAAGGTAAGTCTTGTGTAGGTATGTTCTTGTGCATTGTGCGTTACAAACTACTACTTAGCTAAAGAATGTCACATAGAAAATAACGTGATTTTGAAAATAACTGATTTTTTTTCTTGTTAGTTTTATTTTTCAAATCAAACGTTTGCGGGGAGTGGTTACTAGGCATTGAATATCTTTACCGTACATCATTATTAAACAAATTCTACTTTTTTTAGTAGCTTGAGTGTTAGAAGTTTAAGTCCAACGATTAACAATAGTGAAGTTTTATTATAGGCTCGCTCACCATTTGTGCTCAAGCACATCACTAGACAGCCATTGGTAGTCAGAATGCATTAGTATTAATGCTAAGGAAACTACTACAACTTGAAGTAAGCTGAGGTAATTACGTAATTCCATATTTATTAGCTAAGTATGCAAAAAATAACTCTGGCCCCTTTATGTTTTGTAGCTAAGAGCTTGTTGTCAACAGTGACTGGTAAATTCAAATAGTCAGAATGGCTTAAATTCTGTACCACAGAAGTTACCGCTACTCAAGAATGAGGTAAGGAAGTAATTTTGTATTTGTGATAAAGGAAAGTTGAGAATAGTTGAGCAAAAGCAGAGTGAGCATAAGCTAAGTGATCTTGAAGATTTGCCAAGTAGAGTGAAAGATAACATAAAAATTGATTTTAGTGAAGAAGGGCAAGACGAACTTTGTAAACCTACAACAAGCATCATAGCCTGTAAGATATGTCAAAAAGATGTTCACTTTTGGCAGAAAGCATGAAAATGAGTACACAGGGGTTTTTGAGGGTGCTGATTACAAATTTAATGGGAACCTACAATTTGTAGTCTAGCACCATTTCCACTTGAAATATTTATAAAGTGTTAGGTATGAGAGCGAAGCTGACATCATAAGGAGTCAAATGAAACCAAAATCATGGTCATATCTTGTTTCAATCCAAAGTTATATGCGTTTTAATTTCTTGGTCAATATATAAACGGCCATGAACTTGATTTTGACAATTGTCAGTGCCATTAGCTAATTCTGAGATTTAATGAAGCCATCTCAAAAAGCATGTTAGTAACATGCAGCATACTTTCAATGTGGTTTTCACTGCACATGCTCAGTACTTTTGGTGACTCATCACTAAGGCCATGTGATCTAGCTGCTCTGGCTCCTTTAACAACCTAAAGGTGAGTTTGTGGGTTTCTTGTGTGCATAGTCTTTATCTAGCTACCTATAGCTAACCAAGCTGTCTGTTTTCATTTCAGAAGAATGGCTACCAAAAAATTGAAGCTCCTGTCTTCAAGATCTGTACCTGCAGTACAACCTACAGATTGGACATTGTGTGCACTTTGTCAACAATAACCGTCTAGTGAATCACTGATAGATCCCTCCAAAAGTAAGAATAAAAGCCAATCAACAGGCTATGAAACATTAGCTGATAACTTACAGTCACTGTATGAGCTTAATTCTCTACCATAACCTATCACGATTTCTCGCTTAGATGATGGAACAGGTATCGAAGGAACGTTAAAATTGCACAATGCAAAATGGCATAAAACTTGCTATGTTATGTGCAACAAAACTAAAGTGGACAGGGCTCGCAAGAAAGTCGTTAGAGGGGAGTGTAGTTCACCACTTAAAGACAGGCTCCGGGGAGCATTTTCTTGCACATCTCAATCTGATGAAAAGCTATTCACGTGCTTCTTTTGTGATGCCTTGGTTGACTACGATTTTCACAAAGCTGCTACTGAGCAACTTGATGCAAATGTACGCAAGATGGCCACAGAACTTAATGACACCCACTTATTGGTAAAGCTAGCATCAGGAGATATGGTAGCTGAACGTGAACTCTCGGGGCCTAACTATGAGGCGTGACGTGGCAGCTTGAGAGTTACGTGCACTGGCCTCCTTGCTCTGCAGGAAGGACCAGGAAGTCCACTTACCAGGCGCAGCCTATAATCTACCTGCAACCGCTGGCCTTGCAGCTTGCAGTCTGGAGTAGATAGGCAAAAGCGCGCACTATCTAAAAATGACTACTTCCTAGATAGGCAGAGGTGAACAACAAGTTTAATAGAATTGGCATGCGGGTTATATAACAAATACATGAGTGGATGAGCTGTGAGTTGACTGTAGCATATGAATATGATAATAAGATAGAGTGAGAGAGGTAAAGAAAAACGAGTAAGTGTTAATTGGATGTGATTAGGTATGTTCGTGTGTTAGTTCTTTCTTGTAATCTGTAATCTTCTATGTCTGAATGCTTGCATCCCAGACAGACTCCGGGCTTAAGTAGAGAAGTTAGGGGGCCAGATGAGGTGTGTAGAGTGAGTAGTAGTAGTGGAATAGAAGAGTAGTTACGTGTGAAGTGGCTTGAAGCAGAATCGTCTTGATGCGAGAAGTGGCAAGAATTGATTACTTGGTATCTTGATCATCAGGGCAGAATGGTATTAAGAGTTGAGTTGCTCTGGTATACTGCTTGCCACGACAGAGTAGGCGAACTGCGCGAACTTGGCCGTCATCTCCCGGAAATGTGTCCAGAAAACGTGCGATTGGCCAAGTCCTTCCTTTCAGTACCTCGTCTTCTAAGACGAGGTCTCCTTTCTTGAGTGATGGTCGTGGTTGAATCCAGCGATTCCGTTCATGTTGTGTCCTTAAGTACTGACGTAGCCAGCTGTTCCATATATCGCTCTTCAGTCTGAAGACAAGTCGCCAGCGACGTAGAGTTGACAGTTTCCCTTCTGGAGGTGATGGTAATGGCAAGGCACGAAGGGGCCTGCCAATCAAGAAATGACCGGCGGTCTAATATGACCCTTGTTGGGTCTCTTCTTCGGTTAGAGCAGTGATGGGACAAGAATTTAGAATACTTTCGAGTCTAGAAGAATTGTATAGAGTTCGTCGAATCTTAGTCATTGTGGTTGTAGATTCTTGCGTAAGAGTACTTTCATTGTCCTCACGGCGGCTTCCCAGAGCCCACCGAAGTGTGGAGCTCTGGGTGGGATGTGATGCCAGTTGATCCCGCGTTCCTCCGTGAAGTGGTTGATCATCTTCTGTGTCTTCCCTGATCCGAGGAGTGCCTCCAACTCCCGGATTTCTTCCCGGGCCCCAACGAAATTGCTACCATTGTCGCAATAAATGTCCGATTAGCAGCCCCTCCTAGCAGTGAAACGGTGAAGAGAGGCCCGAAAGTCCTCCGTAGAGAGGGAGGCACATAGATCGAGGTGAATAGCCTTTGTGGACATACACACAAACACAGCCACGTAACACTTGTTGATGACCGGCTTCCTGGTGTGTCCACGGCGGATGTAGAGGGGTCCCGCAAAATCTACCCCTGTCTTCTGGAATGGAGGAGAAGGTGTGGTTTGTACGGATGGCAGTAGACCCAGCTGATGAGAGAGAGGTCGTGCATACGCTCTTTGACATTGCATGCAGGACCGGCTCACTTTCTTGAGAAGGTTTCTGAGTCCTGGAACGTAGAAGTGAGTGGCGATGATCGAATGCAGGGCAGAGACTCCTGCGTGGAGATGAGTCCTGTGTAGAGTCGAAATCCAAAGTCGAGTGAGTTTGGACTTTGCGTGAAGAGGAGTGAGAAGTTGAGGTGACTTCGGAGATGAAGGGTTACGTACACGACTTTTGAGAAGTAGTCTGTTGTCTTGGAGAAGTGGCAACATCTTGTGAAGTGAGTGTGAGTTCGGCCAAGATCTGTCTGCCTTGATTGCAGCGAACACATCGGCAAAATCTTGTTGATGAGAAAGGTTGAAAATCTTGAGTCGAGCGTTCTTGAGTTCTTGAGTAGTGAGGGAAGTAGAATCTGTAGGTGTCTTGTGTTTGAGACGGTTGAAGAAACGGTAAATCCAGGCAAGAGTGCGTGTGAGATTATAGAAGGAGGAGTAACGATCCCAAAGAGTGTTGAGAAATCGATCCTGAGAGGGTTCCATGGCGTGTAATGGAGAGATGTTGAGTACATGAATTGCTTCAGGAGGTCGTGTGATCTTCGAAACTGGCCAAGCATCCGGCAGGCCAGAGAGCCACTGCGGACCCGACCACCATAGTTGTGAGGCTATCAGGTCTGATGCAGCTACTCCCCGACTGGCCAGGTCGGCAGGGTTCTGATAGGTTGGCAAGTGTTGCCACTTGGTGAATGGTAGCTGATCGGTGATGGACTGCACCCGGTTGGCGACAAATCTGTCCTTCAGTTGATCAGGTGTCTTGGAGAGCCAGTGTAGCACTATTGTGCTGTCAGTCCACGTGAAGATGTTCTTGGTGTCAATTTTGAGAGTGATTGCCGTCGTAGAGAGAAGCTTAGATAAGAGATGTGCTCCCAGGAGTTCGGCCTTTGGTACCGTGATGTGACGGACCGGAAGGACCCTGGCTCTTTGGCTGTCACCAGGGCCGTGTGAGAGCTGCCATCTTCCTGCACCGCGCGCAGGTAGACGACAGCTCCATACGCCAGAGTGGAGGCGTCCGAAAAGCCATGGAGGCTGAGAAACATAACTGACCCTGTGAAGTATCGTCTTGGGATGGGGTGTTCCTTGAGAAGTGAGAGTTCCTGTGTCCAGGAGGTCCATGTTGATTGTAGATCCTCAGGAAGAGGTTTGTCCCACTTGAGTTGTCGGCGCCAGGTGTCCAGGTGTCTTGTAGGATGATCCTGGCCATGATCGTCACAGGTGAGTAGAGTCCAAGTATGTCAAAGACGCCAGCCGAAACGGACGCGACATGGCGTTTCGAGATGATCTTGGGGGTGGTGAGCTCTGGGACTGAAACGAAGAGGTTGTCGTGTTGGGTGTCCCAGTGGATCCCGAGAGCCTTAGGTGATTGAGATAGGAGGAGCTCTGTGGAAGTTACCTCTCGCAGGTGGGCAGGAGTGTGCGACATGAAGTCGTTGGAGTTTGATCTCCACTTGCGAAGGGTCATGCCCGCCTTTGAGAGTAGATCGCAGAGCTCGTTGCGCAGGCTGTCTGCCTCCTCGACAGAGTCGGTGCCTGCAACGAAATTGTTGACGTAGAATTCGTCGAGTATGGCCTCGGCAGCTCTCGGAATGGTGTCCTTGAACTGCTGAGCCAGGAAGCGTAGGGTCTGGGTTGCCAGGTACGGCGAGGAGGCAACACCGAAGGTGACCCGAGCCATACGGCAGTCGACGACTTGTCCGTTGGCCTGACGAAGTATGAAGCGGTGAAAGTCTTGATGTCGTGTATCTAGCAAGATTTCACGAAACATCTTGCTGATGTCGGAGGTGAGGTCAATTCTGTGTTGGTGGAACTTGAACAGAACATCTGCTAGATGCGGGTAGAAGTTAGGTCCAATCTCGAGGAGATCATTTAGGGAATGTCCGGATGTTCACTTCGCCGAAGCATCAAACATCGGACCGACCTTCGTCGTAGAGGAGGAATCTTTAAAAACTCCGTGTACCGGAAGATAGTAAACATCATGGGATGGATGACGTTCTGGAGGTGGTATGACATGGGCGTGGCTCAGTGTCAAGTATTCTTGGAGGGCACTGTCAAATGCGTGTAGCTTTCCCTTGGCTTTGAGGGATCGCTCGTTGTGGTAGAAGCGTGATAGAGCCAGTCTCCGAGAGTCTCCTAGAGGCGGAGGATCTTTCTTGAAAGGTAGGGAGACAGTCACGCATCCATCTTTGAGTGTTGTAGTCTTGTTGAAGATTTCGACCGTGCGTAGCTCATCTTCAGTGAGTGTGTAGGTGCATCTGGAACTTGTTCCAGAGACCAAAGACGTGAGAGGTCATCTTGTAGAGTTGAGACTTGAGAAATCAGTGTGAGTACTTTAGTGTAGGAAGCCAGAGGTCCAACAACACCGTAGCCGAATTCAGTTGAGATAAATCGGTGGCGGTTGATCCTCATGACTTCCCAGGGGTGTTCTTCCCCGAGGATGATGTCAACTCGACCGCCCATCAGGGAGTCACTCAAAACTAGGCCTTGTTGTGAGGCCAAGTCGAGGACCGCATCCCGATTGGCAGGAGGAGATGTCGTGAGCGCTTGAGGGCTGATGGAGAATTCTATGGGAGGAGTCTTGAATGATGATGTAGTCGATTGGAGAGAAGTGAAGACTTTGTATCGTGATCGAATGGAGCCCTGACCGAAGCCTTCAAAGACACGGTCTTGGGCGTAACGTGGCAGCTTGAGGTGAGTAGCCAGTTCAGTCATCATGTAGCTCCCCCCCTCTCCCATGGTCCAACAACACTCGGGCCTTTGTAGCAGTACCCTCGTAAAAAGCATTGTGTGTTACAACCACTATACTTAGCTAAAGAATATCACAAAGAAAACTTTTAAAAACGTGTATTGTTTTGTTGTTGTTGTTTTCCTTCCAAGCAGTTGCAGAGAGTTGTTACTTTGGCACTGAAATCCCTTTACCCTGTATGCTATATTTAAAAACTGGACCTTATTTTCAGTAGCTTCAGTGTTAGAAGTCGAAATCAATAGTATGGTCTTTAGGCTCGCTCGCCATTTGTGCTCAAGCACACCACCAGTAATTGTACTTACAGGCATATTCTTCTTTTCCTCGATGTCTACGCTACACGTCGTCGATGTCTTTATGTTTATATTTTTACATTTTATTCTTAGTTACCAGTTATTTTGTTTTATTCAGTATCTCAAACTCTAATCTCTTACATATTATACTTTAGTGTGATTCCTGTACTTGTCTGGAAATATTTTATTATTAAAATATACAGTCGGACGAGATACAACGCTTGGAATTTACGACTCAAAGTAAAAAGAGTAGATCTTAAGATATAGGTTGCGCTTGGGAACCACAATACAGCATAATATGTGAGAGATAAGAGTTTGAGACGTTTGAGTTACTGAATAAAACAAAATAACTGGTAACTAAGAATAAAATGCAAAATTATAAAAATATAGACATAGACGACGTATAGTGTAGACATCGACAAAAAGACATCGACAAAAAGACATCGACGACGTGTAGCGTAGACATCGACGAAACGAATAATCGGCGAGCGAACGTTGCGAGCGAGACAGTATTAGGGGTGGATAATGCAAAATCGGGTATATGATATGTATGTATGTATGTATGGATTGTACGTATGCCCTTTAAACGCGTGCGAGGGGAACGTTTTTTTCTTAAAAAAACACGGCTTTTTAGGCTTGACCCCAGTTTATTCTGAAATTACAGCATTAAGCAAGTCTTACTTTATACTTAAGCTCCAAAGTGTGAGAAAATTCCTGCGAAAACGCTTGCTTTTCAAGAAACAAAAAGTTGATTCGATCGGTTACTATGACATTGAAGACCTTTTACCAGATTTAAATTCAAAACTTCGCCTTTTTTCTGGCTAAGTGTGGCTTGTTACTAGTTGTCAAGAGCCACCTGTAGTCAGTACTAAGAGAGCTATCACTACTTCTGAAAAGCGTATGTAAGCACATAAAGTATTAATGCTAAGGAAGCTACTACTACTCGAGGGATGCGAGGTAAGTACTCAATTCCATATTTGTTAGCTTGATATGCAAAATACCTCTGACCTTTCTTTTTTATAGCTAAGAGCTTGTTGTCAACAGTCACTGGTAAATTCAAATAGTCAGAAGGACTTAAATTTGGTACTACAAAAGTTACCACTGCTCAAGAAAATGAGGTAAGAAAGTAATTTGTATTTGTGTGCTAAAATTGATTGTCTTTTGTTTTTGTAGGTGAGAGCTTGTTGTCAAGAATTCAAGGTAATTCAGATGGTCAAAGTAACTTCAATTTGATACTGCAGAAGTTATCAATACTCAAGAATGAGGTAAGTAGTAATTCCATATTTTGTTGGCTAAAATTACAAATAATAACACTGGTTTATTTTTTATCGTAGCTGAAAGCTTGTTCAAGAGTTACTGGTGATTGAGGTTATCAGAATGGCAGATGTTTGATACTACAAAAGTTACCATTAATTAGGTAAGAGAGTGATTTTGTATTTGTTTGCTGAAATAAGAGGTCATAACTGCTATTGTAGTGTTTGCATGAACTAAGCTAAAACATAGTAACAATACTTAATTTTATGTTACCTAACTATCAGACTCGCTCGCCATTTGTGCTCAAGCACACCACTAGTTTATTTGTATATATGTTTGGACGTACTATGTCATTTTGTACTTTGACCCTCGCGTTTTTGTGTTAGTTAGGTGGTCGACCCCGTCCCAAATTGCACTAAACAGAATCCTCTGGTTTATCCATCAGTACCCGTATCACCCTAGAAATTAAATTGTTTACCATTTTGAATTCTTTTGCGGGTGCAGTTCAAACTTGACAACTTAATTGGACTTCCATTTCTATTCGAGTTAGTGGCGGTGGTATGTCAATGCGCTCTTTGTCATGGTTATAAGCCGTGCGCACAGTATTTACCTGAAAATACATTGTCCACTAGACTACTGCGAAGGTAAGTCTGTGTAGGTGCACGTCCAGCTGTGTCAAAGCATTGTGTGTTACAACCACTACTTAGCTAAAGAATATCACAAAGAAAACTTTTAAATAACGTGTATTGTTTTGTTATTGTTGTTTTTTCCTTCAATTGTTTTGTTGTTGTTGTTTTCCTTCCAAGCAGTTGCAGAGAGTTGTTATTATGGCACTGAAATCCCTTTACCCTGTATGCTAAATTTAAAAACTGGACTTTACTTTCAGTAGCTTCAGTGTTAGAAGTCAATAAAAATAGTATAGTCTTTAGGCTCGCTGCCATTTGTGCTCAAGCATACCACTAGTTTATTTATATAATTATATGTTTGGACATAAGTATGTCATTTTGTACTTTGACCCTCTGTATTTTTGTGTTCGCTCGATGTTCGACCCGTCCCAAACTTCACTAAACAGAATCCTCCGGTTTAGCGATCATTACCCGTTTCACCTTAGAAATTGAATTGTTTACGGTTTTGAATTGTTTTTGCGGGTGCAATTAAAACTCAAAAACTTATGGGAGCTCCATTTCTATTCGAGTTAGTGGCGGTGGTAAGTTTGTCACAGTTATAAGCACTACTCAACAGCATTTACTTGACAGTTCTGATTCATTGTCCACTAGACGAACCACGAAGGTAAGTCTTGCGTAGGTATGTTCAGTTGTGTGAAAGTATTGTGCGTTACAACTACTATTAAGAATATCACAAAGAAATTTTTAAATAACGTGACTTGATTTTGTTGCTTCTTTTTCAATTCAAACAGTTGAGGGGAGTGGTTACTATGGCATTAAAACCCCTTTATCGTATATGCGTAATTTAACAACTCGACTTTATTTTAGTAGTTGGAATAACAATAGTGTAGTTTAAGGCTCGCTCGCCATTTGTGCTCAAGCACACCACTAGTATGCGTGTAAGTACAATTACTAGTGGTGTGCTTGAGCCCTTAAACTACACTGTTATTAAATGATTGATTTTAACAACTAACACTCAAGCTCTACTAAAATAAAGTCTAGTTTTTAAATTACGTATGCGGTAAAGGGGATTCACAATGCCATAGCAACCGCTCCCCGCAACTGTTTGAATTAAAAAAGAAGTAACAAAATCAAGTCACGTTATTTAAAGTTTTCTTTGTGACATTCTTAATAGTAGTTGTAACGCACAATACTTTCACACAACTGAACATACCTACGCAAGACTTACCTTCGTGGTTCGTCCAGTGGACAGTGAATTTACAAGTAAATGCTGCTGAGTAGGGCTTATAACTGTGACAAATAGTGTATTAACTTACCACCGCCACTAACTCTAATAGAAATGGAGCTCCCATAAGTTTTTTTCGTTTTAACTGCACCCACAACACAATTCAATGCGGTAAACAATTCAATTTCTAAGGTGATAACTTAATGGTCGCTAAATCAGAGGATTCTGTTTAGTGAAGTTCGGGACGGGGTCGAACGCCGAGCGAACACAGGGTCAAAGAACAAAATGACATACATACGTCCAAACATATATAAACTAGTGGTGTGCTTGAGCACAAATGGCGAGCGAGCCTGATAGTTAGGTAACATGTTTTAGTTTACTTCATGCAAACTCTATAATAGCAGTTATATGTCATTTTATTTCAGCAAACAAATGCACAATCACTCTCTTACCTGATTAATGGTAACTTTTGTAGTATCAAACATCAACCATTCTGATAATCTCAATTACCAGTAACTAAAAAATAAACCAGTGTTATATTATTAGCCAACAAATATGGAATTACTACTTGCCTCAATTTCCTATTGATAACTTCTGTACAAGCTCTCAGCTACAAAAACAAAAGACAATCAATTTTAGCACACAAATACAAAATTACTTTCTTACCTCATTTTCTTGAGCAGTGGTAACTTTTGTAGTACCAAATTTGAGCCATTCTGACTGTTTGAATTTGCCAGTCACTGTTGACAACAAGCTCTTAGCTACAAAAAAAAGGCCAGAGTTATTTTGCATATTTAGCTAACAAATATGGAATTACGTACTTACCTCAGTTTCCCTCTAGTAGTAGTAGCTTCTTTAGCATTAATACTACGGCATTCTGACTACCAATGGCTCTTGACAACCAACAATCTGCACTCCGTATCCCCCCCCCCGAAAACGGCTAAGTTTTGAAATTAAGTCTGGAATAGGGTATTCAATGCCATAGTAACCGGTCGAATCAACTTTTTGTTTTTTTGAAAAGCAAGCGTTTTCGCAGGAATTTTCTCACACTTCGGAGCTTAAGTATAAAGTAAGGCTTACTTAATGCTGTAGTTTCAGAATAAACTGGGGTCAAGCCTAAAAGCCGTGTTTTTTGGAGAAAAAAGTGTACCGCTCGCGCGTTTAAAGTGCATACGTAACGTCCATCCATACATACATATATATAACATATACCCGAATTTTGCATTATCCACCCCTAATACTGTCTCGCTCGCTACACTGGCTCGCCAATAAATAAGCAAACATCCGATATGGAAAAGCAAACACCCGATATGGAAAAGCAAAGCAGGATTGCATGAAACACTCATGATCAGAGTCACTTTTACACAAACCAGATTGCATAGTGTACTACAGGCCTGGAATGTTTTTAGAAATTAGATAAATAATGTGAAAATACAAGGGAAGAATTTATTTACGAAGCCATGTATTTAATTCAATTGTGATAGAGAAACTTGGTGCCTTCAGCGAATAATTTCTTCATTCTCACCCACTCAATAGGAGTCACTTTCTGTATTATTTAAAATAATAATTGAACATCATTACATTAAAGTATGGTTTATTATTTAAGTAAATAGAAACAGACTGTAATGATCTACATGAAATATAGGAAGTATTGAAAATCAGAAAGTTTAGATATTATAATAATATTGATGATTATATGATTATAGCATTTTATACACACTGCAAAAAATATGTTATACTTATGTGAAACCACGTATGTATAACAAAGTTATACTAGTAGTATACATACCCTATGTAATCTTGATGTTTACTTGTGGAGTATAATAGAAGTATACTCCACTTTAGACAGCCTAATGTTTTAACCTGGTGTGTATACTAAATGATGCTCAAGTCCAATGTTTTAACCTGGTGTGTATACTAAATGATGCTCAAGTCCAATGTTTTAACCTGGTGTGTATACTAAATGATGCTGAACTTTATTTTAATGTGAGTTGTTTACAATTGATTTTAAGATACATGGAATTGATTCAAAATGGCAGTATTGCAAATTATTGATTAATGAGTCATGCTGTAGTTAATAAGTTATTTACAAATTAAACTGTAGCATATTCTCTTACCAAAATTTGTAAACCAATTGTTTTTATTGATTGATTGATTGCTTCATTCATTCATTCATTCAGTCGATTTATTTATTTTATTTATTTGTTTATTTATTTATTTATTTATTCATTTATTTATTTATTTATTTATTTATTATTTATTTATTATTTATTTATTTATTTATTTATTTATTCACTCACTTACTATTTAATTCAATTTTTTTTATAATTGTTGGTTTTTCATAGATAATTATATATCATAACAAATCTAACAATATAATAAATGAGAAATAAGTAAGCAAGGCAAAAGATCATGCAATTACAAAAATAAATAAATAATAACATCAATAGCAACAACAACAACAACAATAACAACAATAATAATAATAATAATAATAATAATAATACAGTGGAACCTCTCTACAAAGGCCATGCTTGGGGTCAAGTCTTTTGACCCTTGTAGAGAGTTTGGCTGCTTTCAGAGTTTATTTTTTTTATTGTAGTAGATCACTGTGTTCCATTTACGCTGGCTGTTATTAAGAGTCAAGTTGTTCTTCAGAGTCCCTTTGTAGAGAGGTTCCACTGTAATAATAATAAAAGTATAATAATAATAATAATAATAATAAAAGTATGAATTTAAATAATTAAAAAAAAACTATTATTTTTATTGACTTTTATTTTACCTACACAGTCTATGACATCAAAATGTGTCCAGTTACATTTGCTCCTTCATGACTCAGGCGCAAAGGTTTCTTGGAGCCGCTCTGGGCCAGGGAAGATCGGTCTGCTGAAGAACAGAAGATAGAAATATCAATACATATGGCTGCCATTAAGGTTAGGATATAGTGTTTCTCCCACTCAAATCTACCCGCCATGAATCTCATTATGGCCTACACCACTAGTGTACATGATGTAATTGGTGGTTTACCACACATGTCTAACACTGTTTCACACATTTAGAAATAAGCTAAGAGCATTCAACTGGCAAAAATCAAGGAACTATGACTGTATCTAATGGAGATAATGCTATGATATGATAGTTGAGGATAGTGTTTTTGTGTTTATGCTGATTCCCTTATTCCTCCCTTGTGATGTCGAGGAGAAGCTAACTCAGGAAGTAGTGTTGAGAAATAAAATTTCTTGAGCTTTGGTAAGTTGATGTGTTGCCATGTTGCATCTACATATATCCGCTCAATGTGGAGTTCTTTCTCCATTCTAAGTACAAAATCGCACCAGTGTCTTCCTGTACAGTACAATTGAGTTTGAATTTGGAAATAATAGTCGTGCCGTGTTTTCAGTTTAAATAAACTTTTGTCATTGTCATGCTCTAAACAGAATGAGGATTTCTTTGAGGCTTCCATCAAAGTCTGACTTCGAGTTGCGTATGGGTTTTTTATTTCTACTAATCCGAGAGGATGGGATGTGTCGCTTGGATCCTTCACGAGGCCATCTGGCGATGCTGCCAACCATGGGTCCTCCAAAGAAACACACAAGCCACAACTATTAACTCTCAAACCTGGATGTCCATGTTCTTGTTGATGAGTTTGATAATGCTGTTTTGCGGTCTCCTCCATTGCAGAACCATACCGTGTAGCTGCATTTCCCCTAAACTTTGTATAGAGCAGATTCTCAACTTTCTTGGCCCTTTTGGTTGTGGATCGCATTTTAGCAATCCCTCCAACCATTGAAGATGTTATTCGTTTTCTTCGCTTGATCAACCATTCAGGGGAGTCAGCCTGCTGACGCGTGTTGATTTCTATTGTTTTTACTTCAGTAGGGGTAACTACCACCTTTGTCTGGTAATAGCCTTGCTTCAGCTCGTCCAAATGTTCTGGAGAGATGTCTTCATTCACTTCATCGGGTGAAATTCCACCATCGTGTCTGCTGTAAGCTTGACGTGCTTGAGTCGAGTTATCTTTCTTTGAAATTTTTTTCATTCGTCGTTGCCGTTTGACTTCATCTTTTCCTTTCCTTTTTTTCTCCTTGCTCATTTTCTTAGCAGATCGTTGTGATACAGTAGAAAATACTTTACTTGGGGAACATTTACTCATCTGTTTCCAAAGTGAGGGGCCCCACTCTTTACCCACGTTGTGTTGTAAACCTGCCCCCATACAACGGTGCTCCCATGACCCACTTTGGGACCTATTGATAACCTTCCCCCCGTCAAATTTAGAGCGTACATGCATCCAGGATTCAGCTAGATTTGTCGTGACATTATCTATTAGTTGTTCTGCTTTCCCCACAAGTCTACTGAGTATGACTTGGATGTCATGGAATAACTTTGGATTAATATCAGCGGTAACCTGACCACCTCGTCGAATTTCCCGTTCGGTAGCAGGATCATCATCTTCTGTGGTCTCTCGCCAAAGGCTTTCCTGATCCTCCATAATCCCTACATACAAAAATCAAATTTACTGAGATTCTTTCTAACAGCTGAAATATAAACTGCACTAAGGCGGAATAATACGTATGTCGCACTCCAATGCATAGGTAAGACTGTAGTTGCAAATACTTTAATTAATATAACAGTCATGGAAAAATTTCATTAAATACAAGCAAGGTAAAGAAGTGTATATAAATATACAGATTGCAACCAAGGCATTCTCCAGATATATAAATCTGACACAGACAATTTGTCCATATTGATCAATTTTAATATAGTAATTTATGGTCATTAATTTCAAACAACTGCATCATAAAAGATGAGGTACGAAAGCAGTGTCTGGGCATAAGCAAACGTAAACAGATTCATATCTGAGTGTAAATTCCTTCATGTACATGGTGGGGTGTGTTTAAATGCTGGGTTCAGTAAAAAAAATACTAACAAACACCTTTGTTGCTATTATTATTATTACAGGTCAAACATACCTGCGACTTGATCATCAGTAACCTCAAAATCATCAGCAGCAGGTGCAGTTGTAGCAGGAACCATCACAGGATGATCATTTTGTAGCTGATCTTTGGCACTTGAACAGAAGTCAGGACTGCATTTACTGTGGTGACCAAAGCAATGTCTAGGGCCATTTATCAAATCTGCTCTCAGTAGCCTAATTCCTAGCTGGCGATCACTCTCTCGACTGCGCATCTTAATTGCACATCTGGCAGCACTTACTAGTCTTCGCCTCATTTTCTCTGTCAAACCACCTTTACCCTTATAGGATGGGTTGTCTTGGACCAGCTTCTCCAACGAGCCCCGGTAACATTTACAGCAGTGGTTTGCACATTCAAGCTTGCGAATTGCATGACCCCAACCTGGTACTTTCTGGATAAGCGTAGGGTAGACAGAACTGTCACCATCACCAACAAATTGAGTAAAACGGAGTCCATGTACCCTTTCTGCTTCAGTGAATCCTTCCACAATGATGTCGACCTCCATTTCTGACGCAGAGGCATTCCAATTCTTGAAGCAGTCATGTGCTTCCTTGGGAATGTTTCGGGAACAAGCAGTACAGAATCTGTTTCTAACACCAATGTGGAGTAGTTTCCCTGTTGCCTTCCCTACTATTATTCCAACACCTGAGTTGGCGTTATAGGAGTGTTTGTGGGACCTCTTACTCCACCCTCCATCAACCACAACACAAATAGCAGGTACACCATCATGATATGAACCCCTCTCCTCAGCCAAACGCTTCTCTTCTTTTCCAGCCTCAATCATACTCTCAGTTAATTTCTCCTTCCACCAATTTCCAATATCACGCTCAGTGCTAATGAAACTAGCCGGGGTCATAACAGGAACTCCTAAAACACTCATGGTCTCTTCTAAATGGCTGTGCCCACCACCTGTAGCCATCTGTCCCCAAACTGCAGCTAAATTACACTCCCACCTACAGTAATTCCTGGGCCCCTTCACTTTGGCCGATGTCTCAAAGACCACCATGTGTCCACAAGTAGAGCACTCTCCCTTCAAGATAGAAGCCAAACCATGCCTAGTCTCCCCTATCAGCAAAATATTGCCACCACAGCGAGCAGAGTGGATTGTCAAGTCATTGGTATATTTTTGTAATTTCTCAATATTTATTATTCTAGATCCATGAATAGATGGTGCCGATGATCCATTCTCCAACTGTGAGTCTGGAACAACCACTCTCACTGGCTGTACTTCAAGCTGGTGCTTCTGGGGAAACTTCCTTTTTCTTCCAAAAAGTTTTCTACAACCATTTCCATTATATCTATTGTTCTTTTTATTCCCCATAAGAATCGAACTGAACTTAGCTCCAAGTACCATGGCACACACTCCAAACTTACAGGCTCCAAAACACACTCTAAACTACCAAAGAACACAATCCAAACTGACAAGCTCCAAAATACACTCCAAACAACTACCAAAGAACACACTCCAAACTTACAAGCTCCAAAACACACTCCAAGCAATTCAAAGAACACCCTCCAAAAACGTACAAGCTCCAATTAGCACAGAAGACACTCCAAACTTACTAGCTCCAACTATCACCACTGACTGCCGAAAGAGATTGAAACTGGAAAATACGCGGGCTTTTCCCGCGTGGAAGACTGGGATTTTCCTGGAATGCGTGGGTTTTTCCGCGGGAAAGATCGGAATTACCTAGAAATGCGTGGGGGTTTTCCCGCTCGCGTTGGTTTGTGGGCTAAGCAATCAGCTGGAATAGGAGTCATAGGGCTTCAACGTAAGTTTTCCGGTAAGGTAGGGAGAATTATGCCGTATATCCGCTGAATTCTATTAAAGTGATGGTGTACGCAGGGCCCTATGTTTTTTTTTTGTGGGAAGTTTTTGTCAGCGCTGCAGTAGCTCATCCAAACTACCCTCCTCTATGGCTTCTGAAGGTCTGGAGAGTTGTTTTTGAAGTGCAGGGAACTTCTAAAGGTAAATATTTGTAATAGGGCTACGTACTGTTGGTATACCTTCGTAGACAAACACTAGAGCAGCAATGAATAGTCTTCTAATAGTAGGATTTCTACGTTGAAGTTAAAGAGCTGCAGTTGGACTTGTGGGCCTCACAGATTCTTCTTGCAATGCTTCAATTGTGTTTTATAACATGCAATTTCATCATAGTGTTACATAAAAGTGTCCAAGTATTGAATATTTGGTGATTTTATAATAAAACAATTCTCATGAATAATTAATGAGGGAACACTATATCCTAACCTTAACCCTGTCTAATAAGGAGAGGGAAAAGGCTATTTATAATATACTTACTACAATAAATTTCAGTTATAGCTGCTCAAATGCTTTACTGGGCACCACTGTCTCCTAATTCATAGATTAATTCTTTGTACATCTTTTAGACATACCTTTACTTGGAATGCTTGATTAATTCTGTTATATAATTTGGATTGTACAATCAAGGCTTTGCCAGTTTGCTTAAAACCCCTTACCCAATAACATTATTCAATGGGTAAGGTATTTCCATTACAAGAAGCAATTAATTGCGGTGACGACCCTGTTCCTTTTTTCCACCTAAATAGAAGGTTAAGAGCTCCATCAGCTTGACTATTTCTTTCTGTAAAATAGACTGGAGAATCTTTTAAAGGTCTGCCTAAACTAGCAACTTGTGACAAAATCGATACCTTTATTGTAGTATTAGTTGTATCTATGATTCTGGATTCATTACAAATAATGAGTTGTGTTGGTATTCTTGCAAAGTAGTTTGATGTAGCTTTCCAACAATTGGTATTTGGGAGAAGAAAAATATAATGAATATTTGTCAAATTTGTTTTCTCGATATATGTGACGTCACGTCACCGGTGCAGTCCATTTCATGTGATAGAGAGGTGGATTTTTTTTTAATGCAGTGACTTTGTTTTGCCCATGAAAGTTATCTTATATCTAATTGAACACTTTCTATTGTTTAACACACATTTGTTTTGACTGCAATGTGAATCAGAGTTTAATTAGTTCTAACCGAAGTACTTTCCTGATCCATTATCAAGAGAAGATAAAAGGGTCGGCTACACCACAACAAATAGGCTAGATACTCACTATGCAAATGAGGCATAAACCATCTTTTATTATTATTATTATTATCATAACTTTCTCATACTGTTAGTATAAAGAAGAGTAAAGGAAAGCTCATATATGTAGTATACATCCAGCTTATAGCACTGCTTCAACAAGCATGTTATACTTATACAGTAAACCATATGTAAAACTATGATTTACTCAAGTTTTACCAATGATTTCCTATTTAGTATACCCTAGTAAGCCATGCAGTAAACTCTAAACAGGACCACTTTTGCCACTATGTTTTACATATAGTTTACTGCAGTTACACTTCCCCAGTAAAACATTGGTAAACTGTAGTCTGCACAGTAAATCTTGTGGTAAACTATAGTCCACTTCAATCTGTATTTAAGGTTTTACTCAGTTTTACTATAGTAAACATTGCCAGTAGCATTAAATATTTTTAATTAATTTTTTCTTTGGCTGACACAAAAATAACGTTTCAAAAAATGATACATGCCAGATTAATTTATTATGACTGAAAATGATGGGTTCAAAGGCATGTTTATTTTGTCCAAAAGTTTGCAGGTTATCTTGTTGCTGAAACTGAATCCAATCATAATCTTGAATCCGAAACCTATTGTAGGTAAGGAAACCGCTAGGTAGTCACCGGAGATTGTAGGCACACGAGAAGTTACTCATACGCGCCAGTAAAACCCCAGGAGCCGCCGCCACCAGAGCCCTCCACCTTAGTTCAGAGTTTTAATTCTGTTGATGAGAACTGATGATGCGCATGCGTGGCCGGGCTTTTATGTCCGTTTTGGCCACGCACGCGTGTATACAATGAAAACATGATCCACCGAACATCCGGGGCACAACCAAAATAAATACACACACAAACTGAAACAACAAGCTGCTAATAATAAAATAATAATTTACATGACTAATGACACACACATAATAGGTTCCTCTTGCTCTTCTCTTTCTTTTCACTTCTTCTCTTTCTTTCTTCTTGTGGTCACACCCACACCTATGATACAAATAATACAATTAAAACACACTGAGGGCACTAAAACACACTGACTGCACTAAAACACACTGACTGCAAATAAAACACACTGAGCGCACTAAAACACACTGACTGCACTAAAACACATTGACTGCACTAAAACACACTGAGCGCACTAAAACACACTGAGTGCACTAAGACACACTGACTGCACTAAAACACACTGACTGCAAATAAAACACACTGAGCGCACTAAAACACACTGACTGCACTAAAACACACTGACTGCAAATAAAACACACTGAGCACACTAAAACACACTGACTGCACTAAAACACACTGAGCGCACTAAAACACACTGACTGCACTAAAACACACTGACTGCAAATAAAACACACTGAGCGCACTAAAACACACTGACTGCACTAAAACACATTGACTGCACTAAAACACACTGAGCGCACTAAAACACACTGAGTGCACTAAGACACACTGACTGCACTAAAACACACTGACTGCAAATAAAACACACTGAGCGCACTAAAACACACTGACTGCACTAAAACACACTGACTGCAAATAAAACACACTGAGCACACTAAAACACACTGACTGCACTAAAACACACTGAGCGCACTAAAACACACTGACTGCACTAAAACACACTGACTGCAAATAAAACACACTGAGCGCACTAAAACACACTGACTGCACTAAAACACACTGAGCGCACTAAAACACACTGAGTGCACTAAAACACACTGAGTGCACTAAAACACACTGACCGCACTAAAACACACTGAGTGCACTAAAACACACTGACTGCACTAAACACACTGAGTGCACTAAAACACACTGA